>Ga0209573_1002519_pt1 | contig 23087 bp, 17 predicted proteins | sample TNRBio252014_DNA_FD_185870 | JGI IMG/M metagenome (GOLD analysis project Ga0209573, IMG submission 185870) | Wastewater treatment Type I Accumulibacter community from EBPR Bioreactor in Madison, WI, USA - TNR Reactor_6/25/2014_ DNA (SPAdes)... | ecosystem: Engineered > Bioreactor > EBPR >...
TGATAAATCTCGCCTACTATATCCTGTGTTTTCGGTTGCACACGGCAAAACTCAAGTCTGCTTTGGAAGCGCGGATAACCGAAAATGAGCAGCCAAAAGATAAATTTTTGCTCGTCAAACAGGGCAATAAAAAAGTCCAAATTCCGGAAAGTTCTATTGCCTATTTCATCTTAAAGGGTAAGCTCACCTTTTTGGTGACGGCAGAAAATCGCCAATTCCTTTTTGACAAACCCATGAAAGAAGTCATGGATACGCTCCCAAAGCATCAATTCTATCGCTTAAATCGCCAGCTGATTGTGAAGCATAGCAGCATAGTAAAATGTATCCCTACCGAAACCCGAAGATTAAAAATTGAGCTTCACCCGCCTACCCATACAGATGTTTTCCTACCTAAAGCTAAAGTTTCATTGTTTATGAACTGGCTCAACCAAAACTGATTGCCCGCTTTAGTTGCGAATCTGCCCGTTTCAGTTTTTTCAAGCCTTCTTCTTCATTGCCCAACAGCCTGAAAGCCGTTCTTTTGCAGAAAATCGCTATCGCTATGCCTTTTCATACAAAAATCATCAAAATCGCGATGATAACAGGAATGGTTCTGCTATCACATTTTATCAGAGCCCAGCTACCCATTACAATTTCTGTTTTTAATGAAGCCACAACCATTCCTTTTACCACGTTTTTAAAAACGCCGATTCATCCCGGAGTCCAGGTGGGAACAGAATTTGATTGGAAAAGAGGCAATCATTTTCGACTCTATCCCTCCGTTAATGTGGGGTACATGTTCCACCGGAAATTATTTCAAGGCATCTATGCTAATGTGGAACTCGGTTTTGATTTCAAAACCTCCTTTGGATTGAACCTGAAAAGTAAATTGGGCGCCGGGTATTTACGCACCTACGCTACACAACAGGAATACCAGCTCGAAAATGGTCACTACGAGAGCAAAAGGGATAAAGGAAATTCAAGGTTAATGCCTTCGATCTCACTAGGCATGGGGTATGATTTGCATAGAAATGACCCGTACTCCCCAGAAGTATTTGTGCTGTACCAGTCGTGGCTGGAGTATCCTTATTCGCCCGGCTTCATCCCATTAATGGCTCACACCAGCATTCAACTGGGTGGCAAATTCTATACATCAAAAAACAAAAATAAATAATGAGACTGCTAGCATTATTTGTTATGGCGGCTTTGCTGCAAGCTTGTGAAATGGATGAGGTCTTACCCGAAACATTTTATTCGTGCAGTGCTGAAATAATTGACTCCTCGCTCGTCCACCCAAAAGACTCGTCTTTTCAAGCTTTGATGTCGGGTATCGTAGCTTCAGGCCTTCCGGGTATTCAGCTCTCCGTCAGGAATTCTGAAAATGAATTTTGGAATGGAGCGCATGGATATGCGGATTTAGCCTCCAAGGTTGAAATGGCGCCCTGTCAGATCACGCGGGTAGGCAGTACGGTAAAAACGTTTACTGCAGTGACTATTCTCCTATTACAGGAAGATGGATTACTCGACATTGAAGAGCCCATTACCAACTACCTTACTTCCGATCAAATCAGGGATATTGAAAATGCTGACAAATCCACTATTAAACAACTATTGAAGCATTCCAGCGGTATTTTTAATTATATCCAAAATGCACAGTTTCAAACCGCTTCACTCAATGATTTGACCAAAGTATGGCAGCCGCATGAATTACTGGAATATGCACGGAATCAAGATTCCTACTTCAGCCCTGATACGGATGTACTGTATTCAAACACAAACTATATACTGCTTGGAATGATCATAGAAAAGGTGGCCGGCAAACCATTTTATGAGGTTTTTGAAGAACGGCTTTTTGAGCCTCTTGGAATGAAATCAACACAGTTTGCCGCAGAAGATCCGGTACCAAAGGGGATAGTGCGTGGTTATGTAGATTTTTATTCAAATTTTAATTTGATCAACTCTACCTATTACAGTGGTTGGGATTATTATACTGCGGACGGAGGATTAATATCAAATGCGCATGATTTGAATGTATTCTTGCACGCGCTATTCAACGGACAGGTACTTACAGAAGTATCGATGAATAAAATGTTGGATTGGCAGGAACCCAAAGAACAGGAAACAGAGGGCTTTAAAACTTCTTACGGATTAGGAATTTTTAAAATTGAGACGGAATTTGGCCCGGCTTACATCCATAGTGGGGACGCCATCGGGTATTTCGCCAGTATGGTTCATTTTCCAGGCCAAAACGCAACCATTACCTGGGCTGGAAACGGCAACTACGGTAAAATTGATCGTTACACACAATCCAAGGAAGCAATGGAAAATATTTTCCTTCATGTGCTGGAATAGAAAATTCTTCTCCCCTCACCCTATCATGTCCCACAAATTCCCATACAAATCCGCAAAAACACAGACTTTGCCGTAGGCTTCCACCGAAGGTTCCCTGATAATTTGGACTCCCTGTTCGAGCAGGTTTTGGTAGTCTCTGTCAAAATCGTCGGTATGCAGAAAGAGAAATACCCGCCCACCGGTCTGGTTGCCCACCCGGCTTTTCTGCTCCTCGTTGGCGGCCTGGGCCAGCAACAGCCGGCATTCGCCCTCTCCGGGAGGAGCCACTACTACCCAGCGCTTGGTGTCGCTGAGCCGGGTGTCTTCAATGAGTCTGAAACGCAGCTTTTGGGTGTAAAAAACGATGGCTTCGTCGTAGTCGTATACGACCAGGGCAAGTTGGGCTATTTTCTGATTCATAAAGCCAAGATTATGGATTTTCGGGAATATTCATACTTTCCTCGCTGTAAACTTGGAAAGTTTGGGTTTGTATATTAACTTTGAATTTCAAAGTACTTTTAAATTCTCAACTCCACAACCCATTCTCATGAAGATTGACATAATAGTAGCTTACATGCAGCGGTACGAATTTGGGCACGAAAAAGATTTTGTTCCTCCCATAACGGGAATACATCTGGCTGCAATTACGCCTCACCAACACGAGGTAAAAGTGATTCACCAGCAAGTAGAAGCGATAGATTTTGATTCAGATGCCGATTTAATAGCTATTTCTTTTTTCAGCGGTTTTGCCAATGCTGCATACCATATTGCCGGCGAGTACAAGAAGAAAAATAAAATGGTAATTGGAGGAGGGCCTCATGTGACGTATAACGAGGAAGAGTCGCTGCAATATTTTGATGCAATCGTCACCGGCGAAGCAGAAAATGTATGGGAAGCATTGCTGGATGATGCAGAAAAAGGCAGGCTAAAAAATATCTATCGCGGCACTCCTTGTGATATGAAAAATTTGCCGACCCCCCGCTATGATTTGTTGCCGAACAAATATTTTATAAAAAAAGTACTGCAAGCAACCAGAGGTTGTCCTTTTTCTTGTTCGTTTTGCACGGTACCCTCGCTTAACCCGGGATTCCGATTACGACCTATTGAAGATGTGATAAGAGATGCTTCGTATGACGATTTCCCTTACTGGTGGCAAAGAAAGGTGGTCTGGTTCTGGGATGATAATTTAACCATCAGGAGGCCATATATTAAATCTTTGCTTAAAGAAATGATACCACTCAAAAAGTGGTGGCTTACCCAGGCCAGCATGGACATAGCCCAGGATGCCGAGTTGCTTGATTTGATGAAAGATTCAGGATGCATCGGCGTATTTCTGGGAATTGAATCTTTTGGAAAGGCATCTTTAATTGATGCGAACAAACGCCAAAACAAAATTGAAAATTACAAAACGGCTGTAACTGAAATCAGAAAAAGGGGAATTGCCGTGATGGCGGGTTTTATAGCCGGTTTTGATAATGATGATTATGCGGCAATTGTCTCTATGTCAGACCGACTGATGGAAATAGGCATCGACGTGCCTTTTTTGAGTATTATGACGCCGTTTAAAGGCACTGAATTATATGAAAAATTAAAAGTAGAAGACAGAATGCTGGAAGACAGGGGCTGGAATTATTACAACGGATACAATGTAGCGTTTCAGCCCAATAATCTGGCACCCACCGAGCTATTACAGGCTCACAGAGAATTATGGAAAAAAAGCTTCAGCTTCAAAAACTCACTAAAAAGGATAATCAAAGGTTTTACATTGCGAAGAGGAGCTTTTTTATTGATGCTTTTCATGAATACTTTTTATTGTTTAAAAAAGCTAAGAGGGAACTACCCAATAGATATGTCAAAGCGGAAGGAAGTTGTCCCGCAAGATGTCAAGTTGCCGGTTTTTCAGAGTCAGTGTTAAGAGTTTGTTTATTGGGTTTATGGGTTTATGGGGTAATCGATAAATATCAAAAAAAATCCGATATTAGCTGTTTGTCAAAAAACAACACCGATGCCGCCTAATTCTACCATTAAGTTGATGTACAGACTTTCAATCCTTTGCCTGTTCATCGGCGTCCAATCGCTTATTGCTCAAAATACACCCTTCAACCGGGGCGTGAACCTCACCGGCTGGTTTCAGGCAAACAGCGCCCAGGGTATACAGTTTTCCAAGTACACCAAACAGGATTTCGAGCAAATCCAAAGCCTCGGCTGCGACGTCGTTCGACTGCCTGTCAACCTGCACTACATGACCAACGGCGCCCCAAACTACACCCTGGATCCTTTATTTCTCAATTTCCTTGACGAAGTAGCCGACTGGGCCGAAGAACTGAACCTGCACCTCATTTTTGACAACCATACTTTCGATCCTGCTGCCGATACAGACCCTGCCGTCGGCAACATCCTCGAAAAGGTGTGGCTGCAAATGGCCCAGCATTTCAAAAACCGCTCCGACCTGATCTACTACGAAATCCTCAACGAACCGCACGGCATTTCCGACGCGCTCTGGAACGCCATCCAGCAGGACGTGGTGCAGACTATCCGCACGGTTGACAATACGCACTGGATTATCGTCGGTGGAGCAGGCTGGAACAGCTACTACAACCTCGATGATATGCCGGTTTATAGCGACGACAAGCTGATTTATACCTTTCATTTCTACGATCCCTTCCTGTTTACGCACCAGGGCGCTAGTTGGGTAACGCCTTCGCTCGTGCCGCTGGCAGATATGCCTTTCCCATACAATGCGGCAGGCATGCCCTCGATGCCCCCTTCATTCGCAGGCACCTGGGTGGGCGACGCGTTTAACAATTATGCCAACGACGGAACGGTGGCCAGGGTGCAACAACTACTCAACATTGCCATCCAGTTCAGGGAACTGCGGCAGGTACCCATTTTTTGTGGCGAAATGGGCGTATTTATTGACAACAGCGATAATGACGACCGGGTATTCTGGTACCAGGTCGTCCGCCAGTACCTCGAAGACAACGACATCTCCTGGACCATGTGGGATTATCACGGCGGCTTCGGGCTCTTCGAAGCCGGCAGCGACGGCCTTTTCGACCACAACCTCAATGTGCCGATGCTCGAAGCGCTGGGTTTCAACATACCTCCCCAATCGCCCTTTGTTACAACGCCCGACAGCACAGGTTTTCCTATCTATACCGACTACATCGGCGCTAAAATATACGAATCGAGCTACAACAACGGCTCGCTTTTGTTTTATTCGCAAGACCTCCCCAACAACGGCGACTACTGCATTCGCTGGACCGGCGCGGACCAATACAACAATATCGGCTTTGATTTCCGCCCCGACAAAGACCTTACCTATCTCCTCAGCGAAGGGTATGCTCTCGACTTTCTTGTGCGGGGCAATACGCCGGGTCTGGAATTCGATATGCGTTTTATCGATACCGACACCGACAGCCCCAACGACCACCCCTGGCGCATGCGGGTGACTATCGACGAAACCTATGCTCCATGGGACGGCCACTGGCATCACATACATATCCCCCTTTCAGACTTCACTGAACACGGCGCCTGGGAAGACGATACCTGGTACAACCCGCAGGGCGACTTCGACTGGGCCGCTGTGGACCGCTTTGAAATCGTTGCTGAACATTCCCCGCTTCAGAATGCCGGCTTTTGGTTTGACAATATACAGGTGACTGACCTCGACACCGCGCAGGTATTCGAAACCGGTGTTTTGGAAACGGCAAGCCCGACTGCTATCCTCCCTCAACTGAGCATCTTCCCCAACCCGGCAGGTGATTTTGTGCGGGTCAAAGCCGATATCCAGCGCGAAATGGATTGGCAACTAAGCGACCTGCTGGGCAGGATAGTCAGGAAAGGCGTATTTAAGCAAAGTATCCTCATTGACCTATCGGACTTGTCTGCCGGCCCCTATTTTTTTATATGGACCGACAAGGCGGGGATTTCCGGAGTGAAAAAATTGGTGAAATATTGATGGCCTCGGCTGCTCGCAAAGTCGTTAAGTCATACAGCCACCCACTCACAGCCTCCCCCCCGGCAAGCTCCCTGCCAATATGGCCTCCGTTTGCTCCGCATCAAAAGGCGGCTCCAACAAATCGGAGTTTAAGTGGGAACTCCGGAATAAATCGACGATAAAATGGAGGCGGTCGTACAAGTCGGCCCAGTCGGCTGCGCCGGTGTCGCGCATGCTGTCGGGGGTGGGATCTACCTGTGCCAGTATGGCCTTCAGGTCGGGGTTGTGGAGTTGCTGCAAAATCGCCGGAAATGTGGCTTTTAGGTCGTCGCCCAGCCTCAAATTTTTACCATTGGGAAAACCGAGTGTCATCATGTGGTCGGACAGGATGAGGCGAAGTTGGTGTCGGGCGGCGTCAAAAAACCGGGTAATGGACCTGTCAAGGGTGGTAGGCCGGCCCAGTAGACGTCGTAATATAATGCTGAAATACACGATCCAACTGCTGCGGGGAAACAGGCAGCCGAGCAGGCGTAGTTTAAACTGATGCGGCTCCACTACCGATGCTTCGAGCGCTTCGGCGATCTCGGGTTGCAGGCGCGTTTGTTCGTGAAAACCGATTTCGATATTGGCCAACAAGATAAGCTCGGCTTTGGCCTGTGCGTCGGGTTCAAACATGGCCTGGTAGTACCGCCTGAAAGCCTGTTGCAGATAGCGCTGCCCGTCGGGTGGATCACCTGGGCGCAGTGCTTCACAGAAACCCGTGATATGCGCTTCATTGTAAGTTTCATCCGGCAGGCAGGCCTCGATAAAGCGGGCAAATTCGCGGCCGATCTCGGCGTATACTTTTTGGTTGCCACGGGCAACGGCATCCCCGGCCCGGTCGGCAGCGCCGCCGGGGTCGAGCAATTCCCATACCAGCCGGCGCAGGCCTTCTTTGTCGGGCTTCCGGCCATGTAGTAGCAGGGTATCCAACAAATTGACCATTGCATCGCCGAGGACAGGCATTTTGGACGGCGCCTGTTGCACTGCTCGATATAGGTCTTCTCCGCGAATGGTATTTCCTGCCTGCTTCGAAGCCCAGGTGGCAAAGGTGCACCAGTTGGCGCAGGCGCCCAGCCGCCCGGTTATGGCCGCCGATAATTCGTGATAACTCTGCGTGATCTGCAAATTGCGGATCACGGCTACGGGCTGTGAGGCGATGCGGTCGACTTCTGCTATAGTGGTAAATGGTCGCATGGTAAAAGTTATAGCTATACTCGAAATAAAGTGTTTAGCGAAAAAATCAACGATTAAGTCATTTATTATCAGGTTTCTTCATCTTGTGTATCGCAATCCTATGCCCCCAAAGCCATAAACTGCCCTGCCGTCATCACCGGCAGGGCAGACTTTTGAAAATCCCTGAGGTTTCGCGTGATGATAATCTCGATCCCGTTTTCGAGGGCAGTGTAGTATTGCAAAGCGTCTTCAAAATCTCTGAAACTTTCATCATTGAGCGATAAATCGACTACTTTTTCATCCAGGTTCAGGATTTGCACGATAAGCCTAAGTTTGCGCAATATCAATTTTGCGTCTTCGGGTTTATTCTCCCGCAATAAGACGTAGTTCGCGTTGGCGTAGGAAAGGGCCGATGCAAAAACTTGCACCTTCTCTTGGTCTGCAAGCGAAAACAACAAAGCGGCCTCCTTGTAAAACGGCTCCCTTTTCGCCAACAGGTCCAGGATGATGTTGGTGTCCAGTAAGAGTTTTTTCATTGGTATTTCTTGTTGAGGTAGTCGGCGTAGTCTTTTTTATAATCGAAGTCTTCATTCAGGCTGACCACTCCGCTCAGGCTTTCTACTAGTGGGGTGATGGCTATTTCACCCGTCTTTTGCTCTGTAATAGAAGCCAGGTAGGCTTCAAAGAGTTTGGAAAGGCTGGTATTGTTCAGCTTCGCATAGTCCTTGGCTCTTTCAATGACGTTTTTGTCGAGCCGCAATGTTAGCTTGGTGTCCATACTTGATAGTTTACGTACAAAAATACAAAAAATGTACGTCATATACAAGTGCGCTTCATAACAAAATATTATTAAACGCAAGGGCCGCAAAGGTTTCGCAAGAAACGCTATTATTACAAAAATGCGTTAAATTGGCGAACTGCAAGATGGAGAAAATCATGATAAAAATTATCGGCATTCCTTTCGATGCAAATTCTTCTTTTCTCAGAGGCCCGGCTTATGCCCCGCAACGCATCCGTTTAATGGACAAGGAAGGTTCTGCAAATGCTTTTTCCGAAAGCGGTCTGGAAATAAAGGAAAATTACAATTATCAGGATTGTGGCGATATCTATTTTGAGGATGCTAATCCCCAAAAAGCATTTGACACGATAAAAAATACAATACATAACCTGATACAAGACAATAGCAAGGTGATTTCAATCGGCGGCGACCATTCGGTGAGTTATCCCATTATAAGCGCTTTTTCGGATAAATACGAGAAACTAAACATTCTGCATCTGGATGCACACGGCGATTTGTACGACAATTTTGACAATAACCCTTTTTCTCACGCTTCGCCTTTTGCAAGAATAATGGAAAGTGGAAAAATCAATTCACTGACGCAAGTCGGCATCCGTACATTAAATACGCACCAAAAAGAACAGATAATGAGATTTGGCGTGAAAACCATTGAAATGAAGGATTTCGATTTTAATTTTATTCAAACACTCCAATCGCCCCTTTATATTTCTTTGGATTTGGACGTGCTCGACCCCGCATTTGCCCCGGGTGTCTCCCACCACGAACCGGGCGGCATGACTACCAGAGAATTGATCCAGATCATTCATACTATTTCGGTGGAGATCGTAGGCGCAGATATGGTAGAGTATAACCCGATGAGAGACGTAAATGATATGACCGCAATGGTCGGATATAAATTATTAAAAGAGCTGATAGCCAAGATGGTTTAACCTATTCCCCAAACACCCCTACCCCATCTTCCATCAACACAAACCAAACACCCCTCTCCACCCGCAGCGAGACGCCCGGCGCCGGCAGCGCCAACAACTTAGTTTCCATCGAGCGGGAATCTATCAACTCGAATAACTCCCCGCGGCGGCAAAGCAGAAAATAGTCGAAAGCCTGGCATTGATCTACGCCAGACAAGGGGATGAGGCGGTCGTATTGCCCGAAAAGATCAAAGACTAGTATGCCCAGGTTGGGGTCAGCAGCATAGATATAGTTGCCGTGAGCGGAGAGCTGCACAGGGTTGGGCCTTGCGCCCAAAAGCAGACTGAGATTGTCACTGCGGGCCAGCTCCGCGCCTTCGTGGCCTATTTTGCGCAATTGCGAGGATATTTCATCGAAGAGCCACAGGTGGTTATCCATTGACAGGGTTACCGCCACCGGGTTTACCGGGCCCAACTGAAATAGCTGGAAAGCTCCCGTTTTATTCAGCGTGCGGTCGAGCGTAACGGCTACCTGGTAGTCGGGGTAGTACAACAATACGTTAAAGGGGTTGCTCGCGTCAATGGCGCCGAGGCGGCCCAGGCGGTTGTCGTTGTATTGGAAGAGTAACTGTGCGGCAGGGCTGTATTTGTATACGCTGTTCTTGTCGTCCACTACATAAACTTGCTGCAGCGGGTCGGTGGTCATGAGGGTGAAACGGCCTTCGATGAATGCCAGGCGGCGCAGAGGGGCGGCGGTATCAGCCGTTTGCGCCAGGGCTGTTACCTGTGCCACCGCCAGCAAACAGATAATGCTAATGCTGCGAAAAAGCCAGGGGCGTATTGCCAAAAATTTTGCCGTTTTCATTTTCAAAAAATTGCAAGCTCATTTGTTCGCCGTCAAAAACGGCGTAGGAGTTGTAGTGAAGCCATTCTCCCAGATTAATATAACGGCTGCGGCCGTTGTTTAGCGTGTAGTCGATGGGCAGGTGGCGGTGGCCGAAAATGAAATAGTCGGCGTATTGGGTTTGGAGCTTGCGCTGGCAGTAGGCGACGAGCCATTCGCCGTCGGGGCCCAGGAATTGCCGCGCATCGGGGGCGGCGGCGCGGCTGCGCCCCGACCAGTAGTTGGCCAGGCCGACGCCGAAGTTGGGATGCAGGCGCTCAAAGGCCCACTGGCAAAGGGGATTGGCAAAGACGCGTTTGATAAACTTGTAGCCATGATCGCCCGGCCCCAAGCCGTCGCCGTGACCGATAAAAAAGGTTTTGCCATGGATGTCCCGCACGATAGGCTTGCGATAAGTGGGTATGCCCAGTTCTTCTTCAAAAAAGCGAAACACCCACATATCGTGATTGCCGGTAAAAAAATACATGGGCAGCCCGCCGTCAGTCAGCTCGGCCAGCTTGCCCAGCAGACGCACATAGCCTTTGGGAATGACCGTACGGTATTCAAACCAGAAATCGAACACATCGCCCACCAGGTATATCGCTTCGGCCTCGGGCGCAACGGTATCTAACCAGCGTACAATCTGCTTTTCGCGGTCGGCGCTGCGCAGACGCGCGTTGATGCCCAGGTGAAAATCGGACGCGAAATAAGTTTTTTTGGTCATCGCCATACTACAACTTCTCCATCACGGCGCCACAGTTTTTACAGGTGCGCAGGTCTTCAGAATCCATAAATTGGCGCATTACCACGGGCAATTGATTGACAATGTCGGTCATCTCAAAAGTGGCCTCGTGCAGTTTTTCGTGGCATTTTTCGCAAAACCACATCAGCTTGTCCATCTCGCCGGGTTTGCGATAGCGTTCGATCACCAACCCTACCGTATTGGCAGGCCGCTGGGGTGAATGCGGAATGCGGGGCGGCAGCAGGAACATCTCGCCCTCGCGGATATGAATATCTTCGGGCGTGCCGTCTTCGTGGAAGATCTTGACCGTGATATCGCCTTCTACCTGGTAAAACAACTCTTCGCCGTCTTCCCAGTGGTAATCTTTGCGGCCGTTGGGCCCACCTACTACCATCACGATATAGTCCTCGTTGCCGTGGTATACCTGGCGGTTGCCCACCGGCGGCTTTAGCAGATGGCGGTGCTCATCGATCCAATGTGTCAGGTTAAAAGGTTTGGCTAGCGGCATATGCTCTTTTTTGGGGTTAAGATAGCACATCTTGGGGAGGCGCGAAAAAAAAATCATTCCAGTCGTAATTTTTGGCCAACAGACGTATCAATTGATGTATCGCGAGTAGCCACACTATGTTTATCCAATTAAACTGCAACTCGATACCCCTGTTCAAGTCAATGTTCAGTAGGACAAGTATCAACCAGACTATTTTCTTTCCACTAACCAAAAAATCTTTATTATGAAAAAAAAAGAAAGGATTGCAATTAACTCCTTGAAAGAGTTGCAATTGCAAATGCCGCGCATCCTGCAATCGGCCAAGGGTGATTCCCGGCTTGCCCTGGCTGCCGCAGCCAACCCTCTATTGGCATTAGAACGGTTGGGCTACGACCTGAGCGACAAGGCCAGTGCAGAGATCGAACCTTACGCCCGCTATGGCCCCAAGGGCCTTGCCCGCCTCAAGGAGTTACAGTCGGCCATCGAAAACCAGCTAGGCGCAAAGGCCTATAGTTTGGATAAAGATGCGCTGAAAAAAATAATGGAAAAAGACAGTAACCCCCAAGGCAAAGCCAAAAGTCAGACACTTTCTCCCCTTCTGGATGAAGCTCTTGACGTTATTTTCGCTCCCCGCCGCACGCAACGCAAAAGCGACAAAGGGCTGGAAGCCCGCTTGGCCAAAGCGCATCCAGCTTTAACGCTATTATTCGAGTACCAACACTTACAGCGTCAGCATCCAGCCTTTGCCAGTAAACAACAATTTGAGCAATTGCTCGAAGGCAAAACCTGGTCGCCCTTTACCCAAATAGAATTTCAATTAAAATCGAGAGAAGACCGCCGGCAGCGAAACGTATAATTCCACAACCACTTACCCAAAAAAACAATAAGTCATGGTTAACACACAAGGTTTTCAAACCGTAGCCCAGATTACCGAAGCCGCCCTGCTCAACATACTTCAGGAAGCGTGGCGCTCTGGCGGCGACGATAGCGGTGCAGGCGTTTTGCCCGAAAGCATCGACCTGCCTGCCGGAGCATCTATCGGCCCGTATCAGTTGGCCGACGGCACGGTACGTATCCCACAGGAGCAAATCCGCATCAGTCTCAACCCCGCTATCAACGGCATCAACTTGATCTTGGGTTTGGAGATCGACCTCGAAATTGCCAATCCGCCGATACCCAGCGCCAGGTTATTTAATATTACGGCCGATGCCACCATTCGCGCCCCGCTGGGAACGGCGCCCGATCCTGGAGCGCCGGTAAATTTGGCCCTCCTGTTCGAAGGGCTTCCCGCCGATGCCGTAAGCGTTACGATTACTTCGGGCGATCCTCTAGCGCCTGTCATTGCCGCCGCCCCCGAAGAGATAGCCCATAAACTGTACCAGGATGAGGTTATCCCACATCTCGTACAGGATATCCCTGTTCCGGCAGGGCCATTTTCGATGCTGGCGTCAATACAGTTTTTCGACGACGAAACCGACCCCGCCAGGCGCATCACCGTGGCGTATCCGGCGCCAGGGCAGATTCGCTATAACCTGCCCTGTTATCTGCGTTTTTACAACATCAGCGGCAGTTTCGGCGGCTTCAGCTTGGCAAGTCCGATGGGTATAAACGCTATCGCTCAGCTTACCATGCCGTTTTCGAATACGCCCGGCCATATGCATATCGGGTTTGATGCCGCCAACGCCCAATTAGTAGGTATCATGCCCGGCGCAGGTGTCGAAGGCGCCAATTATAGCGCCAACAAAGCGCTGATCGACCCCATACCGCTTGTACCCTCCCTCGACGAACTCATTCAACAGGCTTTCGCCAATGCCGCCGCCGGCTTTTTTGCCGGTATGCCGCCATTTGACGTGGACTTTCCTACCGTGACCGACATCGAAAATTATATCGAAGATTTTGTGCGTACCGAAATGAACGCCAGGCGATACGTCATTATATGGGCGCCCGAAGGAGAAGTAGCCGATATTTCAATAGATAGCATTACCCCCAAAGTATTGCCCAACGTATTGGCTATTGCCATCAACGCAGGCCCAGGCGCCAATGCCGACGCGTTGGTTGATTTTACCGTGCCGCCCTGTGTTTTTGCCATAGGGCTAGACGACGATTTTATCCTGGGCAAATTCAGCGATGAATTAGCTACGCGATTCCCTGATGGTTTTCCCGTCACCCTGCCACCTGAAGAAACCGATGGCCGCAATGTGCGCCTCGACTCTATCAACTTTTCGCTCATCGAAGGCGCCATTCGCATTTCCGGGCATGTCACTCTGGTTGACGCCATCCTTGACAGCATCGACGTGGGAGCCGGCTTTACTGTTGATTTTGGACTGCGATGGGTTGACAATCCCGACGGCGGACAAATACTGGAGCCGTTTCCTTTGGGCGACCCTGACATAGATATCGATCTTGACCTATTAGGCTGGATATTGGTCATCCTCACCGGATTTGTTTTCTTTGGCGTGATTGGCGCTATCGTTTTTGCCATCATCCTGGCGATCATCCTTGAAATTGCAGGCAGTATCGGCTCCGGCATGTTTCGCGACGCCATCAGCAATCAGGTCACCGGCATTGCCGCCTGGCCGGTTACATTACCCAATATCGGCACGATACAATCAGCTTTCAAAAATCCGGTAGACATTTGCCCAACCGGTATTAAGTTTATCGGCGATTTTATTGCTACGAGTTCTATGGCCCTGACAGCCATCGACTTTTCCAATGCCCATGGTCCGTATAGCATGCCTGCCAGCATGATAATTCCCTTCAACGGCGGCTTGCCGTTGCCGGTAAGCACAGCTTTGTGGCACTTTGGCGATGGCAATACATCTCTTCTGCGCAGTGTTAACTATCGCTATGGGGATAGTGGGTTGTATGTAGCCAAACTCCGTATCGAAGTAAATGAAACGGGCGGTGTGACTACACGCAATTTCACGCCCGTCAGGTTAATCAACGTGCCGCCTGTCGTTACATTGCCCGCTGAACCCCTGCGCGTTCTTGAAGGTGAAACGTTTGAACTCACCGGCCACTTTACCGATTCAGAATGGCTTGACAAACACAGTGCCATATTTGATTGGGGCGATAACTCCAAACCCACGGTTGCTTTGGTTAACGAAACCAACGAAGAACCGCAGGCCGTAGGCACAGCTACAGCCGGGCATGCCTATTGCGACAACGGCGAATACACTGTGCGTCTCACCGTCATCGACGACGACGGGGGCGTGGGTGAAGCTACCATGCGCGTCATCGTCGAAAATGTGGCGCCGCGCGTCAAAGCTCCCGATAAATTGTGCGTACTCACCGGACAAAAAGTGGTGATGCAGGCCACTTTTGAAGACGACGGCTGGTGCGATACCCACATAGCTTTTTGGAATTTCGGCGATTGCGAAACCAAAAACGCCATGGTGTGGGAAACCCATACTCCTCCAAAAGGATTGGGCAAAGCCGAAGCCTGCCACGTATGGCAACATTGCGGACGTTACCTCGCCGAAATCACCGTAGTGGATGACGACGGCGGCGTGGGCAGCGCCACCACCATCGTCAACGCTGTCTCACTGCAAAATCCAAACATGGAAAACGGCTTCCGCCTCGCTTTTGCCCAGGATCAGGGCCGTAGCGATCAGGTGGCCAATGAGTGGATGCCCTACGCAGAACCGCTCGTTACTCTCGATAAAAAAGCACAGGAGATGCCGCGTGAATGGCGGTTTTTTGCCGAGCAATATGTGGAGCGTGAAAGCCGCCGCGCACAAGGCATCGATTTCAGGGGCGCTATCCAGGCCGGCATTTACCAATCCATCTGCGTCAATGAAGGCTGGGACTACGAATTTACAGCCCACTACCACCTCATTGCGCCCCGGCGCACTGCCCAAACGCGTATCGGCATTGACCCTACGGGCGGTGTAAATCCCAACAACCCTGCAATCGTATGGCGCGAATTGGGCCCTTCTTCCAACTGGGAAAATATCACTGTGCGGGCAACAGCCCAGGCATCGCAGATCACACTTTTCATTGGCGGTATCGATTACTTCGGCGGACAAAACACCATTTATATCGACAAGACCCACTTGTGCATGATTCAACCGATGTGCCCGCCGGCAAAACCCGAACCTCCGTGCAAAGAACTATGTATAGACTTTGAGGACCTCAACCAGTTCAATATTCCGGCGCCTGCTTCTTTAAACCACCACGGGCTGGCGATCAGCTCGCCGGGCAACCTCTGGACAGTTGACTGGGGCGAACCCGCCGGCAAGCGCAAACTGGCATTTTCAGGCCGGGGTGTCGAGGTCATATTACCCGAAAAGGTGCAAGAAGTCAAAGTTACGGTCATGAATTACGCCGGCAAAGAACTGAGGTTCGATATATTAAACGGCGGCATAGTGGTAGGCATGGTCACGGCCTCCGTGGTCAACGAAGCCAAAGAGGTGACGCTCTCTGCGGCCGAACTCGACGGGTTCCGCGTTTTGGGCAGCCATTCCGAATCAGGTTTGGTGAAAATATGCTATTGCTCAAAACGACAGCGTTCCGCCGATGATTTTAATCCAACGGATCACCATGGCAAGTAAGCCTGTGTAGGTTTTGTATGAAATGGCCAACCTTCATTTCGCCTTTAGCGATCGGGAGGTTGGTCATTTTTTTTTAAAAAAATTCAACTCCGCGATTAATCTTTTCTCTATTGGCGTATTAACTACTACAAAAGGCCATGAGAAACCCACTTCCTGTGCCAAAAAACCACAACCATGAAAGTTAAACATGCAATCGTACTAAGCGGAGGCGGCTTTAAGGGCGCCTTCCAACTGGGCGCTATCAACGCGCTATCGCAATCGGCAGACCGGTTATTCCCCGACGGCCACATGTTTTTTGACATCGTAGCCGGCGTATCGGTAGGATCGCTCAACGGCGCTCTGCTGGCCATGCAAAAACTCGACGCCCTCAACGATTTCTGGGTCAAAGTAGCCGTCAACGGCACTAAGGAGATCTTTACCTCTCCTTTTATCGACGCCGAATCGGGTAGCGACGAGCCCAAATTCAAACTCGATATGGAACAGCTCAAAAACCTGTTCCCTGGTTTTGGGCTCCCCAAAATAGGCCTCGATGAGATGATCAAACTGGCTTTTATGGGTAGCAAAAAGCGGGAAAAGTATATCGCCAATCGCATCGAAGAGACGTTAAAACCTCTGCTGAAAGGCAAAAACGCCCTGCGCGGATTGGCCGACAATACGCCCCTGCGCGACAAGCTGCGGGAGCAACTCGATAAAAACGCCATCAACGGCAGCCAGTATTACTGCGGCTTCGTATCGCTCGACGACGGCCAGTACCACTCGGTTTTGCACAGCGACTTTACTAGCAATGAAGATTTCGTAAACGGCGTACTCGCCTCTACTGCTATGCCCGTGGTGTGGCCGCCTGTACCCAATATCGGCTTTGCCGGCCGCGCTGCCGTCAACTCGGTAGATGGCGGCATCCGCAACGTATCGCCCCTCGGCGACGTGGTGGCAGCCATCAACAGGGATAATGACCCCGATGTGGAGTACCGCGTGATTATTATCAATTGCAATTGCGGTCTTGGCCAGGAAGATTTCAGCGAAGGCAACGTAGCCCGCATCGCGCTGCGCGCCCTCAACGACATCGCTATCTCCGAAATCTTTGACAACGACCTCGCGATGTTCCTCAAAATCAACGACCTGGTCGATCAGGCCGAAGAACGCGGCGTCAAACTCATGGATTACAACCACCAAAACGGGCAGCGCGCAGCCAGGCCGTTCCGCAGCTTCGAAACTATGATCATCCAGCCCGACGCCGGCGCACTCGGCGATACGCTGGCCATGAACCCCGAACTCTACGAACGCCGCATGGCTCACGGCTATGCCAAAGCCCAGGAAGCGATCAACCAATTCCTGCGCGAACAGAATGCGCAGCCGGTGAGAGCGTGATGTTGGGACTGTACGACTATAGGACTGTACGACTGTACGCGACTAGACAAGAGGTGTGATCTTCCCGAGGCACGGGGAAGGTGACATCTCAACCGGGACCCCCTTAGCCAAGTTTAAACAAATTTCGTAGTTCCCCGTCCGACAATTGGCCGATCCACGTTTCGCCGCTGGTGACCGTGAGGTTGGCCAATTCTTTTTTGGATTGTATCATGGCGTCAATTCGTTCTTCGAATGTAGATGAAGTGATAAATCGGTGTACCTGTACGTTGCGCTGTTGTCCGATACGAAAAGCCCTGTCGGTGGCTTGCGCCTCGACGGCAGGATTCCACCACAGATCGTAGTGAATGACCTGATTGGCTGCGGTAAGATTGAGACCGGTGCCGCCGGCTTTCAATGAAAGCAACAAAAGCCTGTGCGATCGCTTGTTTTGAAAATCTTCAACCATTACATCCCGGTTTTTGCGACTCACGCCGCCGTGCAAGAAGGGCGCTTCTATGCCAAACCGCTTTTGCAACATGGGAATCAACAATTCCCCCATTTCTCTAAACTGCGTGAATATCAGCACCTTACCATCATTTTCAAAGGCTTGGTCAAGTAGATCGAGTAATAAGGGACACTTACCGCTTTGGCCGGGATCGGGTAGTCCTTTTTTCAGATACTGGGCCGGATGATTACAAATTTGCTTCAGCGCCATGATCAGGTTCAATATCAGGCCCCGGCGCGCAATACCCTCGCTTTTTTCGATTTTCTCCATCGTTCGATCTACCAGTCCCTGGTATAAAGCCGCCTGTTCGGGAGTGAGCGAACAATACTGGTTTTGTTCCACCTTTAATGGGAGATCAGTAATAATAGTTTTATCCGTTTTTAAGCGGCGCAACACAAAAGGCTGGGTGACACGGTGAAAACGCCGCAATACGCTTTTGTTGCGCTCCCCTTCAATAGGAATAGCATATTGCTCTTTAAAATTTTTGAGCCCTCCCAAATACCCTTTATTAGTAAAATCAAAAACGCTCCAGTATTCGCTTAAGCGATTCTCTACCGGCGTACCGCTAAGTGCAATACGGATAATAGCCGGTATTTTTTTGACGGCCTTGCTCTGCTCCGCATCGGGATTTTTGATGTTTTGCGCCTCGTCAATGACCAGTGCCAGCCATTTTTGTTTCTCCAATTTAGACTGGTCGCTACGGGCCACCCCATAACTGGTCAGCACCAGGTCGGCAGTTTTTGCGTCTGTCAGCAAGCGGCCTGGCCCGTGATAAATGAAAGTTTGCAACCCCGGGGCGAAGCGCGTTACCTCTCGCTGCCAGTTGGTGAGCAAGGTAGTAGGCGCCACAACAAGCGCCTGGTGGCCGGCGTGCAGATCGCCGTTTTCTTTGAAATATTGCAAGGCCGTAATCACCTGCAGTGTTTTTCCCAGTCCCATATCGTCAGCCAAAATACTGCCGAAGCCGATGCGTGCATTTTTGCACAACCAGGAAAAACCCCGGTGTTGGTAGGGGCGCAAAGTAGCTTGAATACCCGCAGGTAGCGCGGTGAGATCAACCGACCTCAGTTCGCTGATTAATTCCTGTAGCTCTTCTGACAACGTTATCCTGGCGCCTTCATAATCTTCACTGAGCGCGATCTGTAGCAAATCCGGGCCTTTCAAAACGGGGGGGCGGGCCAGTTTATCTGCCAGCGCCTGGGTTTCTTTTTCATCAATAAATACGTACTCATCCCGAATTTTTACCAAGCCTTTGCTGTTTTTTAGCAATTCCAGAAATTCTCCAGTCGTCAGATCGTGTTCGCCAATCGCTATTTGCCATTGATACTGAAGCATCTCGGCCAGGCTGATACCTTTTTTTGAAAATACGGCCCCACTTTGGCTATTCATCCGCATAGAAAGTTGCGGGCGCAAAATCCGGGATAGCGATTTGGGCAACATGACGCGAATGCCGAATAAACGGATAATAGGCAGTGTTTGCAACAGCACGTCCGCAAAATCGCGCGCCTGATAAGCCAGGTCCTTACTACCTTTATCTGCCAGCAGCCGGCGCAGTGCAGGAAAAAAGTCGGCAAGCAGAGAAAGATCGCGCAGCACTTCCAACCGCTTCTTTTGCCATTTTTCCGAAATAAATATTTCTCTCAATGGCGTTGGCGTAGCCATAGGCGCTGATTTATCTTCCAGCGACAAGTTGACGCCGAATAACTCGTCAGCGATTTCCCTCACCTCCAATATCGGTACGATATTTTTTTCTGTAATAAAAAACCGGTTGAGCCAAAGTACGATAGCGGAGGGATACTCCCTGGTTTCAAACGTATCGAAAAGCGCCGGCTTGCCTCCAAAAAAGACCTTGTTAATCAGGTTTTCCAACAAGAGATAATCCAATCCGTTGTATTGGTTTACCCATGCTGTCAGGAATACCGAAAGCAGTGCTTGTGGATAATCTTCTGTAGTTGGGGCCATTTCGCCCTGCGGGGTTTGAATGACGATTTGCCAGGTCGGCAACAAGGCAGAGAGCTTGCGGAATGCATCGGCGACTTCTTCATTGAGCAGCGCAGGCAGCCATCGTATGGCATAACCCGACTGGCCGCCATTCAACAATTGAGGGACAATAGCGCTGTTTTCAGCAAGCGCGTGCGCGAAACGCCAGGCAAGCCAAACGGCCCTTAATTCGTCGGGCAGCTCAGACAGGCGCCCGGCGGGAACCCCCGACAACCACTGTTCAGCTTCTCCCAGTTTTACCGTTTGGAATAATATGTTGTCATCTTCATCCCAAGCACTAAACGACAAAAAGCGATAAAAGGGGTCTATATGTATTTCAATAATACCTGCATTTTCGTACACCCGCGTTTCTGCCAAGGTCTCCGTCCGGCGTTGTTCGTCATCTGCCGTTATCTTTTTTGATAAATTCGTCCAAACCTTTTTTAAAACGGCTTTAAAATCTCCCGAAGGGTAAAAAACCGGACGCTCGGATACGATGGCCGACAAATTGTCCCTGCATTCCGGTATTCGCGAAAAGTCGACGCTATCGAGCAAAGCCGGATCAAATTGAAAAGAGCCCTCCTTCACATCGGCTTGAGAAAGCCTCAGATCATCAAGCTTTGTAGCGCCCACAGTCTGCGTTTCGGAGCCGGCATATCCTGCAGCCTCTAATGCCGCCGGCAAATCAAAATGGTGAAGAGAAAAAACTAAAAATGGATTTTTGTCGATCTCGTTGGCTATCAGGTATATCACCGCAGCCAGGTGTTTGCAGGGCATCGCCCAATCGGGACAAGAACACGAGGCTTTGAAAGTATGCCAGTTTTGAGGAAAAATGCGAATGCCTTTCGACAAACAGAGATCAGCCAATTCGGGTGGAAGTTCCCTGTTGAGCAAACGCGCCAATAAATCGGGATTTTCTACCACTAAATCTTCAATTTGTTTTTGTTGCTGAGGTGAAAATGCGGGTATCGTTATTTCCACATTGTACAAGTAACTCCCCTGTACTTTGGCGTGAATGATATTGCCATCTAAATCAATGCTTCGCACCGAACCGTTATTGGCATAGGTACGCCCCCGAGGCAATCTGTTGGAGTCGCTGATCTGATCAAATGCCTCCAACCATTGCTGACCCCACCAGGTAGCGCCGTATTTTCCACCGCCGCGAATGCCGGTCCCGGCTTCAATTGCCGGCTTGGAAGAGCGTGGGTACCAGCCACTATTAGAATAGCTGCTGCGTTTTTTTCTGCCTCTCATCTGCAATGATTTGTCAGTTCACCAAAATTATTGAACTTATTTATCTTAACACCATCAAACATCAATAATCAAACATCCAACATCTATCCTATATTTACTCCTAATACAAACACCCAATCACATGCAATCCATTCGCGGTCTCCTCATTAGCGCTATCAGCGTTTTGTTATTTCATACTGCCTGTAATTCGCCGGAAGGCAAAACAAACCAACAAACCTCCGGCGTCGATACCCTCGACAAACAATGGTGGAAAGAAGCCGTCGTGTATCAAATCTACCCCCGCAGTTTTCAAGATAGCGACGGCGACGGCATCGGCGATCTCAAAGGCATTATCTCCAAACTGGACTACGTAAAAAGTCTGGGCATCGATATGGTGTGGCTCAACCCCGTGTATGCCTCCCCAAACAAAGACAACGGCTACGACATCTCCGACTACCAGAATATTATGAAGGAATTCGGCACGATGGAAGACTTCGACGTGCTGCTCAAAGGCATGCACGACCGGGGTATTAAAGTATTCATGGACCTCGTCGTAAATCATTGCAGCGACCAGCACAAGTGGTTCCAGTCGGCGCGCAGCTCGCGCAATAGCCCCTATTACAATTACTTCCACTGGTGGCCCGCTGAAAAAGGCAAGCCCCCCTACCGCTGGGGTATCTTTGACGAAAAAGGCGACGCCTGGGAATACAACAAAGCCACGGATTCATATTACCTCCACTATTTCGCCGATGCCCAGCCCGACCTCAACTGGGAAAACCCGCAGTTGCGCCAGGAGATCTACAAAATGATGCGTTTCTGGCTCGACAAAGGCATCGACGGCTTCCGCCTCGACGCTATTGCTTTTATTTCAAAAGATACCACTTTCCCCCCGCTGCCGGCTGAATACAACGGCCAATGGGGATTGTATTATGCCAGCGGCCCCCACCTGCACGACTATATGCAGGAGATGAACCGCGAAGTGCTAAGTAAATACAACGTGGCCACGGTGGCCGAAGCAATGGGCGACGTGGAGCGCGTGATGAAATTTGTGGACCCCGCCCGCAAGGAATTGACGATGGCGTATTATTTCGAGGCTATCGACTTCGGCTATTTGCCCAACGAATACAAAATGCCCGACCCCAAAGGCTACGATTTTTTGCAATGGAAAAAGATATATGCCAAATGGACCGATGCTTTTGCCCAAAAAGGCTGGGGCACTATCTACCTCGCCAATCACGACCAACCCCGTATGCTTACCCGTTGGGGCAACGACAGCCCCGAATTCCGCGACGTGTCGTCTAAAATGTTGACTACGTTTATCCTCAGCATGCGCGGCACGGCGTTTTATTATTTTGGGGATGAAATCGGCATGAGCAATATCAAATTTGAACGCGTAGAAGACTACAACGATATCGAATTGCTAACCAATTATGCCCAGGTAAAAGCCAAAGGCGGCGACCTGAAGCGATTTCTGGAAGGCATGAAAATCTCTTCGCGCGACAACGGCCGCACCCCCATGCAATGGGACGACAGCCCCAACGGCGGCTTCACTACCGGCGTGCCTTGGCTCAAAGTAAATCCCAATTTCTCTACTGTTAATGTTGCCGCCCAGGAAGATGATCCCCAATCCATCCTGAATTATTTCCGCCAAATGATACAACTTCGCAAATCAGAACCTGTCCTTATTTATGGCGACTGGAAGCTGGTGGATGCCGACAACCCCGACGTGTTTGCCTATACCCGCTCCCTCAACGGCAAGACTTTATTGATCCTGTTGAATTTCAAAGCTACCGAAGCCACATCAAATACCGGATTAAACCTGAATGGCGCCAAAGCGCTGATCGGCAATTACTCCAATCCCTTTACCAACGGGCAATTGCGGCCCTACGAGGCGGTGATCCTGGATTTATAGACTGTAGGACTATACGACTTTACGACTTTACGAACAGGGGAACTTCACGTATCTTTATTTTCTAATTTAACTTCGTACAGTCGTACAGTCGTACAGTCGTACAGTCGTACAGTCGTACAGTCGTACAGTCGTACAGTCGTACAGTCCTGGACTTTGGACGGATAAAGCGGCTCCTGAAGCTGGTACAGGATAAAGGCGGGTCAAAGTTATGATAAAAGGGGTTGAAAGTCCACGATCTAAGGAGGAATAGGCACGCTTTGGGACTTTTTTTTG
>Ga0209573_1002520_pt1 | contig 23083 bp, 17 predicted proteins | sample TNRBio252014_DNA_FD_185870 | JGI IMG/M metagenome (GOLD analysis project Ga0209573, IMG submission 185870) | Wastewater treatment Type I Accumulibacter community from EBPR Bioreactor in Madison, WI, USA - TNR Reactor_6/25/2014_ DNA (SPAdes)... | ecosystem: Engineered > Bioreactor > EBPR >...
GGGCGGGCCGGGCGTCGGGGTCGGCAAGGGCGTCGGCGTCGGCGGGCCAGGGGTCGGCGTGGGCCCCATCGTCGGCGTCGGTCCCATCGTTGGCGTGGGCTCGGGCGTCGGCTCGGGCTCGGGCGTCGGCGTTGGCCAGGGCGTCGGGGTCGGCAGCGGCGTCGGCGTCGGCGGCAGCGGATACAGCGGGATCTGGTTGACCGACACATTCGGCGAGAACCGTGGCCGCGTCGCCACCAGCGAATTCAACCGGATCGGTCCCAGCCCCACCGAGGCAAAGGGTCGCCACTGGCCAAAGGTCTCGATCATCAGCATCGTCTCGCCGGGAATGATGATCGGAATGTTGCTGTAATAATCCTCGCGCGGCATCTGCGCGCTGGCGGTCGAAAACACCGACCCCGACTGCGCGGTGAACTGGCTTTGCAGCGCGGCCATGTTGCCCGCCTCCAGCAGGTCGAGCGCGTTCGCCGGCAGCGGCGCCAGACCGCGCGTGCCATAGGACCAGTGCAGATGCGGGCGCTGCAGGTAATCGTCCCAGATCAGCGCCGACACGCGAATCCGCGTGGGATATCGCGCGCGCGCCAGCGCGTCATAGGCCTGATTCATGCCTTCGAGGTATTGCGGCGTGAACGACTGCGTCTCGCGCGAGATATGGTCGGCGACGGTATTGGCGGCCATCTCGGTCTGATAGCGCGCCTTGAACCCGTCAAAGAACACCACGGTCGCCACCAGCGCCCACAGCAACATGGGCAGCACGATCATCAGTTCGACAGAGGCCGATCCAGAGGTCTGGGCGCGCAGGCGGGTCTTCAACACTGACAGGACACGGAGCATGAAAACCCTGACGCCACTATATTATGCGGGCCACGCCACCAAGAACACAGGCCATGGGCGATGACCGGCACACTGGCCGACACTGTCCCAAAGCCGCATCATCGGCGACGCACGACGCCCGACTTAACCTAACTCTCCTAAATAGCTATTTGTTAACGCAGCTTAAGTCAACGTAGCGTCAACTTTGAACGCAGCGTCAGACCGGCTCGTTGGTAAAGGCGCCGATCGCCACCACCTGCAGGTCGCCGCCCGTCGCCGTGCCCATGCCCAGCACCAACCCGGTGATGGTCAGGAACGGATCGGCCGAGGCGCAGACCCGCACCAGCATCAGGTCCTGATTGCCCGCCGAGGGGTTGAAGGTCAGCGTCGGGTTGATATTGGCCGAGCGGTTGATGCACTCGACCGGCGTATTCAGCCCGGACCACGAGTTGGTGTTGATCGGCCGCAGTTCGACCGTCAGCGAGGTTTCGCAATTGCCGATCAGGATCGTGCGCTCGCAGATCAGGCTGCGCAGCGTCGCCAGGCCGTTCGACGCCACATTGCCCAGCCGCACCTCGCGCACCGCGATGTCCACGGCCCGGTCAAGGAACACCTGCCGCAGCATCACCGCGCCAAAGTCGACCGACATGAACAGCAGCGACAACACCAGCGGCACGGCGATGACGAATTCGACGGTCGCGGTGCCTGCCTCGCGGCTGAGAAACCGGCGCAGGGGAGTCAGAAAGCGGCTCATTGGGTCAGCCTCAGGGTCTGGGTGACGACGTTGCTGGCGATCGAGCTGAACACGTTCAGCAGGCCACCGACGGCCGAGTCAAAGTAATGGGCGGGCGACGAGGCGCAGTTCATCATCAGCGCCTGACCGGCGGGCGGGGCCTCGAAGGCGACGGCATAAACCAGCACGTTGCGGTTCTTCAGTTCCGTGCACACCGACAGCGTATTCAGATCCTGGATCGCCTGCGTATAGCGGTGGCCACAGCAGTTCTCGCCATCGGTCAGCAGGATCACCGCGCGCACCACGTTCGGTTCGTTCCACGCAAAGGGCCGGTCGGCATAGTCGTTGCTGACTTCACCGTCCGCGATCAACTGGGTGATCGCCGGTTGTATCGTCGAGTCAAAGAACACCGCCCCCCAGCGCAGCCCCAGATCGATCGAGGTCACGTCGCGCGGTTGCAGGCCGTTGATCGCGGCCACGGCCTCGGCGGCGTCGCCCATATACGGGCGGATCTGGCCCCAGGCGTCGGTGTGGCACTGGCGCAGGTCCATGTGCTCTTGCCGCGAGTTGGTGATCGAGTTCCAGTTGCGGAAATCCGGGCAGGCGCCGACGTTGCCATGGAGGTGGTTGAAATGGCCCAACATGCTGGGCGGCGGATAGACGGCGGTGTCATAGGGCACCAGCGTCAGCGAAACACGCCCGTCCTGATTGTCGGTCAACACCTGCGTCGCCAGTTGCGACCCGGCCTGCCGCAGCGCGTTGATTCGCCCGCCGCCGTCAAAGCCCATCGACCCCGAGATATCCAGCACCATCGCGATATCCAGCCAGACCGAGATCGCCATTTCCGCCGCCGAGGCGGGGGTGGCGACGGCTAAATCGTCGATGCCGATCATCTGGGTCATCAAGGTGGGCACCGTGGCCGTGGGCACCGCGGTCACGTTGCGACCGGTCCACAGGCTCTCGGTGATCGAAAACTGCGTGCCCAGTTCATCGCTCAGGTCGGCGGCGGCGAAATAGGATTCCAGCATTTGCTGCGGCGTCGCAACGCCGTTGTTGGCCCCCAGCATCGTCGCCGCCAGAACGGCGCGGTCGGTGACACCCTGCATGCGCACCCGCACGGTTTCGTGGCGCATCATGTCAACCGCCAGTCCGGCGACCAGCAGCATGGCGACAAAGACAAAGAGGCTGAAGACGGCAAAGGTCCCCTCTTCGGCGGCGGCAAAACCGACGACGCGGGACTTGCGGGGCAGGGGGCAGCGATTCGGCACAAAACGCGACATGACAAGCCTTTCACGCACTTCAACAGGCACTGAACGAATTGTTAACCCGAATTCATGGCGCAAATGGGGCTGGAATCTTGCAATTTCGGGGAGTGTTGCGCCCATCGTCGCTGCAACCGCTGGGTGAAGCAATGTTGCGCATCGGTCACGCCGGGCGGTTGAAAACACCGGGGCTGCGCGATCTTGGGGCGGCGGCGGGGCAAGGCCGCGTATGTCGGGGCAACCCTTTGCGGAGTGACCCCTTGCGCCCGACCCTCGACGCCATCGACCTAAGGACCGCTCTTGCCCTGCTGGCGGTGCTGGCCTTGGCCCTGTGGGTGCGGCTGTCGGGGCTCGCCTGGGACGGCTATGCCGCGCTGCACCCGGACGAGCGCCACCTCTTTCTGGTCACGCAGCCCTTCCTTGCCGCGCTGGGCGACCCGGCGAACGCCGGGCTGGGCCTGGGCGGGTGGTGGTTCTCCGCCGATTCGCCGCTGAACCCGCACCGCGGCGAGGCGAGCTTTGTCTATGGCGAGGCGCCGCTCCTCGCGGGGGCGCTGCTGGGCTGGGCGCTGGGCGCGGTGGACTGGTTCGCCTTCATGCCGGTGGCGCGGGGCCTCTCGGCGGTGGTCGATGCCGGGGCGGTGCTGGCGGTGTTTCTGGCGGCGCGGCTATTGGCGGGGAATGGCGCGGCGCTGGGCGCGGCCGTGCTCTATGCGGCAATGCCCTCGGTGCTGCAACTGGCGAATTTCCACACGGTCGATGTCTGGCTGTCGGCGGCAGGGGCGGCCGCGCTGGTGCCGCTGATCGCGCTGGCGCAGCGACGCGGCGACGCCTTGCGGATGGCGGCACTGGCGGGCGGCGTCATCGGGCTGGCGATGGCCTGCAAGATTACCGGCGTGCTGTTGCTGGGCCCCGCCGCGCTGGCGCTGGTTCTGGCCCTGCGCGCGGGGTTGCCGGCCAGACGGGCGCTGCTGGCCGCGCTGCTGATGCTGCTGGCCGGGTTCGTGCTGTTCCGGCTGGCCAACCCCTTTGCCTTTGACGGGCTGTCGCCCTTCGCCCTGTCGCCCGACTGGGTCGCCGATTTTCGCGGTCTGGCCGAGGTGACGGCCTCGCCGGGGTTCCCGCCCAACTGGCAGTGGATCGCCGGATATGGCCCGCTGCGGCTGCTGCGGGATTTTGCGCTGTTTGGCGTCGGGCCGGTGGCGACGGGGCTGCTGCTGGCCCTGCGCTGGCGGTCGCTGCGCGACGCCGCGCTGGTGCCGCTGGCGGTGCTGGTGGTGTATCTGGCGCTGACGGCGATCAGTTCGATCAGCGCCCTGCGCTATGCCGCGCCCGGCATGGCGGCGATGGCGGTGCTGCTGGCGCCCGCCCTGCACCGGATCGGCACCCCGGCGGCACTGACCGCGCTGGCGCTGGCGCTTTACTGGGGTTCGGGCACGGTGCGGCTGCATGACGGCGACCATCCACGGGTGCTGGCCTCGCACTGGCTCTGGGCGCTGCCGAGGGGCACTATCCTGACCAACGAAACCGCTTGGGACGACCATTTGCCCACCATCGTCGCCCTGACCGAGGGCGAGCCGCATCGCTGGCCCTCGCATGACGGCTGGTTCACGCTGCAGGTGCTCGACATCACCGACCCCGACAGCCCGGAAAAGGCCCAGCGCCTCGCCGCGTTGCTGGCGCGCACGGATGTGCTGGTGCTGTCCTCCGACCGTCAGTCGGCGGTGATGCCGCGCCTGCCGGACCGGTTTCCACTGACCACGGCGCATTATGCCGCGCTGTTTTCCGGGCAGGCCTGCTTTGCGCCGGTGCTGGTGCTGGACCGGGGCTATCCGCTGCCGCTGTTTCCCTTTGACGATTCCTGGGCGCAGGAGCCATGGCGCGTCTATGACCATCCCCTCGTGCAGATCTTCCTGCGCGAGCCCTGCTTTTCCGAGGCCGCCTATCGTCAGCTCCTCTTGCAGGCCCTGACGCCCTGAGCGTCAAAGTTTCGCCCGAATCCGCTGCCACAGTGCTTAACGCTTTGTCAGTGAGAGGAGTTTCCCATGTCGATCACCCCCCTGCGCCGGTTCCTGCAGGCCGAGGCCGGTGCCATTGTCGTCGAATGGACGGTGCTGGCCGCCGCAGTCGTCGGGCTGGGTATCGGATCGGTTGTCGCGGTGCGGACCGGTGTCATCAGTCTGGGCGGCGAGACCAGCAGCGCGATGAACCTGTCCGGCGGCAGCGCCCCGCCCATCATCGGCGGTGACGTGCGGGTCATTCCCGGCGGTGGCGGCGACATTCTGATCGGCAACGATCCCCGCGGCGGCGGCGGCGACGTCCTGAATGACGACCCGCGCTCGGGCGACACGGTTTCCCCGGTGATCCGGATGAGCGGCTCGTATGTGCCCTTGGCGACCAGCCCGGATCAATACGCAACGGTCCTTTATGAGATGACCGGCCTCAGCGAGCCCGAGCTGAACGACCTCTTCATCCGCTATCTGTCCGAGGCCGCGACCCTCTATGATTCCGACCGCTATGCGGCGGCGCAATACATCGACATTGCCGGCGCGGCCTATTCGACGATGGTGGACTACCGCTATGAGATCCCGCGCACCGAGGTCAGCATCGAAGACCTCTATGCCATGCTCTCGTCGGGCCGCTGACGGGCCTGCCCGCTGACCTCCCCCGGCCAGCGGGCGCGTCCTCCCGGTTCAAACCACCCGCAGAAACCCGGCAAAAAAGGCGCTCAGCGCCGCGTGGGCGTCCAGCGGCAGGATCTGCGCGACATGCTGGTCCGGCCGCACGATCACCAGACAGCCCGCCGCCCGGTCGATGCCGCGCTCGGCGTGGATGTCGACGCCCAGCTTGTGATCGACGCAGAACACCTTTTCATAATCGCACAGGCCATAGCGCCCGACGGCGGGCCGCAGCAGGGCGGGCATCGCGGCGTAATCCAACTCGCGGAACCCTTGGCCGAACACCGCGCGCAGGTCGATCACCGCGTCGATATCCTCGCCCTTGGCCGTGTGGCGCAGCACGGGCGAGGCCGGGTCGCCCGACAGGAACCCGCACAGCCGCGCGATGGCACCGCCTCTCTGGCCTGCATCCCCCTTGGGCGCAAAGGCGATCAGCCGCCAGCGCGCATCGGCCTGCACGACATGGCCCAGATGCATCGGCTTGGCATCCGCCAGCCGGATCACCGGCACCGAGTGAAAGCGCTTGCCGATCTCGAACCCCGTCGCCAGATGCTGATGCTCTCCCGTGCCGGTCAGCGCCGAGGGTTCATACTGGATCGTCAGCCCGCAGGTGAAGGGCAGGTTGTTGACGAACTCGCGCGCCACGCGGGGCAGGCCGGTGGTGGCATCGTCCTCGGCCCGCGCGCCAACCACGCGTGACCATTTGTGGTCGAACTCCACCAGCCCCTTGGCCGCGCCGCGCCGCTCGGCGGTATAGGAATGCAACAAGGACGCATCGGCGCGGCCCTTGAGCACGGAAATCAGCTTCCAGCCCAGATTGAACGTGTCGCCCATCGACACATTCATCCCCTGCCCGGCCTTGGGCGAATGCGTGTGGCAGGCGTCCCCGGCCAGCATCACCCGCGGGGTGCGCAGGGCGGCTTGCCCGGCGGGCACATCGTCGAACGTATCGGTCAGCCGGTGGCCGATTTCATAGATCGACCACCAGACCACCTCTTTGACCTCCAGCGAAAACGGCGCGAGGATGCGCTGCGCCTTGGCGATGATGTGGCGTTCATCCATGCCCCGGTCCGAGGCGCGTTCATCCTCGCCCAACGCGTCCATCTCGACATAGAGCCGCACCAGATGCCCGCCCTCGCGTGGCAGCACCATCAGGATGCCCTCGTCCGCCGACCGCACAAAGGATTTCATCCGCCAGTCGGGGAAATCGGTGACGGCCAGCAGGTCGATCACCCCCCAGGCCTGATGCGCCGCGTCGCCGTGCAGCGTGCCGCCGATCGCCCGCCGCACCGCCGACCGCGCGCCATCGCAGCCGACGACATAACGCGCGCGCAGGGTCTCGGTCTGCCCTTCGCGGCCCGGCGCGGTGTGTTCCAGCGTCACGGTGACCGGGTAATCCGCCGCCTCGGTGTCGATCACCAGATCGGCGACGCGCAGGGTATAATCGGGCTCCAGCCGCGTTGGCGCGTTGCGCATCACGTCGAGGAACATGTCATGCACCCGCGCCTGATTCATCAGCACATGCGGCATTTCCGAGGTGTTGTCCGGCACGTCCTGCACGCGGGCGACCCGGGTCAGCGGCTGCTCGCCCGGCGCCCAAAAGGTCGTCTCGTTGATCCAGACCGCCTCGCGCTTGATCTTTTCGGCAAAGCCAAAGGCCTGAAACATCTCCATCGAGCGCACCGAGATTCCATCCGCCTGACCCTTTTCCATCGGTCCGGCCTTTGGTTCGACCAGCATCGTGCTGATCCCCGGATGCAGCGCCAGTTGCGCCGCCAGACACAGGCCCGCAGGCCCGGAGCCGGCAATCAGCACGTCCACCTGCCGGGGCAGCCCGGCCGCGCGGTCGCGCACCTGCGGCGCCGGGGCTTGGACATCGGGGTCGCCTGCGCGGAATCCGTCACGGTGGTATTGCATCAAAGACCCTCCCTGAGCGCACGCGAAACGGTGCGGATGGGGTCAGGAACACCAAGAGGGCGGGGTCTGTCAAGAATAAATAAGCATACTTCCTATTTGCACTCAGGCATAGATATACCCACCCGAGACAATGATCGTCTCGCCGGTCATGTAGGTGTTGCGCGGCCCGCCCGCCATCAGCACCCATTCCGCCATCTCGCGCGGCTCGCCACCCCGGCCCAGCGGGCTGGCGGCGGCCAGTTCGGCCAGAAACCCCGATTGCCGCGCCTTGTCGGTGGCCATCCCGGCGGGGGCGACCGCGTTGACCAGAATCCCCAGCGGCGCCACCTCCTGTGCCATGCTCTTCGTCAGGCTGACCACGGCGGCCTTGGTGGCGGCGTAATGGGCGTTCTGCGGATGCGCCTTGAAGGCATCGACCGAGGACAGGTTGACGATCCGCCCGCGCACCCCGGCGACGGGCTCCTGCGCCTGCATGTGGCGGATCGCGGCGACCATCATGTGATAGGTGCCCTTGACGTTGATCGCCAGCGAGGCGTCCCAGTCGGCATCGCTGATCTGCAGGATCGGGCGGCGCGGATAGATCGCCGCGCAGTTGATGACGGTATCGACCCGGCCCAGCACCCCGGCCACCTGCGCAAACCCCGCCTCGGCGGCGGGGCCGGTGCGGATGTCACACAAAGCCTGCGCCACCGGCAATCCGGCCTGCCGCGCCGGTTCCAGCGCCGCGCTGGCGTCGCTGATGTCGAGGATACCGACCCCGCGCGCGCCGTCCTCGACCACCATCTGCGCCAACAGGGCGCCCAGACCGGCGCTGCCGCCGACAATCACCACGGTCAGATCCTTCATCGCCTGATCTCCGAGGCGGGCACCTGCGGCGTCACCGGCTGGCGCGTGGGCAGAATGTCGAACCGCGCCACATCGACACGCGGCGGCAGGGCCAGCACGGCCAGCACCATCGCCGCCACGTCCTGCGGCTGCACGGCGGTCGCCCCGGCATACATCGCGGCGCGGACTTCGGGCGGCAGAACATGCTGATACAGCGGGCTTTCCACCCGCCCGGCGACAATCTCGGTCACCCGCACGCCCGATTGCGACAGGTCCAGCCGCAGGCTTTGCGCAAAAGCCCCCAGCGCGGCCTTGGTCGCGGCATAGACGGCGAGGTTGGGATAGGGCTGATGCGCCGCAATCGATCCCGTGAACAGGATATGCCCCCGCTCCCGCGCCCGCATCCCCGGCGCGATGGCATGGGTGACCATGAGGGCGGCGGTCAGGTTGGTGGTCAGCGTCCGGTGCAGAGCGCCCTCGGCCATGTCGCAAAAATTGCCGGGCGGCGGCACCATCCCGGCATTGGCAACCAGAATATCGGCCTCGATCCCGGCCAGCGCGGGCTTGATCGACGCAAGGTCGCTCAGGTCCAGCGGCAGCGGGGTCAGGCCCAGCGCCGCCATGTCGGCCAGCGCCTCAGGGTCACGGCCACTGGCGATGACGCGGTGCCCGGCGTGGTGCAGGGCCAGCGCGATGGCGCGGCCAATGCCGCTGGTGGCGCCGGTAATCAGGGCTGTGGACATGGCCGGGACTCCTTTGTCAGGCGCGACCGGCCCCCGGCCGCCGCGCGAAAACGGCAGTGACGCAGCCCGGCCTGACAGACCCGCAGCGCGTTCAGCGGCAGCAGGCGAGGGGGCCAGGCCATCGCCTCAGATCACCGCTTTTTCCAGAAACGGCCGGTTTTCGACGATGCGCTCATATCCGACCTCGCCAAAGTCGAGGCTGCGATAGCCGCCATAGATCACCAGCTCCGACACCGCCCGCCCCGCCGCCGGGCCCTGTTGCAGCCCATGGCCGGAAAAGCCGTTGGCGAACAGGAAGTTGCCGACCTCAGGATGCGGGCCGACGATCAGGTTGTGGTCCAGCGTGTTGAAATCATAATGCCCGGCCCATTGGTTCACCACCTTGATCGCCTCGAACCCGGCCGAGCGTTCGGCCAGCGCGGGCCAGACGATGTCCTCGAATTCCTCCCAGCGCGGTTCGAAATCGTCCCAATCCACGCCGGGGTCGTCCACAGGCGCCGCACCGGTCAGGAAATAGCGCCCCTCGGGCCGACACCAGACGCCGGTGGTGTCGATCATCAGCGGCAGACGGCCCTGATTGACACGGGCCGATCCCTCCGGGCTGGCGGCGCTGTCGATGACAAAGATCGTGCGCTTGCGCGGCTCCACCGGCACATCCAGCCCGGCCATCCGCGCCGTCAGCGCCGCGCGCGGGCCCGAGGCATTGACCACGCATCCCGCCTGCACCACCGCGCCGGATTTCAGCGTGACCGAGGTCACCCGCGCGCCCTGACGGCCCACCGCCACCACCTCGTCGGTGACATACTCGGCCCCCTGCGCGCGGGCCTTGGCCTTGAAGCCGTTCATCAGCCCGGTGTTCGAAAACCACCCCTCGCCGGATTGGCCATACGAGGCCAGCCGGATATCCTCGACCCGCAGATGCGGAAAGGCCCGCGCCAACTCCTCCGGCCCCCAGAGCACCACATCCGCCCCGCAGGCGCGCTGGACCTCGTGGTTCTCGCGCAGGGTGCGCTCCTGCGCCTCGGTATTGGCGAGGAACAGGTATCCGCCGGGGTGAAAATTCAGGTCCGGCGCCGGTTCGCCCGGCACCTGCATCACGCGGGCGAAATCGCGGATAAAGGCACTGCCGAACTGGCTGATCTTCACGTTGATCGGGTTGGAAAACTGCGTGCGGATCGAGGCCGCCGACAACGCGGTCGAGGCCTTGGCATAGCTGGGGTCGCGCTCGACCACCAGAACCGAGCCGGTGAACTCCGGATTCGCCGTCAGGAAATACGCCACCGACGAGCCGATCACCGCCCCGCCGACAATCACCACATCATAAGCAGACTTCATCGTGCAGAATCCTCATCCGGATGGCCAAGATCAACAAACCAGCCGCCCAGTGCCTGCACGGCGGCGGCGCGGGGGTCGGCGGGGGGCAGGCGCCGCTCGACATCGGCTCGAAACGCTTCGCTAGTGTCCTGCGGCTGGAATCCCAGATGCCCGGCCAGCCGGTTGTCCACTGGCTTGACCGCATTGTCCGAGATGCCGAAGGCCGCCGTGAACCCCACGCGCGGCGCGGTCAGCGCGGCGCTCACCAGCCGGACGCAATCGTCAAACGACAGCCACGACCACAACATCCGCCGGTCGGCCGGTTCGGGGAAACTGGAAAAGATGCGCAGCGCCGCGGTCTCGATGCCGAACTTGTCCCAATAGAGCCGCCCCAGATCCTCGACAAAACACTTCGACAGACCATAGAGGCCGTCGGGCCGATGCGGCGCGTTGGCGTCGATCTGGTCCTCCAGCCGGTGATAGCCGATGGCATGCACCGAACTGGCATAGACCACCCGCTTGACCCCCGCCCGCCGCGCGCCCTCATAGACGTGATAACTGCCACGGATATTGGCGTTCAGGATCGTCTCCCAGCCGCGCTCCAGCGGGACACCGCCAAAATGCACGATGGCATCGACGCCCACGCAGGCGGCATGCACGGCGGCCTCATCCGCCAGATCAAAGGTCAGCGCCTCTTCCTGCGGGCCGGGGTCGGTGATCGGCACCACATCCGCCAGCCGCAGGCTGCGGGTCAGCGGCGCCAGCCCCCGGCGCAACTGGCTGCCCAGCCGCCCGGCGGCACCGGTCAGCAACAGCCGGTCGAACCGTGGTGGGGTGTCGTGCTGGCTCATGCGTCGTCTCCCGTGACCGTGCCACTTGCCCTGTCAATCGCCCGCGCCTGAGCGCTGCGCAAGGCCGGATCGCCATATCCGCCGCCGCCGGGCAGGTGCAACACCAGCCGCCGCCCGGCGGGCACATGCTGCCAGCCCTTGGGCCGCAGCACCGTGCCGTCATCCAGCGCGGCCCGGCCCACCGCCCCCGGCAGACCACCCTCGCGGCCCGCTGGCGCGGTGCCGGTGCGGTCGAACATGGCGGAAAAATCGAACTGATGTCCGGCGGCCGGTTCGATCTCGATGATCTGGCCCAGACCGCCGCGATACTGCCCGTCACCGCCCGAATCGGGGCGCAACTCCTTGCGCCAGATCACCACCGGGCCGGCCTGTTCCGTCGCCTCGACCGGCATCGTCATCACGCCCGAGGGGAAGGCCGTGGCGTTCAGCCCGTCCTGCCCCGGTCGCGCGCCCATCCCGCCCGAGTTGAACATCAGGATTTCCGCCCGCCGCCCCGGCCCCCCCGCCACCGGGCGCACCGACATGTGGATGTTCCACAGCGCCCCGGCCCCCTCGGCCAGCACCTGACCGGGCAACGCCTGCGCCAGCGCGCCCAGCACGAGGTCCGGCACCAGATGGCCGAACACATGGCGCAGGGACACCGGCGCCGGGCGCGGCGCGTTCAGGATGTTCTCGGGGCTGGACACGGTAAACGGCTCCAGCGAGGCCCAGTTGTTCGGAATATCCGGCGCCACCACGCATTTGAGGGCATAACAGGCATAGGCCTTGGTATAGATGATCGGCACGTTGATGCCCCAGCGACTGACGCCATCACTGCCGGTGAAATCCACATTCACGCTGCCGTCGCGGGTCTCGACCGTCGCCACCAGCATCACCGGCGTATCATAGCCATCGGTCTGCAGCCGGTTGGTCCATTGGCCACGGGGCAGGGCGGCGATACGCGCCAGCACGGCGGCGCGGGTGCGGGCAAAGATGAAGTCGGCCAGATCCTCCAGCGACTCCAGCCCGATTTCCTCCATCATCGCGACCAGCCGGGCGTGGCCGACATCGTTGCAGGCGGCGAGGCTGTAGAAATCGCCCACCACCTGCCCCGGTTCGCGCACATTGGCGCGCAGGATCTGCAACAGCAGCGGGTTGACCACGCCGCGCTCGGCAAACTTGGTGATGGGGATCTGCAGACCTTCCTCATAGACCGACTTGCCATCGGCGCCAAATCCCCGCCCGCCCACATCGACCACATGCGCGGTGCAGGCAAAGAACCCGACCAGCACATCACCCTTGAAACTGGGCGAGACCATCGTGATGTCGTGCAGATGCCCGGTGCCCTTCCACGGGTCATTGGTGACATAGGCATCACCGCGGAACATGGCGTCGCGGCCGATCTCGGCGATGAAATGCCCCACGGCCTCGGCCATGGTGTTCACATGCCCCGGCGTGCCGGTGACGGCCTGCGCCAGCATCCGGCCCTGCGGGTCAAAGACCCCCGCCGACAGATCGCCCGCCTCGCGCACGCTGGTCGAAAACGCCGTGCGCAGCAGGGTCATCGCCTGTTCCTCGACCACGGAAATCAGCCGGTTCCACATCACCTGCAGATGAATCTCGCGGGTCTGGGCGTCCATCAGCGGATCTCCTTGCGCAGCATCAACAGCGAGCCATCCGGCTGCATCACCACGTCAAAGGGCGCGCTGACGACGGTCGAGGTCTCGCGCTCGGTCACGATCACCGGGCCGCTGACGCGGTCACCGGGCGCCAGCGCATCGCGGGCGAGGATGCCGGTCTGCAGCCAGCGGGCGCTCGACGGGTCGAAGACCGGGCGGCTGACGGGCGCGCTGACGCTGCGGGTGCCGAGGGTCAGGGTCACCGGCACCGGCGCAGGCGGTTGGTCGGCGGCCTTGACGGACATCGTCACGATTTCAATCTCCAACCCCGACAGCCCGTCGATCGACCGGCCAAAGAACCGCGCATAGGCATCAAGGAAACCCTGCCGGATCAGCCCCGCATCCGCCTGCGTGAACTCCCGGTCCGGCAGCGGCACCGGAATCTCCCACCCCTGACCTCGATAGCGCATGAAGGCGGTGATCTGACACAGGATCGCCCCCTCGGTGCCCTGCCGGACAAAGCCGATGGCGGTGGCCTTCAGGCCACCGATCAGCGCATTCATGGCGCCTGCGTCGAAATCCGCCAGCCCCACCACCCGCGAGGCCAGCGATTCATAGCCAAACGGCGCGCGCAGGAACCCGATGGCCGACCCCACTCCGGCACCGCGCGGGATCAGGCAGCGGGTGATCCCCAGCTTCTCGCACAGCCGCGCGGCGTGCAGCGGCGCCGCGCCGCCATAAGCCACCATCACATTGTCCCCGATGGCCTTGCCGTTTTCCACCGCATGCACCCGCGCGGCGTTGGCCATCGCCTCGTCCACCACCTCGCCAATGCCGAACGCCGCCGCCTGCACCGTCAGCGACAGGGCCTCGCCCACGTCGCGCCGGATCGCCGATTCGGCCAGCGGCACCGACAGGATGATCGCCCCGCCGGCAAAGGCATCGGGGTCCAGCTTGCCCAGCACCAGATCGGCATCGGTGATCGCCGCGCGCTGGCCGCCGCGCTGGTAACAGGCGGGGCCAGGCTCGGACCCGGCACTTTCCGGGCCGGTCTGGATGCGCCCCATCGCATCGACCCAGGCCAGCGACCCACCCCCTGCGCCGATCTCGATCATCTCGATCACCGGAATGGAGATCGGCATGCCCGAGCCCTTGGCAAACCGCGTCGTCCGCGCCACCTCGAAACTGCGCGCGGTCTTGGGGGTGAAGCCTTCGATCAGGCAGATCTTGGCCGTGGTGCCGCCCATGTCGTAACTGACCACCTTGCCCAGCCCGAACCGCCGCGCCACATCGGCGGCAAAGATCGCGCCCCCCGCAGGCCCGGATTCCACCAGCCGCACCGGGAACTCCGCCGCCGTGTCAACCGACACCAGCCCGCCGCCCGAATGGATCATGAACACCGGACACCGCGCGCCGCGCGCCGCGATCCGGGTCTGCAACCGGTCCAGATAGCTGGCCATCTGCGGGCGCACATAGGCATTGGCGATGACCGTGTTGAACCGCTCGAACTCGCGCATCTGCGGCGAGACGTCGGACGAAATCGAGATCGGCAGATCACAGCGCGCCGCCAGAAACTGCCGCGCGCGGACCTCATGCGCGGGGTTCAGATAGGAATGCAGAAAGCCGATCGCCACCGCGCCATAGCCGCCCTCGGCGATGCGCCCGGCCAGGGCCGCCAGCGCGGCCTCGTCCAGCGGTGCCAGTTCCTGCCCCTGCGCGCTGATCCGCCCGCCCACGGCAAACCGGTCCTCACGCGGGACCAGCGGTTTGGGCAGGGTCAGGTTCAGGTCGTATTGGTCAAACCGGCTTTCGGTCCGCATCTCGATCACGTCGCGAAACCCCTGCGTGGTGACAAAGGCCACCTTCGCGCCGCTCCGTTGGATCAGGGCATTCGTCGCCAGCGTCGTGCCGTGAATGACGATGTCCAGATCACCATAACCCAGCCCGGCCTCGGCCAGCACACTGTCGATCCCGTCCAGAATCGCCTGCTCGGGCGCCGCGTAATTGGTCAGCACCTTGGTCGAGTGCATCCGCCCGCCGGCCTCCAGCGCGATATCGGTAAAGGTGCCGCCAATGTCGGCGCCCAGTCGGTTGCGCATGGTGGTCTCCGCATGGCCAGAACCCCCGCAGTCTGGCACCAGACCGGGGCAGGGGGAAACACCATCGCGGGGGCATCGGCAAGTTTTTCTTGCCGATGCGGCGGGCGCCGCGTGGTCAGCCGCCGCTTTGCCCCAACAGCCAGTCGCGCACCTGCAGCGCCGCCCGCGACAGCGGCGCCGCGCGCGGCCAGATGACATGAAAATCATGGCCGGTGGCGAGGCTGCTGTCGCTCAACCGGACCAGCACCCCCTTTTGCACCAGCCCGCCGATCAGATGATGCCAGCCCAGCGCACACCCCTGTCCCTCGATCACCGACTGGATCACCAGCACATAATCGTTGATCCGCAACCCCCTCGGCACCGCCGCCGCCGCAATGCCCTGCGCGGCGAACCAATCCGTCCAGGTGCTCGCGCGGCGGAAAGGCTCTTCCAGATGGATCAGCGGATGGGCCAGCAGCGCGCGTGCGTCGGCGGGCTGGCCAAAGCGCTGCAGATGCGCGGCCGAGCAGACCGGATAGATGATCTCGGGCGCCAGCACGGCCGAGTCATAATGCGGCCAATCCGACGGATAGCCGCCGCGCACGCCCAGCGGGATGCCCTCGCCCACCAGATCGAGGTCGCGGTCCGAGGTCTGGATGCGCAGGTCGATATCGGGCAGCGCGGCGCGAAACCCCTCCATCCGGGGCACCATCCACCACGCGGCAAAGGCGGTCGAACAGGACAGCGTGACATGGCTGCCGCTGACCCGCGCCTGCAGGCTTTGCGCCGAGCGGTGGATATGCGACAGGCCGATGGTGACGTCGGCATGAAACCGTTGCCCGGCCTCGGACAGATGGACGCGCCGGTATTCGCGCCTAAACAGCGCCACGCCCAACTGATCCTCCAGCCGCGCGATGGCATACGAGACCGCCGCCTGACTCATCCCCAATTCCCGCCCGGCAGCGGAAAAACTGGCCAGCCGCCCGGCCGCCTCAAAGACGATCAGGGTGCCGGGCGAGGGAAGCAGATGGCGCAGCGACTCCATAAGGGAATGTTATCAACTCGATGAAGATTATCCAGCGTTACAGCCACAATCGCACCGCCTAATGTGCCGGGGGCAAGCACGAGGGGATGTCATGGCAGATGGCGAAACGGCGGGCCCGGAACCCAAGCGCGCGCGCGGCGGGCGCAGCCAGCGCCAGCACGACCGCGCCAAGGGGGCTGCCCTGCACCGGCCCTATATCCTGCGCGGCATTCCGACCTATGACATCCTCTCCGACGAAAGCCTGACGCGGATCGAGGCCACCGCCGACCGCATTCTGGCCGAGATCGGCATCGAACTGCGCGACGACCATGAGGCGATGCAGCTTTACAAGGCCGCCGGAGCCGGTGTGCGCGAGACCGCGCCGGGCATCTGGCGGATCACCTTTGAGGCGGGGATGCTGCGCGAGATCCTGCGCACCGCGCCGCCGGTCTTTACCCAGCACGCCCGCAACCCGGCCAATTCGGTGCAGATCGGCGGCAAGGCGGTGGTCTTTGCGCCCTCCTATGGCAGCCCCTTCGTGATGGATCTGGACCGCGGGCGCCGCTATGGCACCATCGAGGATTTCGAGAATTTCGTGAAACTGTCGCAGGCCTCGCCCTGGCTGCACCATTCGGGCGGCACCGTCTGCGAACCCACCGATGTCCCGGTCAACAAGCGGCATCTGGACATGGTCTATGCCCATATCCGCTATTCCGACCGCGGTTTTCTGGGCTCGATCACCGCGCCCGAACGCGCGGCGGATTCGGTGGAGATGGCGCGACTCGTGTTTGGCGAGGCCTTCACCGACGCCAATTGCGTGGTGATGGGCAATTTCAACACCACCTCGCCGCTGGTGCTGGACGGCGTCACCGCCGCCGGCATCCGCACCTATGCAGCCGCCAATCAGGGGTCGATCCATCTGCCCTTCCTGCTGGGCGGGGCGGTGGCGCCGCTGACCACGGCGGGCATGGTGGCGCAGGGGCTGGCTGAAAGCCTGTCCTCCTGCGCCTTGGCGCAACTGGTGCGGCCCGGCGCGCCGGTGATTCTGGCGACCTTCTTTTCCTCGATGTCGCTGCGCACCGGCAGCCCTACCTTCGGCACGCCCGAACCCGCCATCGGCTCGCTGGCGATGGGGCAACTGGCGCGGCGGCTGAACCTGCCCCTGCGCTGCGCGGGGAATTTCAGCACCTCGAAACTGCCGGACGGGCAGGCCATGCAGCAAAGCATGATGTCGATGCTGTCCGCCGTGCAGGGCGGCGCGAACTATGTCCTGCATTCGGCCGGGTTTCTGGATGGCCTCTTGTCGATGTCCTATGAAAAGCACGTCATGGACACCGACCTGTGCGGCGCGCTGCATTCCTATCTCGATGGCATGGCGGTGGATGACGACGCCCTGGCCTTCGAGGCGCTGGCCGAACTGGGGCCGGGGCAGCACCTGTTCGGCACGCAGCACACCCTGCGCCACTATGAAACGGCGTATTGGGAATCCGAACTCGACGACAACCAGACATGGGAAACCTGGGATGAGCAGGGCGGCCTCGACAGCGCGCGCCGCGCCAACGCCCGCTGGAAACGCACCCTGGCCGAGTTCCAGCCCCCGCCGCTGGACGAGGGCACCGACGAGGCCCTGCGCGACTTCATCGCCCGCAAGAAGGCCGCCGCGCCCGATCTGTGGTATTGAGGCGCCGCCGGCAGTTTTCCACCGCGATTTCAGCTTTCCCGTCAGTCCGGTATTGAACCCGGATTTTTCCCGCGCCACACTGCGCCCATGACGAGCATCGCCCCTTCGAGTCCCCGGCATGTCCGGCTTATGGCCGCGCTGCAAGAGCGCCGGGATGATCTGATCGCCCTGACGCAGGATCTGATCCGCATTCCGACGCTGAACCCGCCGGGCGAGAATTACCGCGAGATTTGCGAATATCTCGACCGCCGCCTCGGCGCCCACGGGTTCCAGACCCAACTGCTGCGCGCCCATGGCACGCCGGGGGATTGCGACGCCTATCCGCGCTGGAACGTGGTGGCGCGGCGCGAGGGGGCGCGGGCCGGCGATTGCGTGCATTTCACCAGCCATATCGACGTGGTGGATGTCGGCGCGGGCTGGACGGTGGACCCGTTCGGCGGTGAGTTGCGCGACGGCAAGATCTATGGCCGCGGCGCCTGCGACATGAAGGGCGGGCTGGCCGCCTCGATCATCGCGGTCGAGGCCTTCCTCGCCACGCACCCGGATTTTTCCGGCGCCATCGAGATTTCCGGCACCGCTGATGAGGAATCGGGCGGCTATGGCGGCGTCGCGTGGCTGGCGCATCAGGGCTTCTTTTCGCCCGAACGTGTGCAGCACGTCATCATCCCCGAGCCCCTGCAAAAGGACCGCGTCTGCCTCGGCCATCGCGGCGGCTGGTGGGCGCAGATCGAGACCTTCGGCGAGATCGCCCATGGCTCGATGCCGTTTCTGGGCGATTGCGCGGTGCGCCACATGGGCGCGGTGCTGGACAGGTTCGAATCCCGGCTGTTCCCCGCCATGGCCGCGCGGCGCACCGAAATGCCGGTGGTGCCCGAGGGCGCGCGCTCGTCCACGATGAACATCAATTCGATCCACGGCGGCCAGCCTGAACAGCCGCCGGGTTCGACCGGCCTGCCCTCGCATTGCGTGCCGGATTCCTGCCGCATCGTCATCGACCGGCGCTATCTGGTCGAGGAATCGCTCGAGTCCGTGCGCGATGAGGTGGTCGGCCTGCTCGAAGACCTGCGGCGCGAGCGGCCGAATTTCGACTATGCCCTGCGCGAGTTGAACCATGTCATCCCCTCGATGACCGACCGCGACGCGCCCATCGCGCGCACCGTGGCGGCGGCGATTGCCGAGGTCATGGGGAAAGAGGCGGAATTCGTCGCCTCGCCGGGCAGCTATGACCAGAAACATATCGACCGGATCGGCAAATTGAAGAACTGTGTCGCCTATGGTCCGGGGCTGCTGGAATTGGCGCACAAACCCGATGAATATGTCGGGGTCGATGACATGATGGACAGCGCCGCCGTCATGGCGCGCAGCCTCGCTGTCCTGCTGCTGCCACAACACTGAAAACGGGGAGACCACAGAATGAAACGATTGACTGCGCTCTTGCTGGCCGGTTCGACGGCCCTCTTTTCGACCACCGCGCTGGCCCAGAACACCCATGTCCGCGTGGCGATGCAATTGGAACCGCCAAACCTCGACCCCACCGCCGGTGCGGCGCAGGCCATCGACTCGGTGGTCTATTCCAACATCTACGAGGGTCTGACCCGCTTCATGTCCGACGGCTCGGTCGTGCCCGGTCTGGCGGAAAGCTGGGAGATTTCGGCCGACGGGCTGACCTATACCTTCCGTCTGCATGACGGCGTGACCTTCCACGACGGCACCACGATGGACGCCGAGGACGTGAAATTCAGCCTCGACCGCGCCCGCGCCGAGGACAGCGCCAACGCGCAAAAGGCCCTTTTCACCAGCATCGCCGATGTCACCGTCATCGACCCGCTCACCGTGCAGATCACCCTCAGCGCGCCAAACGGCTCGCTGCTGTTCAACCTCGCATGGGGTGACGCGGTGATCGTGGCGCCGGAATCCATCGGTCAGGCGGCGACGCATCCGATCGGCACCGGGGCCTTCACCTTCCAGACCTGGGTGCAGGGCGACCGCATCGAGATCGCGCGCAACCCGAACTACTGGGGCACCCCCGCGACGCTGGAAACCGCGACCTTCCGCTTCATCTCGGACCCGACCGCCGCCTTTGCCGCGATGATGGCCGAGGACGTCGATGTCTTCGTCGGCTTCCCCGCCCCTGAGAACGTCCCGCAGTTCGAGGCCGATCCGCGCTTTCAGGTTCTGATCGGCAACACCGAGGGCGAGACGATTCTGGCGATGAACAACGCGCAGGCGCCCTTTGACAACCCGCTGGTGCGTCAGGCCGTCGCCCATGCGATCAACCGGCAGGAAATCATCGACGGCGCGATGTTCGGCATGGGCACGCCCATCGGCACCCATTTCGCGCCGCACAACCCCGATTATGTCGATCTGACCGGCATTTCGGCCTATGACCCCGACCGCTCGCGCGCGCTGCTTGCCGAGGCCGGGTTCCCGGACGGGTTCACCACCACGCTGAAACTGCCGCCGCCGTCCTATGCGCGGCGCGGTGGCGAGATCATCGCGGCGCAACTGCGCGCGGTGGGCATCACCGCCGAGATCGAGAACCAGGAATGGGCGCAGTGGCTGGAAAACACCTTCCGCGGCCATGACTTTGGCCTGACCATCGTCAGCCATACCGAACCCATGGACATCGGCATCTATGCCAACCCGGAGTATTACTTCCAGTACAACAACCCGGATTTCCAGGCGCTGATGACCACGCTGACCTCGACCACCGATCCGGCGGCGCGTTCGGCCCTGCTGGCGCAGGCGCAGACGATCATCGCCGAGGATTACGTCAACGCCTATCTCTTTGAACTGGCCGTGCCGACCATCGCCCGCGCCGGGATCACCGGCCTGTGGCTGAACCAGCCGACTGCGGCCATCGACCTGACCGCGGTCACCTGGCCGTAAGCGACTCCTGCGGCGTCCGGGAGAACCGGGCGCCGCCTCCTTCGCCTGAACGGGAGCCACCTTGCGATGATCCGCTATACGATCGGTCGCGCGATCTCGCTGTGTCTCAGCCTGATCGTGGCCTCGCTGGTCATCTTTGCCGTGGTCGAGGTCGTGCCCGGCGATCCGGCGGCCTATATGCTGGGCGTCAATGCGCGGCCTGACACGGTGGCGGCGCTGCGGGCGGAACTGGGGCTCGATGTCTCGTTGCCCCAGCGCTATCTGGCCTGGACCCTCGGCATGGTGCAGGGCGATTTCGGCACCTCCTATACCTATCGCACCCCCATCGCGCAGATGATCGCCGACCGCGTGGCGGTCTCGCTGCCGCTGGCGCTGCTGGCGCTGACGCTCACCATCGTGATTGCCTTTCCCGCCGGGATCTATGCCGCCAGCCGTCGCGGGCGGCTGGGCGACATCGGGGTGATGGGCGCCACGCAACTGGGCATCGCGGTGCCGAATTTCTGGTTCGCGATGATCCTCGTGCTGATCTTTGCCATCAAGCTGCGCTGGGTCTCGGCGGGCGGGTTTCCCGGCTGGGACCACGGGCTGCTGGCCGGGCTGAAGGCGCTGATCCTGCCCGCCGTCGCGCTGGCCCTGCCGCAGGCGGCGATTCTGGCGCGGGTGATGCGCTCGTCCCTGCTCGACATGCTGGGCGAGGATTTCATCCGCACCGCGCGGGCCAAGGGCCTCAGCCGCCGTCAGGCCCTCTGGCGCCATGCGGTGCGCAACGCGCTGATCCCGGTGCTGACGATCATCGGGCTGCAGTTCTCCTTCCTGCTGGCCGGGGGCATCGTGATCGAGCAGGTGTTCTTCCTGCCCGGCCTCGGTCGGCTGATCTTTCAGGCGATTTCCGCCCGCGACCTGATCGTGGTCGAAAGCGTGGTCATGCTGCTGGTGGCGCTGGTGATTCTGGTCAATTTCACCGTCGATCTGGCCTATGCCGCCGTCGATCCCCGGTTGAGGACCAGATCATGAGCCTGCCCCGCAGCCTGATCCTCGGCGCGTTCCTGTCGCTGGTGTTCCTTGGCGGGGCGGCGCTGTCGTTCCTCTGGACGCCCTATGACATTCAGGCGCTGTCGATCCCCGCGCGCCTGCAAACCCCCAGTGCCGCGCATTGGCTGGGCACCGACCAGTTGGGCCGCGACATCCTGTCGATGGTGATGATGGGCGCGCGCACCTCGATTGCGGTGGCCTTTCTGGCCGTCGGCATCGGCATGGGGCTGGGTGTGCCGCTGGGCCTCTTGGCGGCGGCGAAACGCGGCTCGCTGCTCGATGAACTCATCATGCGCGGCAATGACCTGATCTTTGCCTTCCCCTCGCTGGTAATCGCCATCCTGATCACTGCGGTCTTTGGCGCCAGCGCGGTCAACGCGATCATCGCCATCGGCATCTTCAACGTGCCGGTCTTTGCCCGCCTGACCCGCGGCGCCGCGCTGACCTTCTGGCAGCGCGATTTCATTCTGGCGGCGCGCGTGGCGGGCAAATCCGCCGCGCGGATTTCGGTTGAACACATCCTGCCCAACATCGCCAACCTGATGATCGTGCAGGGCACCATCCAGTTTTCGCTGGGCATTCTGGCCGAGGCGGCGCTCAGCTACATCGGCCTTGGCGCCCAGCCGCCGACCGCCAGTTGGGGCCGCATGCTGGCCGATGCGCAGACCTTGGCCAGCATCGCGCCGCATGTTGCGCTGATGCCCGGCATCTCCATCGTGCTGACCGTGCTGGGGTTGAACCTGATGGGCGACGGGCTGCGTGATGTGCTCGACCCCCGGATCCGGGTGGCGCGGACATGAGCCTGCTCAGCATCCGTGACCTCTCGCTGTCGATCGGCAGCTATGACATCCTGCACGGCGTCTCGCTGGACGTCGCGCCCGGCGAGATCGTCGCCATCACCGGCGAGAGTGGCTCGGGCAAGTCGATGACCGCCTTTGCCACCATGGGCCTGCTGCCACAGGGCGCGCGGACCACCGGGCGCATCGCGCTGGAGGGCACCGACCTGCTGGCGCTCTCCGAACCCGCGATGTGCGACATTCGCGGGCGGCGCATCGGCATGGTGTTCCAAGAACCGATGACCGCGCTGAACCCGGTGCAGACCATCGGCGCGCAGGTGGCCGAAACCATCCGCCACCATCAAGGCGTGCCAAGACCCGAGGCGCTGGACCGCGCCCGCGCCATGCTCAACCGCGTCGGCCTGCCCGAGGATCGGTTCCCGTTGAGCCGCTATCCGCATGAGCTGTCGGGCGGCCAGCGGCAACGGGTGGTGATCGCCATGGCCATCGCCCTGCGCCCGGTGCTCTTGATCGCGGACGAGCCGACGACCGCGCTCGACGTCACCACGCAGGCCCGGATTCTCGACCTCTTGCGCGACCTGACCGCCGATTTCGGCATGGGGCTGTTGATGATTACCCATGACCTCGCCGTGGTCGCCAACATGGCCGACCGCATCGTGGTGATGCAAAAGGGCAGGGTGGTGGAAAGCGGGCCGACGGCGCAGCTCTTCCGCGCCATGCAGCACCCCTATACCCGCGCGCTGTTCGAGGCCTCGGCGCACCGCGTCAACCTGCCGCCCGCGCCGGTGCCCGCGCCGTTGCTGCAGGTGCAATCCGTCACCCGCCACTACCGCGCGCCGCGCAAACGG
>Ga0209573_1002521_pt1 | contig 23083 bp, 12 predicted proteins | sample TNRBio252014_DNA_FD_185870 | JGI IMG/M metagenome (GOLD analysis project Ga0209573, IMG submission 185870) | Wastewater treatment Type I Accumulibacter community from EBPR Bioreactor in Madison, WI, USA - TNR Reactor_6/25/2014_ DNA (SPAdes)... | ecosystem: Engineered > Bioreactor > EBPR >...
CTGTTACCGTCGGATTTGGATTCACTGTGACTGAAGTCGTGGCAACGGCAGAACAGCCTTTGTTGTCTGTGACGGTTACACTATAAGTACCGCTCATAGCTACTGTAGCATTCGTACGTGTCGGGTTTTGTGCTGTGGAAGTAAAGCCTCCGGGTCCTGACCAGCTATAAGTATACGGAGTTGTACCTCCTGTTGCAGTGCTCGTCAGATTGATCGTATAGCCTGCACATACAGGACTGTTGGAACTTGCTGTTACCGTCGGATTTGGATTCACTGTGACTGAAGTTGTTGCAACGGCTGAACAGCCTTTATTGTCTGTTACCGTTACGCTATAGGTGCCGCTCATGGCCACCGTTGCATTCGTACGTGTCGGGTTTTGTGCTGTGGAAGTAAAGCCTCCGGGTCCTGACCAGCTATAAGTATACGGAGTTGTACCTCCTGTTGCAGTGCTCGTCAGATTGATCGTATAGCCTGCACATATAGGACTGTTGGAACTTGCTGTTACCGTCGGATTTGGATTCACTGTGACTGAAGTCGTGGCAACGGCAGAACAGCCTTTGTTGTCTGTGACGGTTACACTATAAGTACCGCTCATAGCTACTGTAGCATTCGTACGTATTGGGTTCTGTGACGTGGAAGTATATCCGTCCGGGCCAGTCCAGCTATATGTATAAGGAGTCGAACCCCCGGTTACAGTACTATTAAGATTTATTGTGTAACCGGCACAAACCGGACTGTTGGAACTTGCCGTTACCGTCGGATTTGGATTTACGATCACAGTTGTATTTGCCGTACCAGTACATCCTTTTGAATCAGATACCGTCACACTATATATCCCGCTCATGGCTAATGTTGCATTTGGTCGGAATGGATTAGCGGAAGTTGAAGAATATCCATCCGGACCACTCCAACTATAAGTAAATGGAGCTGTGCCCCCATTTACTGCAGCATTTAAATTGACAATATAGCCTTCACAAACAGGGCTATTGGATGATATGACCACCGTCAGATTTGGATTCACTGTAACAGTGGTCGATGTCAACGCCGTACATCCATTCGAATCAGTCACTGTCAGATTATATGTACCACTCATGGCTGTTGTGGCATTGGTACGTGTTGGATTTTGAGCAGTGGAAGTAAAGCCTCCGGGGCCTGACCAACTATATGTATATGGCGTCGTACCGCCACTTGCCGAACTACTCAGATTAATCGGAGAACCAGTGCAAACCGGACTATTAGAACTGGCAGTAACCGTTGGGTTAGGATTGACTGTAACAATAGTTGATGTAACAGCCGTGCATCCTTTGGAATCAGTTACTGTCAGATTATAAGTGCCGCTCATTGCTGTTGTTGCGTTGGTGTGAGTCGGGTTTTGAATTGTCGATGTAAATCCTCCTGGACCAGCCCAACTATAAGTATATGGTGCTGTACCGCCAGTTGCTAAACTACTCAGATTAATCGGAGAACCTGTGCAAACCGGACTGTTGGAATTTGCCGTTACTGTTGGATTTGGATTTACAGTAACTGAAGTGGTGGCAACAGCTGAACAGCCTTTGTTATCCGTGACTGTCAAATTGTATGTGCCACTCATTGCCAGTGTGGCATTGGTCCGGGTCGGGTTTTGAACAGTGGAAGTAAATCCGCCTGGTCCGGTCCAGTTGTAGGTATAAGGGGTCGTACCACCAGTTGCAGTGCTGGTAAGATTGATGCTGTATCCAACACATACAGGACTGTTGGAACTTGCGGTAACAACCGGAGGTACCCTGACAAATACTGTTGCATCATCGGAATCTTCACATCCATTCACTCTGACTGTTACAATATAAATATTGGTTGATGTCGGTGAAACTGTAATTGATCGGGATGTAGAAATAATTGTATTGCTACCCTGTTGAGTCCACTCATAGGTTGCATTGGCAACATAATTTGCTGTAAGTGTAACAGAATTTCCCAAACAGATTTCAGCGTCAGCTACTTCAGCAATAACATTGTTATGTAATGAAACATGAATGGTATCAGATGCTGAACAATTATTACAATCTGTAACCACCAGGATATAATCGCCTCCTTCATCCACTACAATATATGTACCTGTGGTTGAACCTACAATACCTGGTCCATACCATTGGTAAGTTATAGTGTTGTTATAAGTATCCGGGGTTACATATTCCACATAATCCAACCTGAATGAACATTTTCCATTATCCTGCACCCTGATATATCTGGCGCTGGCTCCCAGCGTGTAACTATATGTTTGGTATGCAGTATGAGAAAAAGTTTTGGATGCTACCAGATCAGAAAAACCTGAGTTTGCAGACTCAGAATATCTGATTTTCATATCTGATTCACTGGCAGATGTATTGCTGCAATGTTCAAGTTTAACCCGAACGGTAATCTGAGTTCCGGCAGGAATGATCGCACCCATATCCAGTGTAATATAGGAAGTTCCGTTTCCTCCCTGAGTCCATAATTTTGCGCCTGCATTATCTCCGCATACGCCTGCTGTATTCAGGTCAGCTATATATCCTGCTGAATTAACTATCGCATGGTTACAGTCTGAAGAACCCGGATAACCACACACAGGAATTCCAGAAACAGTCGAATGGATGGTGTATTCATCCCCATCACAAATATTGACATCTGGGCCAAGATTAACATCGGCTGTCACCAGGCAGCCGGCACATTCAGTGCTGACGGTAGTGACCCCGGCTGCCACCCAGGATTGACCACAACCTGCTGCTGCAGGACTTCCAGGGTTGGTGCTACTTCTGGTATCAATCTCAATTGTTACAGAATTTACATTTCCCGGAACATTATTTAAAGTAACTGTCACGATGTTAACACAACATGTATTTAATGTCGGATCAGGTCCATAAATAATGGTTGAATTGGTCACGGTTCCTGCTGTTGCTTTTAACCGCAGATACCGATTATCAGTAGTTAACTCTGAAATAGGGATGGTCAAGGTAAGATCTCTCTCATCCACGTCTGTCGGAATTGGTATAGAAAATGACTGAACATCACAATATCCCGAAATTTGTGTATATTTTCCCGTATAGGAAGCATCGGATGATACATTCCTGAATGCATAAACGACAAGTGATTGCAAACCCTGGTTGGATTGGCAGGTGGTTGAAGTACTGTTGACCATTACACTGGCTGCAGTACCTGTAATCAATCCCCTGTAGACATACACACCGGAAGAAGTACCTGTCAAATAAACTTTATTCAGTGTATGAGTTGCAACTGGATTTGAAGTAGTAATTTGAATTGTTGCTCCCGGATCCTGATTTTTGTACACAACTTCAGCAATGAACTGGTACACCTCAGTCTTATTAGGAATGGCAACTGTGATATCAGGATTACCTGAACAATTCTGATTGGTTCCATTGGCATGGGTAGTAATTTTTTTTCCTGATTCGCAATCAAAATAAAAATCATACGGTGTTGTTTCATTCAAACAAACTTCATCCACTTTCAAATAGCCATTGGTCGTTTTACCGATTATTCGCACCTTATTTGCTGTTGGAGGAACAACTGCATCCAATACATAATATTGCATGGAGGGATTGCCTCCCAGTTCCTTGTCAATTTGGAGAGTAGATTCAGACAACAAAGTTGAATTATAATAAAACTCAAACCCGAATCTTGCATCATAATCACTATCATGAACACCGGCCCAGAATTTGAGTGATAATGATGTTCCTGAAGGTATAGTCGATAGATCCTGATAAAATCCAGCCCAGGTTCCGCTCGTTTTATACAGTTGAGCATGCCCTGTAGTTCCGCACTGCGGATAAGCATTGTTTTTAATAAAATCGCCATTGTAGGAACTCCAATTATTCACATTCGTGTTAAATCCACCATTGGTAACCAGATTATTATCACAGCTACATTGGGAATATAATAAATCGAAAGGGAAAATTAACATGGTCATCATCAGGCTGATACCAATAAATAGATGGCACAGCTTAAAATGAGAAAAGTAGAAATTCTTCATTTTCTATTGCTTTGGTTATTTTAGATGTCAAATTCAATATCATGGAACGAAAAAAACTGCATTCCCTAAGAAATGCCTTCCATGATGTAAAAATGCAAAGGTCAGATGCAATGTTGAACTTCATACAAAGCTTAGATTGAAACCTTTATGGCCAAATCCATCACTTTACATGAATACAACCTCTATATAAATGAAATTCATTTTTATGAAAATTATAGTTTTCAGATTGAGTGCCCTTAAAAAACCTGATATCGATTTTCGTCTTTTTGAATTTTCTCTTTCAATCAGGCTGATGCAATATTCTAATTTTGGATAAGCTGTTTAGCAGTACATTCTCTTTTTGGAGGTAAATCCAAATTGAAATATACCAATATGGTCACTTCAACAGCTTTCCAAATTCAATCAAAATACAGATCAATTTACCATCAATGACATACTCATTGAATACAATAATCTATGCTTACTTTTGACGATCAAAAAAGAAACAATCCCAATTTGATTTGACAAAATTAACACACTCTTGGCTGTCTGTCAATTTTAAAACATTTTATTAAGACACAATTTTTATAACCTACCCTTGTCAAAAAACTACATTTTTTAAATATATATTTCTTACAATTATTTAATGCTAAAATTCAGATTTTTAAATATATAAAATAGTTAGAATAAGAAAATTTCCATAGAAATCGTTTCTTAAAAAAAAATTAAAAAAATTTTCATTTTTTTTTCAATAATGCTCAATTTTATCTCATTTCAACTTAAAATTCCGTGATTTAGTTATTGTCCTCCAAAAAATGTGACTTTAGAATTTTCAATTCAGGAAGAAAAATAAGGCCAAAATCAAGGAAAAAATGCAATGTTGTAACAGTTTGAATTCTGTGAAATTTTGATTAGAAGTTTGCCCCCGTTTTTGTTAAATGGATTGAATAATTCATATGAATATTTTGGATTCGATAGAGATGATTCCGGATATTCCAATTAATTTTTTGGAAGTGGGGTGATTTTGAACATGAAACCAGATGTAAGATTTACTATTTCACTAAAAATAACAAACAGATTCCGATTTGAAATTTGATCGATCAGTGATCCACTCCATTGATCAATATAATGAAATGTCCGGTTAATCGGAAAGTCATTTCCTGGAAATACCAATACTACAGCAGGGCAAACATTTTACTGTAATGAACTGACAGGTTTTCTGAGATCAAACCTGTACTCAAACCTTCTCTCTTTTCCACGATCCAGCCGATAGGAGAACCAGCTCAAATCTTCAGCTAATGAAACGATCCACACATTTTCTGAAGCGCCTTCCATAATTTTCCCGGTATAGTCATCCGCGGGAAAGTATTGACTGAAGGATGTTCCCTGATCTGTTGCCACACCGCCATACATGGATCCCGGCAATAATTCCCCGGTAGAATCTATATGTTCATGCATCAATTTCAAACGTCCGTTATCCGCAGTCAAAATCCAGGTGATCGGTGGATTTTCATCAACATGGAATTCGATTTTCAGTTCGTTGGGCTTGCATGTTTTAAACAAAATACTCAATTTTTTGGCATACCAACTCCCGGAATGCAGACTCCGGAAATGTTCTTGCCCGGCAAATGTGTTTCCGCAAAATGCTGACAATTGTTGGATAAAATCCTGCTGAGACTGGTTAATAAAAACAGCCTGCTCCTTGGATATCAGCTCATTATCCTGCTTCTTATTGTTGTTTTCTCCACAGGAAAACATCATCAAACTGATCATCATCAAAAAAAAGAAATATTTTTTCATGACCTTGAATTATTACGCAAAAATAACATATCTCAAATTGAGTTTGATCTTAAAAGTCAACTTTTGCTTTACAATAAAAAAAAACAGCCCGCGATCAACGGGCTGTTCATCAATTGAGTTATATTAACAACTAATATTAACCTCTTAAAGCTGCCTGTGCGGCTGCCAGTCTTGCAATCGGCACCCTGAAAGGTGAGCAACTCACATAGTTCAAACCGGCTCTGTGGCAAAATTCCACTGAACTTGGTTCGCCTCCATGTTCTCCGCAAATTCCCAATTTGATATTTGGTCTTGTTTGCTTTCCTTTTTTGCATGCCATTTCAACCAGTTGACCAACGCCTTCCTGATCCAATACTTCAAAAGGATCATTTTTCAAGATACCTTTTTGAAGGTAAACTGGCAGGAATTTGCCAGCATCATCTCTTGAATATCCAAAAGTCATCTGAGTCAGGTCATTGGTTCCGAAAGAGAAAAATTCAGCAGACTGAGCTATCTTTTCTGCGATCAAAGCTGCTCTTGGAATCTCGATCATGGTACCTACCATGAATTCGATTTCTTCTCCTCTTTCCTCAAAAACTTTTGCAATGGTATCTCTGACGATGCCTTCCTGCATTTTCATTTCTTCCAGTGTACCCGTCAACGGGATCATGATCTCAGGCATTGCAGTCACTCCTTTTTTCTTCAGATTCAATGCAGCCTCAATGATCGCCCTTGTTTGCATCTCAGTGATCTCCGGATATGTATTTCCCAAACGGCAACCTCTGTGTCCCAACATCGGGTTGAATTCAGAAAGATCTTCTACTTTATGTTTGATCACGCTCACCTCAACACCCATCACATCAGCCATTTCCTGCTGACCTTTATCATCATGAGGAACAAATTCGTGCAATGGTGGATCGAGCAATCTGACAGTTACGGGCAGATCATGCATCGCTTCAAAAATGCCTTCAAAATCTTTGCGTTGCATAGGCAACAATTTATCCAATGCTTTTCTTCTTCCTGCTTCATCCTTAGCGAGGATCATTTCCCTCATGGCTATGATCTTTTCACCTTCGAAGAACATGTGTTCAGTTCTGCACAATCCAATTCCTTTTGCACCAAAATCTCTTGCTACAGAAGCATCTTTAGGTGTATCTGCATTGGTCCTTACATACATAGTAGCATGTCTGTCAGCCATACTCATCAAATCTGCGAAGTCGCCGCTCACTGCAGGATCAATCGTTTTGATCTTGTCTGCATAAACATCACCGGTAGATCCGTTCAAAGAGATCCAGTCACCTTCCTTAAAGCTTGCGTCACCGGAAACCATTGTTCTGGCTTTATAATCTATTCTCAGACTGCCCGCACCAGATACACAGCATTTACCCATACCTCTGGCAACTACAGCTGCGTGGGAAGTCATACCACCTTTAGCTGTCAGGATACCATTGGCAGCGTCCATACCAGCGAGATCTTCTGGTGAAGTCTCCATTCTCACCAAAATGACATCTTCTCCCTTAGCCTTCCATGCTGTTGCATCATCAGCGAAAAATACGATCCTTCCTGTAGCCGCTCCCGGAGAAGCAGGCAAACCATTGGCAACCACTTTTGCACTTTTGATCGCACTTTTGTCAAAAACCGGGTGTAAAAGTTCATCAAGTTTTTCCGGTGTTTGTCTCAATAATGCTTCTTTTTCATCGATCAAGCCTTCTTTGACCATGTCAATTGCGATCTTGATCATGGCAGCACCGGTTCTTTTACCCACCCTTGTTTGTAACATCCACAATTTCCCTTCCTGAATGGTGAATTCAATATCCTGCATATCACGGTAATGCAATTCCAGATTTTCCTGAATTTCGTTCAATTCCCTGAATTGCTCTGGCATCACTTCCTCCAATGATGGATAGTTTTTGCTTCTTTCTTCTTCGGTTACCTGTGCTAAAACAGCCCATCTCAATGAACCTTCTTTGGTAATTTGCTGGGGTGTTCTTACACCTGCTACAACATCCTCTCCCTGTGCATTGACCAGGTATTCCCCATTAAATAAGTTTTCACCAGTTGCAGCATCTCTTGTAAATGCCACACCGGTAGCACTGGTGTTGCCCATATTTCCATATACCATTGCCTGAACGTTGACTGCAGTTCCCCATTCAGCAGGAATTTTATTCATTTTCCTGTAATATACGGCTCTTGGGGTATTCCAACTGTTGAATACTGCGATCACACCACCCCACAATTGTTCCCATGGATCGTCCGGAAAATCTTTTCCTGTTTTTACTTTAACCGCATTTTTAAATCTTTCAACCAAAAGCTTCAAATCCTCAACTGTAAATTCAGTATCCAGATTGATCCCTCTTTCTTCTTTCAAATGCTCCATGATCTCTTCAAAGGGATCAATATCTTCCTTGGATGAAGGTTCCATTCCCAAAACAACGTCACCGTACATCTGAACAAATCTTCTGTATGAATCCCACACAAACCTCGGATTGTTTGTTTTTTTGATCAAACCTTCTACTGCATCAGGATTCAGCCCTAAATTCAAAACTGTATTCATCATACCAGGCATAGAAGCTCTCGCTCCTGACCTTACAGACATCAACAATGGGTTTTCATTATCGCCATACTTTGAACCCATGATATTCTCAACATATTTCACGGCTGCCTCCACTTCATCTTTCAGCCTTTTTACGGTTTCTTCCTTTCCAACTTCATTGTATTCTGTACAAACTTCAGTAGTAATGGTGAATCCTGGGGGAACAGGAATCCCAACTAAATTCATTTCAGCCAGATTGGCTCCTTTTCCTCCCAGTAAATTTTTCATACTGGCATCACCTTCGGCTTGCTTATTGCCGAATGTATAAACTCTCTTCATGTGTCAATTTTTTTTAGTTTATAATAGCAGCTATGTCATTTCAGATCGGTATTTCCCGAATTTAACTTTCGAAAAATACCACATAGCTATTTGATTCCTTTCACCTTACTATACTTTTCTGACTTAGTGTACTATTTACGCTATGCCATTTTAAAAGACGTGCAAATATAAGTCGATTCTTAGCTTTCACATAGTTCTGAATCAAAAACTATCCGCTGTTCAATAGAAAATGCGAAGAATTGACATTAATTTTATCTGCTGAAATGTTTTTCAAGCGTATTCATTGCCAATTCATATATTGATTTCCGGAAATAATTCTTCAATTACAATCTTATTTTTTTCAAGCTGATCAATATTGTTATCAAGTTATTTGTTTGAATATGTTTACAAATGAGGTCCACGATATATTATTCGGGACGGATGATCATTGTCCCGAAATGGTTAGTTTTGAAATGAACAATATCAAGTCATTCAAAGTTATACCAATAAAAAAAATAGGTTAAAATGAATATTTATGCAATCTTTTGAGAATCAAATATTTTTTCCAGTCTTTATTTTGCCGGAATTTGCAGGCTCTTTCTAAGCCCGGCACAAATTGAATATCCATTGTTGATTAAGAGAAACATTTGAAAAAAACCAGCATGCTGATTCTAAAAACTAAGCTGATATAAAATTTACATCAATAGATCCTATGATATTTATTCAAACATCTTTAATATTTTACAATCAGGAATCGAATCCACAGGCTTTGCAACATCTTAGCAGTGAGGATTTTAAACAATTCATTCAAACCGGACAAGGTACATTGGTCGACGTAAGAACAGCACCCGAGTATATACAGGCACATATTGACGGGTCTCATCTGATAGATTTTTACGCTACAGGTTTTACTGAAAAACTCTTGCAAATGGATCCGGAACAAACGATTCTGATCTACTGCAGAACCGGTCACAGAAGTCGCATCACTGGGGAATTTTTAATAAAAAACGGTTTTAAATCTGTCATCAACCTCAAAAATGGCATCGTAGAATGGTATAGCAAAGGGTTTCCTCTCGAATTCGATTCCCTTTAAAACAAAAAACCGCTGCAAGAGCGGTTTTTATAATTTATTTCAATCCACTTTGTATTAAAAATGCATCAATATCCGGTTCTTTGCCCCGGAAATTCTTATAAGCTTCCATACCTTCCCAATAAGCATTGCCTCCAAGGATATACTTTCTGAATTTAGTGGAAAGCTCCTGATTGAACAGGTCTCCGGACTCCTTAAACGCTGCAAAGGCGTCAGCATCCAATACCCCTGCCCACCGATAAACATAATATCCTGCTGCATAGCCGCCTCCAAAAATATGAGAAAAATTGGTCGTCCTGTATCTGGGCACGATCTGGTCGATCATGCTGATCCTATCCATCACTTCCTTCTCAAATTTATTTACATCCATATTAAATTCAAAGGGATAAGTATGCCACTCCAAATCTAAAATAGCCGCTGCAATGTACTCTACATTATCAAATCCGGCATTAAAGTGTCTGGCATTCATCAGTTTATTAACTAAATCATCAGGGATTACTTCACCAGTTTGATAATGTTTTGCATACTCTTTCAGCAATTCTGGTTCTCCAACCCAATTTTCAAGTATCTGAGATGGCAGTTCCACAAAATCCCTCGGAACAGACCTGGCAGTTCGTTGATAATGTCCTTCTGCGAAGAAATTGTGCAATGCATGGCCAAATTCATGAAAATATGTTCGGGTCTCATCCCAGCTTAGCATGGCAGGTTTATCCCCGACCGGACGCGTAAAATTCATCACAATGGTCACGATCGGCAATACTTTTTTCCCTTTATCATCATATTGTGCACTCCTGTATGAGCCACACCATGCGCCGCTCCTTTTACCGGGACGCGGATGTGCATCGATGTACAGAATTCCCAGACTGCTTCCATCTTTATCGATCAACTCCCATGCTTCCACTTCTTCGTGATAAACCGGTACATCCGGCCTTTCAATAAACTGAAGGCCGTATAATTTCCCGGAAAGGGCAAAAATTCCTTTGCGTACATTATCCAGAGTAAAATACGGCTTGATCTCTTCTTCATCCATATTGAATTGCTCCAGACGGATCTTCTCGGCATAAAACCACCAATCCCAGGAAGCAAGCTCAAAATCTCCACCTTCTTTTATGACTATTTCCTGCATTTGATCACGTTCTTTCTGTGCTCTTTCCAATGCCGGAGCCCAGATCCTGTATAGAAAATCATAAACATTCTGGGGCGTTTTGGCCATGTTGTCTGAAATTGCGTATTCTGCATAATCCTGATAACCAAGCAGCTGAGCCATTTTACGCCTGAGGTGCATAAGTTCCAGGAAAAGCTTTTTATTGTCGTTTTCGTTTTCATTATTACCCCGGTTGATATAGGCCATATACAGTTTTTCCCGGAGATCACGGCGTTCAGAAAACTGCAGGAAAGGAATCCAGCTTGGCTTTGCCAGTGTAAAAGCCCATTTCCCTTCTTGTCCCGTTTTTTTTGCTTCTTCAGCAGCTGCTGAAATAATATCATCCGGAAGACCTGCAAGTTCTTCCATACTTTCAAGGATGAGTTTGAAATGATTGTTTTCTGCGAGCAAATTTTGGTTGAGGTTCAGCGAAACCATTGACATTCGCTGATTCAAAGCCTGCAATTCATTGCGCTGTTCTTCCGGTAAAGCCGCTCCATTGCGCGCAAAATCCTCATAGATCTTTTCCACCAAACGCAACTGTTCTTCGTTGAGTTTCAGGTTTTGGCGATTGTCGTATACGGATCTGATCCTAATAAAAAGGTCCTGATTGAAACGGATCTTATTGTTGTGCGCTGACATCAACGGTGTCAGTTCACGGGCAATGGCCTGCATTTTAGGATTGGTATTGGCACCGTTCAATCCGTAGAACACCGGGTTGATCCTGGATAACAGTTTGCCGGATTTGTCATAAGCTAAAATGGTGTTCTCAAAATCAGGTTTTGACGCATTGCTGACGATCGCATCGATCTCAGCCTCTTTTTGTTTCATCCCTTCCTGAAAAGCAGGCAAATAATGTGCTTCATTGATTTCGCTGAATGGAGGTACGCCAAAAGGTGTATCAAACTCAGAAAGCAATGGATTAATTTGGCCAAAAGACTGCTCAGCCTGAACAAAAACCATTAAAACTACACTCAACATAAAAATTTTATTGATCATAATAGGTTAAAATTTAAATGATTAAACGAATTAGAACCTGTTTTGTTTGAAATGTTTGAGTTGTTTGAAATGTTTGAGTTGTTTGAGTCTGTTCTTTGTTCCTTAGTTCCTTCGTTTCTTTGTTCAACGAATCCTAACCAATCAATTAATCATATCATTAAATCATCAGATCATTTGATCATCAGATCATCAAATCATTTGATCATCAGATCATCAGATCATTTGAACATTAGATCATCAGATCATTTGATCATCAGATCATCAGATCATTTGAACATCAGATCATCAGATCATTTGAACATTAGATCATCAGATCATTTGATCATCAGATCCCCAGATCATTTGATCATCAGATCACCAGATCATTTGAACATCAGATCATCAGATCATTTGAACATCAGATCACCAGATCATTTGAACATCAGATCCCCAGATCATTTGATCATCAGATCACCAGATCATTTGAACATCAGATCATCAGATCATTTGAACATCAGATCATCAGATCATTTGAACATAAGATCATCAGATCATCAGATCATTTGAACATCAGATCATCAAATCATTTGATCATCAGATCACCAGATCATTTGAACATCAGATCACCAGATCATTTGAACATAAGATCACCAGATCATTTGAACATAAGATCACCAGATCATTTGAACATCAGATCATCAGATCATTTGAACATCAGAACATCAGATCATTTGAACATTAGCCTTTCAATCTCAAATGCAATTCATCCAGTTGTGTATCATCGATCTTCGCCGGTGCATCGATCATCACATCCCTTCCCTGATTGTTTTTCGGAAAGGCGATAAAATCCCGGATCGATGTCTGATTATTCATCACCGCACAAAGTCTGTCAAAGCCAAATGCTATACCTCCGTGTGGAGGCGCGCCAAACTCAAAAGCACCCATCAAAAATCCAAATTGCTCCTGTGCTTCCTCCTTGGTAAATCCCAATAAGTCAAAATTTTTGGATTGCAATTCACGATCATGTATTCTGATCGAACCGCCTCCGATCTCATTGCCGTTGATCACCAGGTCATAGGCATCTGCCTTCAGATGTTTCAAAGTTTCAAAATCACCGGATTTCATCTGATCCACATAATCCCTTTTCGGAGAAGTAAAAGGATGGTGCATCGCAAAAAAGCGCTGCGCTTCTTCGTCCCATTCCAGCAATGGAAAATCCAGCACCCAAAGCGGTTTGAACACGCCTGGCTGCATCAATCCCATCCTTCTGCCCATTTCGAGGCGAAGTTCATTCAACTGCTTCCTTGTTTTTTCCGTTTCGCCTGCCAAAACAAACACAATGTCTCCATCCTGGGCGCCAAACCTTGTTTTCCATTCCATCAAGGCTGCATCATCGAAGAATTTACCTACGGAACTCCTGATGGTTCCGTCCTTTTCATACTTCACATAAATGACGCCTTTTGCCCCTATCTGTGGCCTTTGCATCCATTCGGTCAGGATCTTGATGTCTTTATTGGACATGTTATCAGCCTGACCATGAGCACAAATCCCTACTATGGTTTCTGCTGTATCAAAAACAGAAAAATCCTTTCCTTTGGCAATGTCCGTCAGATAGACAAACTGCATATCAAAACGAAGGTCGGGTTTGTCTGAACCGTATTTTTCCAACGCTTCATCATAAGACATCCTTGGAAAATCACTGAGTTCCACATTCAGCAATGACTTAAATAAATGTTTGGTCAAACCTTCAAATGTATTCAAAATATCCTCCCGGGTAATAAAAGCCATTTCGCAGTCTATCTGCGTAAACTCAGGTTGCCTGTCTGCTCTCAGGTCTTCATCCCTGAAACACTTCACGATCTGGAAATATTTGTCCATTCCGGCTACCATCAGCAATTGCTTGAATGTCTGCGGACTCTGGGGCAAAGCATAAAACTGGCCGGGATTCATCCTGCTCGGCACCACAAAATCTCTTGCACCTTCGGGTGTACTTTTGATCAGAAAAGGCGTTTCAATTTCGATAAAACCCTGTCCATCAAGGTATTTCCTCGTTTCAATTCCGCATTTACTTCGGAAAATAATATTTTCTTTGACCGGATCTCTCCTTATATCAAGATATCGGTATTTCATCCGGATGTCATCACCACCATCTGATTCATTCTCTATGGTAAAAGGCGGCGTTTTGGAGACGTTGAGAATGGACATTTCCCTGACATCGATCTCAATATCACCCGTTGGCCTGTTGGGGTTTTTATTGCTTCTTTCCCTGACCAAACCTGAAATACGGATGACATATTCTCTGCCGAGTGAGCGTGCCATGGAACAAAGTTCAGCATTTTCATCCATACTGAAAACCAATTGAGTAATGCCATAACGGTCTCTCAGGTCCACAAAGGTTAACCCGCCAAAATCCCTTCCGGACTGGACCCATCCGCTTAGCGTAACTTCCTGCCCGACATCACTGATCCTTAATTGCCCGTTGGTATGTGTTCTGTACATATTTTTGAAATTTAAGTATGCAAATGTAGTAAATGTTTGTAATCGAAAACATAAGTTGGGTCACAAGTATGTGCATGTAGTCGGAAAATGGTGATCTGTGATCTGCATGCAAGTAGAAAGTTATAAAGTTTGTAAAGTTTGTAAAGTAAAAACAACAACATTATTAACTTTAAAAACGGTCAACCTTATTCAGGCATTTACACACCCATTACTCATCACTCATTACTCATTACTCATCACCGATCACACCAATCCTATACACTCACCGTCTTCCATTTTCCCCTTGTAAACAGCCATAAAGTGAATAAGCCGACTGCGGTTTCAGAAATGAAAACTGCCCAAAAAACACCTGTATAGGCATAATCCAGGTGGATGCCAAAAAGCCATGCCAGCGGGATCTGAATCAACCAAAAGAAGATCACATTGATCCAGGTAGGCGTTTTAGTGTCTCCCGCACCATTGAATGCCTGTACGGCGACCATCCACCAGCCATAAACAATATAAGAATAGGAAATGATCCTCAGCCATCCTGCGCCTACTTCTACAACCTTGATATCGTCCGTAAAAAGCTGCACCAGTTCTTTGCTATAGAAAAAGAAAACAACAGAAACGATCGCTAAAAAAACCATGTTGTAAACACCGATTTTCCATACTGAAGATTCTGCCCTGACTGAATCTCCTGCTCCCAGGTTTTGACCTACCAGGGTAGCTGCCGCATTGGACATTCCCCAGGCAGGCATCATGGAAAACATGATGATCCGGATGGTGATCGTTGCACCGGCAACCACCTCGCTTCCGAGTTCGGCAAAAATACGGGTGATAAACAACCAGGACATCATACTCACCAGCATTTGGCCGATCCCTCCAAGGGACGTTTTCAATATTTTGAGTATGACCATTCCTTTCCAGACCAGATGTGTTTTGAGCACCCTGATATGTTTTCCTCCCTTGAACAGCAGCCAGAACTGGGCTAAAACACCCACTCCGCGACCTATATTTGTAGCGATCGCTGCTCCTTCAATCCCCATGGCAGGCATTGGACCATAACCAAATATGAGCAGTGGATCCAGAATAATATTGATACCATTGGAAATGAATAATATCCTCATGGCAATGGCTGCATCTCCTGCTCCACGGAATATGGCATTGATCACAAACAATAATACGATCACCATATTTCCACCGAGCATCCATTGAGTATATTTGTAACCTTCTTTTAAAACCCAGGTGTCACCACCCATCAGTTGAAGCAATTCCCTGGAAAAAAATATCCCGACTATCATAAATGGCAAAGAAAACAGCATTCCTATTAGGATGGCCTGAACCGCCGTGACAGCTGCTTTTTCAGGTAGTTTTTGACCAACCCTGCGCGCGATGATCGCCGTTACAGCAATGGACATTCCCATAGACAAACTATAGAGCAAATACATAACACTTTCCGTTAATCCGACTGTAGCTACTGCAGATGCACCCAATTGGCTGACAAAATAAATATCTGCCAGAGCAAAGGTGGATTCCAGCACCAATTCCAGCACCATGGGAATAGCAAGTAGTAAAATGGCTTTGTTGAGGTCGATTTTGGTATAATCTGCCTCCGTTCCGGTAATGGCTCCTTTGATCTGTTGCCAAATGCTCTGTCCTGAAATATCCACCACCACCGGATTTTCATCCTGTTGCTTGTCTTTTTGCATGTTCATGGCAATTAAGGGTACAAATGTAAAAGAAATTTAATCAAATAGTTGTCAACCCAACAGGTTGAGGCATAGATTTTGGATGATCCCAACTGGTTTTCCTGAAAAAACATCTGATTCTCCTATGGCTTCCAATACCTTCTGCAAACAAAAATAATTGTGCGATTTGCGTTGGATACTTGAATTCCTAATAAATTATTACCTTATTTGTAATTGTTTAGCTCAATAGTCTATTAGTCTATAGTCTTTTAGCTAATGAATCATACCAAGTGTTAAATCTCTGATTCAAGGACAAATTTGGTGTCTTTTGCTCAAAGTACATACTCAATTCAAAGAGACTGACAGGCCTAACAGACTAATTAGCTAACCACCTAAATAACTACCCTTATTTGAACGATTTGAGAAAAAAAAGAAAGCTCCTATAGATTTAAGCTGGATAATTTTCTCCACAAATCTCACAAATGGTTTTCACAAATTCCAACAAATCCTTCTGAGCAAATCTGTGCTAAATCTGCGCAAATCTGCGGAGAAAAATCACTAATCACCCCGTCATTTACTGAGTATATCTTCAATTGCCTTCAGTTCATCTCCCTTAAAATCAAGATGATCCAAAGCCTTCAGGTTGTTGTTGAGTTGTTCCACCGAACTCGCCCCCACAAGCACCGATGTCACCCGATGATCCTTTAGTAACCAGGCAATGGCCATTTGTGCCAGGCTTTGGGATCTGTCTGAAGCGATCAGATCAAGCGCTTTGATTTTGGACAATAATTCTGGCGTGATCTGTTCCTTTTTCAGAAAGCCATGTGCTTTTGAGGCTCTCGATCCTTCCGTAACTCCCTGCAAATACCTGTCAGTCAACAATCCCTGTGCCAACGGAGAAAAAGCGATGCAACCTATGCCTTCATCTTCCAGGACATTGAGCAGATCCTTTTCGACCCATCTTTCCAGCATGGAATACTTGGGCTGGTGAATGAGACATGGAGTTCCCATATTTCTCAGAATTTGAGAGGCCTGCCGGGTCATCTCAGCCGGGTAATTCGAAATGCCTGCATAGAGCGCTTTACCTTGCCTGACAGCCGTGTCCAATGCAGCCATGGTTTCCTCCAGGGGTGTATCCGGATCAGGTCTATGTGAATAAAAGATATCCACATAATCCAGTCCAAGCCTTTTTAGACTTTGGTCGAGACTGGAAAGCATATATTTCCGTGAACCCCATTCGCCATAAGGTCCTTCCCACATATAATATCCGGCTTTGGTGGAGATGATCATTTCATCCCGGTATGCCGGCAGATCACGTTTGAGAATTTTCCCAAAACTTTCTTCCGCAGATCCGGGAGGCGGCCCGTAATTGTTGGCCAGGTCAAAATGTGTGATGCCCGCCTCAAAGGCTCTATGTATCATTTTCGCAGCTGTTTCCAATACATCCACACCACCGAAATTGTGCCACAATCCCAGCGAAATAGCAGGCAATTTCAATCCGCTGCGCCCGCAACGGTTGTATTTCATATTTTGGTAACGGTCTTTAGCAGGTAAGTTCATTTTTTTTGTTTTGAAAGATAAAGATAGGGAAATTTTTACGTAAAGTGTGGCCTATTTGCAGGGAATAAACTAAAACTGGGTAAGTATAGATGAATGAGAGAACGTATTGATTGGTCCGGTTTGAACGAAATATTCAGTTTTATCTGACCGTGGAAGATTTTCTTTGCCAATCTAACCAAAACAAAATTTAATTTACCATTTTCACTTTGGTTAAATCCTTTAAGAAATATTACCTGCCATAAAAAAGTCATTGTTTCAGGAATTTTTGAGATACACTTCCTTGTAAGTTTTGAATTGTTACCGAATATAAACCAGAAGGCAGAAAATCCAACGCTATCTTGTTCGTGCCTGATTCCAAAGAGGCTTCAGTCAACTTTTGCCCCATCAGGTTGCCAATGATCATCTTTGCAGGCTGTTCAATTTCAATGTTCAGAGATCCTTCTGTGAAAGGATTGGGAAATAATTTAAAACCATTTTCTGCAAATATTTCATCGGAATGACTGGGTGTGCTTATCTGAAAAGCATGAACCTCCGGAGTATCTCCAAAGGCTTCCACGACATATAAAATACCACGCTCCTGATCAAAAGTTGCTCCCCCAAACCTTGTACTGGCACAATTTCCGGTTGTGATATCATCGAATTCCCAAGTGGCATAAGGCATCACTTCCCAGGGCTCAACTTCGCTGTTTTTTACCCTGAGAAAGTCATTGGCGTCATATGCCCAAATGGCGTGCTTGAATTCATTGTGAGGTCCTTTGTGGATGAAGCATGAGTATGGGCAATCTTCATTCGTTCCATAACAATACGGATGCTGTGCACGGGTTCCAAAAAACAAAACACTTCTCGTGCCGTTTGGAAATGCCATACCGGCAACCATTGAACCTTTGGCCTCAAAATCGGGATGTCTGAACTCATCAATGGGGTAAAAAACTAAAGTTGTGCCATGAAGGTTGGCACTGTTCCCTACTTCATCAGGATCAAAAACTGTGGCCGAAGGACCGTCCGAAGAACTTCCAATAATGGATACGGCCGCTTGCCCTGTCAGGGCCGGCCCTCCTAAAAGCACATGCCACTCATTTGGGATGAGTGTCATATAACCTGCGAGCGCACGGGGAAATGCCTCCACACCGTTAAAACCATACCATCCATCGAAATTGTTTGCATCTGACAGATCCAGACTCGAAGACACACCATGAGTGTTCAATTGTGAATAGTCTGCATCATACCATGCAATCTCCGTAGAAATAAGCCGGCCATTATACACCAGGTTTCCCGCAGGATGCAGTCCATTTTCGTCATCATCAATCGGGTTTCCTTCGTAAATGTCGGTACAAGTTTGCAATATGGTAGCATTTCCGTTCATAGGTGGTATGGATACTTCAGAAACCAGATCGTACCAGTCATGACAACCCAAAAAAAGCGAATTGTTCACCGGGTTGTAACCCAGGGCAAAGCCTCCGTAGCTTATGGGGTTTCCGTTGCCATCTTCTTCAGGAACAAAGAATGACCCAAGATAATGAATGTCCGATCTGTCGACCAAAGGAAATTTAGTTGGATCTGTCTGTGCAAAAATGCTAGTGCTCAGAAACAAGATGGAAATGGTAGTGATGAGTATTTTAATGTTATTTTCCATATGTAATTTTAATAATTTTCCTTGTGCAAATTAAAACTTTCGTTCGAAAAAATTACGGAAACTACTGTTTGTCAATAAAGATGATGCTTTCAGATCTTAGTATTTATAATTTACTCATTATATAGATGGACATTCAGGACTGAATGATGCAAATTAGCTTATTTCGTCTTTCTTAATTATTTACATTTTTGCACTTATGTTATTTTGTCCTCCAATATCTATTGTCTTACTGCTCTCGTATGTTATCACTATTTGTGAAAAGTGAATTTTCCGGTGAAATTGACAAGGCAATCCGGTTCAATTTGAACCAGATTTTACTGATGGCTTAAAATGATTCAAATATTGAGGCTACTCATTAAATGCCTGTTTTTTCTTTCCGGCAAATCACGTATATAAACCCAGACTTTAACCATACGAATATCAAAAAAAAGCGAAAATGAAGAAAATCCTTTAGGTAGCGCAAGCTATGATCCGTATTGATTGAATGTCGTCCATCACAAAAAACTGAAAACAAGTGGCAAAAATACCTGTGGTGTTTTCTGTGCGTTGGTTAAGTTTTGGGTCTTATACCTTGTCAAGCTCTTCCATTAATGCTTTCCTTCTGGCATATTCATTTCTCAAAAAGGAGATAATTTCATTAGCTCTTTCCCTGGCTCCGAGTTTTATAATTTTTCGTATATATCTGCAAGCATTCTGGTAATGGTCTCGCCCCATGTTGTTTTTCATGTAATTCAGAATACCGGTTGCATATAACTCAATGATTTCATCTGCATATTGCTCCGAAAGATACTTTTCGTAATAATCAATTGAACTTAAATCCGATGATTTTTTGGCAATTTCCAAAAGTCGATCCCACCATTCTTCTTTAATGAAAATACTTGCGATCAAACCGGTATCAGGATATCGTTTGTTGGTTGTAATATCGTGAATAACAGCTTCAACAAATGCTGTCCATTTTTCAGGTTTTACATGCTGTTTTAATATCTGGTAATAATCTTGTTCATGCCTGAAATTGTCAATTAATAACATACGGGCATATTCGATTATTTTTTCAGGATCATTTTGGGCTTGCGCTATTTTCAATAGCCAGTCATACCATTCTTTTGCCAATCCCGGTTTATCTTTCAAATGATAATTTACACCGTCTTTGGCTATGGAAACAGCTTTGTCATAATTTTTCTTTTTCAATGCATTCCGGATAGCTTCCCGCCTCAAACTTGAATTTGTAATGTTTTGCTCAAGATAATGCTCAGCAACTTTTTCTCCTTTGGTCTTTAATAAAATATCGTAATGTATGCTTTGAGCTTCTTCTCTATCGTAATCTGATCGTTGCGCTTTATCTGTTTGTTCAAAAATACGTTTGATTTCGTCTTCGGTTTTTAAAAGATGTGCAGCAATCCGTAATAGATCTATATGCCAACTCCATCCCGAATAAATCTTTTTGTCAAATGATGTAAAACAATATTCAATGATCAGTTTCCGGATTTCTTCTGATATTTGTTCCTTAGCAATGTTATAAAGCATGTCAAAAGCAGCACGAATGCTACCGCCAATATCACCATAGCTGTCATCTGAATATTGCAGAGCTTCAGTCATTTGTTCCATTACAGCAGTACAAATAAAAACGGCACTTTTAAAATTGTGGTTGTTGATTTGTTTTTGAGCCGACTCTAATAGCTTGTCTACCGAATTGCCAACAAGTCTTGATGCAGACCAATCAATAAAACCATGCCTGTCAGAAGCCGTTTTAAGGATTGATTTTACCTGTTTCACATACTGTTCTTTTGATTCATCAGAATTATATTGGGCAAAGGATGACAAGAACAGATTTCGGAATTGGGGTTCAATTGAAGCTTTTTCGCGTAGGAATTGTTTAAGCTCATCGTGAGTAACCTTTTCTAACAGTTCATCAAATTGTTGAGAAAAAGTTTTTCGTTTGGCAGGTTTTGTTACCGGGACTGTTTTTGCTATTTTTTTCGTTTTTTTACTCAATCCCAATTCATCTTGTTGCAAGTGAAAAATCACGGCAGCCACATGTTTACAAACCGGTCCCTTATCGTAGGGACAATTGCACACAAACTCGGTTATGATCCCGTTTTTAAGCAATAGTTGCACGGTGTAATCTTCAGTGCCATTAACAATGGCCTCGTATTCGCCCGGGCTTATTTCTTCGGGTTCGCTCACTTGCCCGTTTTTAAAATACGAAAAACCGCGTTTTAGCATGGTTTCGTCAATATATTCCTCGAACTGCTTAATTGGTATTTGCATTTTTATCCGGTTAATATTTCCTAAATTTCTTTTCTCGCTTTTTCACCATAATACCTGTGGCACTGTCGGTGTAAGGCGCAATCACAATTCCTTCCTTTGCACAAACTTACAAGTAGGAAAGCATTTGGCATAATGAAATGGCTGAAATCCACAAATCTTGAAGATTCAATTTTGATTTGTCTAAAACAGTATGGCTATCCGAAGTTAGGAATAATTCAGGTTTCCCTTAAATTGTAACTGTGTTTGTGTGCCATTATATTTTGATCTATTGTTCTTCGATGATGGATGTTCCTCTTGATTTATCTCCGGAAGTCCATTCCCAATTTTCGTGCAGCCGAATTTTCCCATTTTCAAGAATTTCCGGTTTTGAAATACAAATTCCTGTCATCAATTCGTCTTTGTGATTTACCTGGTGATAACGCATTTCAATATTCCCGGCATGGTCAACCAAACCAATTAAATGACCATATTTAATTTTCCCACCTGAATATTCAGCTGTAAGGATATTTCCGACTTGCTTGTAATGAAATAGCGTTTCGTTTGAAGTTTCTCCGTTTTCAGAATTGCTAATCGGTATAAATTTTTTGTCGTTATAGTTCATTGTATCGTTTTTCTAAAATAAGCGCTTCCTTGTCAAATATGCGTAGTTCGGAATTTCAAGGTAAATAACTATAAAACCGCAATTTGGTTTAATAAATGACCTAAAGTTCCAATTTCCCTTAACTCCCCGCACTGATATTTTTATTGTCCTGCACTTAATTTGTTATCAATCTTTTCTTTCATGGCAATTAATTCTTCTACTACTGGTTGTCCAGACGGGTATACGCCTATTAATCTTTCAGTAAAGGCTTTTAAGTAAATATTGTAAAAGGTCTGAATATTTGAAAATCACTACTAACCGACAAAAATTCTAAAGGTTAGAATTATGTGTCAAGATTCCTCACTTCGTTCGGACTTGTCCCGACCTGTCCCTGCTGAAGAATGAACGCTGGGATCGAATAAAATGAGCATCGGGAATGACAGACAGTTAGTTGTTTGAGAATGGGGTAGGCGGCGGCATTGCTGCCGCCTACCCCCTAACCTCCGAAAACCTCTGAAAGCCTTGTCATTTCGAGCGGAGCGAGAAATCTCGTAATTTTTGTCGGTCAGTAGTGTTTGAAAATAAATATTTTTTATCTTCTTAATTAGCTATGTTAGTTTCAACTTGATCTATAAAATCAAGTATTGAAGAAAGGATGAATTGAAAACTTAAAAAAGTTCCATGAGTATTATAACTTTCACTAATATTCTTCTCAAAAAAAGGATTATTCAGTACATTTAGTGTTTCTAATATATGTAATGATTCCTGAATAGCGTTCACACCTTTAAAAACATGATATACTGGCAGAGTCCATGAACTATCATGAGGTGATGTTCCACTAATTTTAACAACAAACTCCAAATCAGTCAAACTTGATTTTATAGTAAGTAATGCGAATCAAGGGTTAAAGTTAATACAGCAGATAAGCAGGATTTTCTCACTTTTTTGCCTCGATCCTAAAGGATGAAAGCGAGAAAATCCTTTATCTTCCTTTAGGATTGAGGACAAATAAAGGATTTTCAGAGCTTTTTTTCAACCATTGATTCGCATAA
>Ga0209573_1002522_pt1 | contig 23079 bp, 13 predicted proteins | sample TNRBio252014_DNA_FD_185870 | JGI IMG/M metagenome (GOLD analysis project Ga0209573, IMG submission 185870) | Wastewater treatment Type I Accumulibacter community from EBPR Bioreactor in Madison, WI, USA - TNR Reactor_6/25/2014_ DNA (SPAdes)... | ecosystem: Engineered > Bioreactor > EBPR >...
AGCCGGGTAAGCCATCGCCGGACGCCGCTGCCCGGCGTGCCGGTCAAGGAGCATCCGCCCGGCGTGCTGTCGATGGAAGACATTCTGGCCGTGCTCAAGGTGCTGGTGGACATTCGCAACGGCAACGGCGTGGTGGACGACATCGATCACCTCGGCAACCGTCGCATCCGCTGCGTCGGCGAAATGACCGAAAACGTGTTCCGCATCGGCTTGGTGCGGGTCGAGCGCGCGGTCAAGGAACGGCTGAGTCTGGCCGAGGCCGAGGGGCTGACCCCGCAGGATTTGATCAACGCCAAGCCGGTGGCCGCCGCCATCAAGGAATTCTTCGGCTCCTCACAGCTCTCGCAGTTCATGGATCAGAACAACCCGCTGTCCGAGGTGACCCACAAGCGCCGAGTCTCGGCGCTGGGACCGGGCGGGCTAACGCGCGAGCGCGCCGGTTTCGAGGTGCGCGACGTGCATGCCACCCATTACGGACGGGTGTGCCCGATCGAGACGCCGGAAGGCCCGAACATCGGTCTGATCAACTCGCTGGCGGTCTATGCCCGCACCAACCCTTATGGTTTTCTGGAGACACCGTACCGGCGGGTCGAGAACGGTCGGGTCGTCGACCGGATCGACTATCTATCGGCCATCGAGGAAGGGCAATACGTCATCGCCCAGGCCAACACCACGCTCGACGCCGAGGGCCGGCTGACCGACGAACTGGTGTCTTGCCGCCATCAGAACGAATTCACTCTGGCCGCGGCGGACAGGGTGCAGTACATGGACGTGTCGCCCAAGCAGATCGTGTCGGTGGCGGCGGCGCTGATCCCGTTCCTCGAGCACGACGACGCCAACCGCGCCCTGATGGGCTCCAACATGCAGCGTCAGGCGGTGCCGACCCTGCGCGCCGACAAGCCGCTGGTCGGCACCGGCATGGAGCGGATTGTGGCGCGCGATTCCGGGGTGTGCGTGATCGCCCGCCGCGGCGGGATGGTCGATTCAGTGGACGCCGGCCGCATCGTGGTGCGGGTGAACGACGCGGAAACCGAGACCGGCGAGCCGGGCGTGGACATCTACAACCTGACCAAGTACACCCGCTCCAACCAGAACACCTGCATCAACCAGCGCCCGCTGGTGCAAGTCGGTGAAGCGGTGGCGCGCGGCGACGTACTGGCCGACGGGCCGTCCACCGACATGGGCGAACTGGCGCTGGGCCAGAACCTGTTGGTCGCCTTCATGCCGTGGAACGGCTACAACTTCGAGGACTCGATCCTGATTTCCGAACGGGTGGTGCAGGAAGACCGCTTCACCACCATCCACATTGAGGAGCTGTCCTGCGTCGCCCGCGACACCAAGCTCGGGCCGGAGGAGATTACCGCCGACATTCCCAACGTCGGCGAAAGCGCGCTGGCGCGGCTGGACGAGGCCGGCATCGTGTTCATCGGCGCCGAGGTCAAGTCCGGCGACATCCTGGTCGGCAAGGTCACGCCCAAGGGCGAAACCCAGTTGACTCCGGAGGAAAAGCTGCTGCGGGCCATTTTCGGCGAGAAGGCCTCCGACGTGAAGGACACCTCGTTGCGGGTGCCCTCCGGCATGGACGGCACGGTCATCGACGTGCGGGTGTTCACCCGCGACGGGGTGGAAAAGGACTCGCGCGCCCGCCAAATCGAGGAAGCCGAGCTGAAGCGCATCCGCAAGGACCTGAACGACCAGTTGCGGATTCTCGAGGACGATCTGTATCAACGCATGGAGCGGATGCTGGCCGACCATCCAGCCGACGGTGGTCCCAACGATTTGCACGGCGGCGAGACCATTACGGTCGACTACCTGCGCAGGTTGCCCAGCGAGCGCTGGTTCGAAATCCGGATGCGGGACGACGATCTCAACGACCAGATCGAGAAAATCGCCCGGCAGCTTGAGCAGCAGCGCAAGGACTTCGACAAGAAGTTTGAGGAGCAGAAGCGCAAGCTGATGCAGGGCGACGACTTGGCCCCCGGCGTGCTGAAAATGGTCAAGGTCTATCTCGCGGTCAAACGCCGGGTCCAGCCGGGCGACAAGATGGCCGGTCGCCATGGTAACAAGGGTGTGGTCTCGATGATCGTGCCGCAGGAGGACATGCCCTATCTTGAGGATGGCGCTCCGGTGGACATCGTGCTGAATCCGCTGGGCGTACCGTCGCGGATGAACGTCGGCCAAGTGTTGGAAACCCATCTGGGCTGGGCAGCCAAGGGGCTGGGCCTCAAGCTGGGCCGGTTGCTGGACGCGCAGGCGCGGGTCGGGGAACTGCGCGCGTACCTGGATCGGGTCTACAACAGAGTTGGCGAGCAGCGCGTGGATCTGGCGCAGCTCGACGACGGTGAAATCCGGACGCTGTGCCAAAACCTGCGCGCCGGCGTGCCGGTGGCGACCCCGGTGTTCGATGGCGCGACCGAGACGGAATTGCGCGAGATGCTGCGGCTGGCGGAGCTACCGGAAAGCGGCCAAAGCTCCCTGTTCGACGGACGCACCGGCGAGTCGTTCGACCGGCCGGTGACCGTCGGTTACATGTACATGCTCAAGCTAAACCACTTGGTAGACGACAAGATGCACGCCCGTTCCACCGGTCCATACAGCTTGGTCACGCAACAACCCCTGGGCGGCAAGGCGCAGTTCGGTGGTCAGCGTTTCGGCGAGATGGAGGTGTGGGCGCTGGAAGCCTATGGCGCTTCCTACACCTTGCAGGAAATGCTGACGGTCAAGTCCGACGATGTGAACGGCCGTACCAAGGTCTACAAGAACATCGTGGACGGCAACCACCGCATGGAAGCCGGCATGCCCGAATCGTTCAACGTGCTGGTCAAGGAGATCCGCTCGCTGGGGATCAACATCGAGCTGGAAAACGATGCGGCGGCGCCCAAACGCGACGAATGACGCCGAGACGCCTGCCGCCCCTCCGGGCGGGACAACGCAATTCCGTGGGTGAGAGATGATGAGAGAGCTGCTGAACCCGTTCAAGCTGTTCGACGAGATCGAGGATTTCGACGCCATCCGTATCGGATTGGCCTCGCCGGAGATGATCCGGACCTGGAGCCGCGGCGAGGTGAAAAAACCCGAGACCATCAACTACCGAACCTTCAAACCGGAGCGCGACGGTCTGTTCTGCGCCAAGATTTTTGGTCCCACCAAGGACTACGAGTGCCTGTGCGGCAAGTACAAACGGCTCAAGCACCGGGGCGTGGTGTGCGAAAAGTGCGGGGTGGAGGTGACCCTGGCCAAGGTGCGGCGCGAGCGGATGGGGCACATCGAACTGGCCTCGCCGGTGGCGCACATCTGGTTTTTGAAGTCGCTGCCGTCGCGGATCGGTCTGTTGCTGGACATGACCCTGCGCGACATCGAGCGGGTGCTGTACTTCGAGTCCTACGTGGTCATCGATGCCGGCATGACTCCGCTGGAAAAAGGCCAGATGCTGACCGACGAAGCCTACCTGGACGCGGTCGAGCAGTACGGCGACGATTTCGACGCCCGGATGGGCGCCGAGGCGATTTACCAGTTGTTGCACGGTCTGGACCTGAAACAACTGGTCGTCGATTTGCGTAAGGACATCCTGGAGTGCGGCTCCGAAACCAAGCTCAAGCGGCTGTCCAAGCGGCTCAAACTGGTGGAATCCTTCCTCCACTCCGGCAACAAGCCGGAATGGATGGTGTTGACCGTGTTGCCGGTGCTGCCGCCGGACCTGCGGCCGCTGGTGCCGTTGGATGGCGGTCGCTTCGCTACCTCCGATCTCAACGATCTCTACCGGCGGGTGATCAACCGCAACAACCGGCTCAAGCGGTTGCTGGAGCTGTCGGCCCCGGACATTATCGTCCGCAACGAAAAGCGGATGTTGCAGGAAGCCGTGGATTCGTTGCTGGACAACGGTCGGCGCGGCCGGGCGATCACCGGCAGCAACAAACGCCCGCTCAAGTCGCTGGCCGACATGATCAAGGGCAAGCAGGGCCGCTTCCGCCAAAACCTGCTGGGCAAACGGGTGGACTACTCGGGTCGCTCGGTCATCGTGGTCGGCCCCACCCTGCGCCTGCATCAGTGCGGCCTACCCAAGAAGATGGCGCTGGAACTGTTCAAGCCGTTCATCTTCAGCAAGTTGCAGCAATTCAATGACAAGGCCACCACCATCAAAGCGGCCAAGAAGATGGTCGAGCGCGAGGAGCCGGCGGTCTGGGACATCCTGGAGGAGGTGATCCGCGAGCATCCCGTGATGCTCAACCGCGCTCCCACCCTGCACCGCCTCGGCATCCAGGCCTTCGAACCGGTGCTGATCGAGGGCAAGGCGATTCAACTGCATCCGCTGGTCTGCACCGCCTTCAACGCCGACTTTGACGGCGACCAGATGGCGGTGCATGTTCCGCTGTCCATCGAGGCCCAACTGGAAGCGCGGGCGCTGATGATGTCCACCAACAACATCCTCAGCCCGGCCAACGGCGAGCCGATCATCGTGCCCTCGCAGGACGTGGTGCTCGGCCTGTACTACCTGACCCGCGAGCGCATCAACGCCCGGGGCGAAGGCATGGTGTTCGCCGATGTCCGGGAAGTCCATCGCGCCTACGAGAGCCGACGGGTGGAGCTGCACGCCCGGGTCGAGGTGCGTCTGCCGCGCGAGGATGCCGGCGACGCCGGTCGGACCCCGCCGGGGCTGGAACGGGTCGGAACCACCGTCGGTCGGGCGCTGTTGTCCGACATCCTGCCCCAGGGTCTACCCTTCGCGCTGATCAACCAAGTATTGACCAAGAAGGCCGTCTCCCGGTTGATCAACGAGTGTTACCGGCGACTGGGACTGAAGGATACGGTGATCTTCGCCGACCAGTTGATGTACACCGGGTTCCATTACGCCACCCGCTCGGGTTCCTCGATCGGTTTCGAGGATTTCCAGATTCCCGCTAAGAAAACCGCGCTGTTGGAAAAGGCCGAGCAGGAAGTCAAGGAAATCGACGACCAGTACGCCAACGGTCTGGTCACCAAGGGCGAGCGTTACAACAAAGTGGTGGATATCTGGTCGCGCACCAACGACCAGGTGGCCAAAGCGATGATGGACAACCTCGGCAGCGAGATGGTGGTCGACCGCGAGGGCCAGACCGTCCGCCAGCCGACCTTCAATGCGGTGTTCATGATGGCCGACTCCGGGGCGCGCGGCTCGGCGGCGCAAATTCGCCAGTTGGCCGGCATGCGCGGGCTGATGGCCAAGCCGGATGGCTCGATCATCGAAACCCCGATCAAGGCCAACTTCCGCGAAGGGCTGAGCGTGCTGGAGTACTTCATCTCCACTCACGGCGCCCGCAAGGGCTTGGCCGACACCGCGCTCAAGACCGCCAACTCCGGTTATCTGACCCGGCGGCTGGTGGATGTGGCCCAGGACATGGTGGTGACCGAACCCGACTGCGGCTCCCAGGAAGGGGTGTGGATGACGCCGGTGGTCGAGGAAGGCGACATCAAGGAGCCACTGCGCGATCGGGTCCTGGGCCGGGTGGTGGCCCGCGACGTCTTCGCGCCGGGCGGCGACGATGTCGCCATTTCCGCCGGCACCCTGCTGGACGAACAGTGGGTGGCGACCTTGGACGCCTTGAATATCGACCAGATTTTGGTGCGCTCGGCGATCACCTGCCGGACCCGTTACGGGGTCTGCGCGGCTTGCTACGGTCGCGATCTGGCGCGTGGCCACCGGGTCAATATCGGCGAGGCGGTCGGCGTGATCGCCGCCCAGTCCATCGGCGAACCGGGCACTCAATTGACCATGCGCACCTTCCACATCGGCGGCGCGGCTTCCCGCACCACGGTGGTCAACAGCGTGCAAATCAAATCCCGGGGCAAGCTGCGGCTGCACAAAATGAAGGTGGTGCGGCGGCCGGACGGCCATCTGGTAGCGGTGTCGCGGTCGGGCGAAATCACCCTGGTGGACGAGCAGGGCCGCGAGCGGGAACGCTACAAGGTACCCTACGGCGCGGAATTGTCGGCCGAGGATGACAGTCCGGTTGAAGCCGGACAGGTGATCGCCCGCTGGGATCCCTATACCCATCCCATCGTGACCGAGGTGGCTGGTTCCGTCCGCTTCGCCGAGTTTGAGGAAGGCATTACCGTACAGCGGCACGCCGACGAGATCACCGGCCTGTCCAGCCTGGTGGTGATGGATCCCAAGCAGCGCGGCGCCCTGGGCAAGGACAAGCGGCCCCTGGTGCGGCTGGTGGACGAATACGGCAACGACCTGTTCATCCCTGGCACCAGTACCTTGGCGCAATACCCGCTGCCGGCCGGCGCCATCGTCAACCTGGCCAACGACGCCAAGGTGGCGGTCGGCGATGTCATCGCCCGCATTCCGCAGGAATCCTCCAAAACCCGCGACATCACCGGTGGTCTGCCGCGCGTCGCCGACCTGTTCGAGGCGCGCAAGCCCAAGGAACCGGCGATTCTGGCCGAGAAGTCCGGCATCATCGAGTTCGGCAAGGAAACCAAGGGCAAGCAGCGGTTGGTGATCCGCGACAAGGGCGGCGACATCCTGTACGAGGAACTGATTCCGAAGTGGCGGCACGTGGGCGTATTCGATGGCGAGCACGTCGAGCAGGGCGAGATGATCGCCGATGGCGAACCCAACCCGCACGATATCCTGCGGCTGCTGGGGGTGCAGGAACTGGCCGCCTATCTGATCAAGGAAATCCAGGATGTCTATCGGGTGCAGGGCGTGAAAATCAACGACAAGCACATCGAGGTGATCATCCGCCAGATGCTGCGCAAGGTCGAGATCCTCCACTCGGGCGATACCCCGTTCATTCCGGGCGAGCAGGTTGAGCGGCCCCGGGTGCTGGAGGAAAACGACCGGGCCCATGCCGAGAACCGGATGCCGGCGCTCTGGCAACCGCTGCTGCTGGGTATCACCAAGGCCTCGCTGGCGACCGAGTCGTTCATCTCCGCCGCCTCGTTCCAGGAAACCACCCGGGTGCTGACCGAGGCGGCGGTGCGCGGCCTGCGCGATGACCTGCGCGGTTTGAAGGAGAACGTCATCGTCGGTCGGCTGATTCCGGCGGGCACCGGATTGGCCTATCACCTGCAACGGCGGCATAACTGGGTGCCCAGCCGACCGGCGAGTAGCGCCGGGCACCTGTTCGAGAGCAGCGAGTCCGAGATCAAGGCCATCGCCGAGGACAAGAGCGACGATGGCGAGGATCTGGGTGCCAGGGAATGAGCGCGTGATTCGGTAACTGATATCCTTGGGGAGGGGCGGGAGACGCGCGGCATCACCCGCCTTTTTCCATTCAGCCACGCGAATGAAGGCGTCCCTGCTTCTCCCGCGCCATCCCGATGCACTAATCCCATGACCGTCCTGCTGGAAACCCGCAATCTGATCAAGCATTTTCGCGGTGTGGAGGCCGTGAACGGCATTGACTTGGCGTTGCCGGCCGGCCGTTGTTTCGGGCTGCTCGGCCCCAACGGGGCTGGCAAAACCACCACGGTCGAACTACTGGAGGGTATCCAGGAACCCACTCGCGGCCTGATCCGTTATCGGGGCGAGCCGCTCGGTCCCCGGTTCCGCCAGGACATCGGCATCATGTTCCAGGCCACGGCCCTGCAGGATCATGTCACGGGCCGGGAAAACCTGTGGATGTTCGCCAGTTTCTATCGCCGCACCCTGCCGCTGGCCGAACTGATCGAAGCCTGCGCTTTGGGCGAGTTTCTGGATCGCGACACCCGCAAGCTGTCCGGCGGCCAGCGCCAGCGGTTGCTGCTGGCCATCGCCCTGGTCAACGATCCGGAACTGCTGTTTCTGGACGAGCCGACCACGGGCCTCGACCCGCAGGCCCGTCGCAATTTTTGGGAGCTGATCCATCGGATCAAGGCGCGCGGCAAAACCATTCTGTTGACCACGCATTACATGGAAGAGGCCTATCACCTGTGCGATGAGATCGCCATCATGGATCATGGCCGGATCATCGCCCAGGGTGCTCCGCGCGAGTTGTTGGCCGCGCACTTCGATGACGTGGTGCTGCAATTACCCCTGGCGGATTTTCCCGACCCCGCGCCGCCGTTGTCGCTGACCGTGATGCGGGACCGGGACGCGGTGGAGATTTTCACCCGCGATGTCAACGCCGCCATCCGGGAGTTGCTGGCATGGAATATCTCGCTGGCTCGGCTGCAAATCCGGCCGCGCACCCTGGAGGATTTGTTCCTGGAGCTGACGGGACAGGAGTTGCGGGCATGAATTTCAATCGGTTCTGGGCCGTTTTCGTTTGCCGCAACCGGGAATTTCTGCGCGACCGCTCCACCCTGACCTGGAACCTGCTGTTTCCCATTTCCCTGATTGCCGGCTTCGCCGTCGCGTTTTCCGGGCCGGGGCTGGCTCTTTACAAGGTGGGCGTATTGGGCGATGCCGCCAGCGGTGGCGAGAGTGCATTTCTCAAGACCCGCCATGTCCAGTTTATTCCCGTCGCCGACTTGCCCGCCGCCTTGCCCAAGGTCGAGCGCCACCAACTGGACATGCTGGTCGACCCGGCTGGGCGGCGTTACTGGATCAACGACGAGTCGCCCAAGGGCTACATGCTGGAACAGGTGCTGCGCGGCGCCGGCGCGCGGACCGACTTCGACAAGCAAACCGTGTCCGGCCGGGTCATCCGCTACGTAGACTGGATCGCGCCGGGGATTTTGGCGATGAACATGATGTTCAGTTGCCTGTTCGGGGTTGGCTACGTCATCGTCCGTTACCGGAAAAGCGGGATGCTGAAGCGACTGAAGGCCACGCCGCTGACGCCGCTGGAATTTCTGTCGGCCCAGGTCGTCTCGCGACTCTGGCTGATTCTAGCGACCACCGCGCTGGTGTTCGCTGGTACCGATGGGTTTATCGGTTTTCCGATGCACGGCTCCTACCTCGACCTGTTCATCGTGTTTTTGGTGGGGGCGATCAGCCTGATCAGCCTGGGACTGATCGTCGCCGCTCGCACCACCAGCGAGGAAGTTGCCGCCGGTCTGCTGAATGCCCTCAGTTGGCCGATGACGTTTCTATCCGGGGTGTGGTTTTCGCTGGAGGGCGTTCATCCGGTATTGCAGCAGTGCGCGCAACTGGCGCCGCTGACCCACATCATCGATGCGGCTCGGGCGATCATGATCGACGGCGCCGGCTTGGCGGCGATTTCCGGACACTTGCTGGCGCTGACCGTCATGAGCGTCGGCTTCATGGCAGTGGGAGCGTGGCTGTTTCGGTGGGAGTAGGGCGGGGGGCGCCGCAGCAAGCGTGGCCAGAGTGCCCCTCAATACTCGTTCAGCCGCGCCATTCGTTCCTGGTAGCGCGCGCGCAGGCAACGCACGTCCGCCCCGCAACTGTCGCGGGCGACCAGCCAGGAACGTTGATCCTCGCGCAGCCGGGTGGCTTGGCGCGGCGGCAATCGGTCGAGCAGGGAACGGTATTCCACCGCCAGATCCTCATCCATGCGGTTAAGGCCGGGGTTATCGCACACCGCGATTTCGGCGGCGGTGCTGGCGCGGGTACAGTCATAGCTGGCGGCGAGCGCGGCCAGGGGCAGCAGACCGGCGCAACACAAGGTCAGGGGCAATAATTTGAGCACGGCGGTTTCTCCGGGTCGGGGATTCGCGCATAGCATTACCCGCTGCGTGCTCGGGCGCAAGCCGCGTTGCCGGCGAACCGCGCCAGGTAGGACGCGGTCAAATTCGCCGCTCGTTCCCGCTTTCGGAGAATGCCCATGTCGTGGTTGCACCGTTCCATTCAGATGCCTCGCCCGGAGGATGCGCCGCCGGGCCGTCCCACGCCGTTGCCCGCGCCAACGCGACATTACGTCAACGATCATCCCCTGCGCCCGCCGTTTCCCGTCGGTATGGAGCGGGCGCTGTTCGGACTCGGCTGCTTCTGGGGCGCGGAGCGAAAATTCTGGACCCAGGCCGGGGTTTACGGAACCGCGGTCGGTTACGCGGGCGGCTTCACCCCCAATCCCACCTACGAGGAAGTTTGCGGCGGCCTGACCGGCCACGCCGAGGTGGTGCTGGTGGTGTTTGATCCCGCCGTCATCGCCTACGGGCAATTGCTCAAGCTTTTTTGGGAGTCGCACGATCCCACCCAGGGCATGCGCCAGGGCAACGATGTCGGCACGCAGTACCGTTCCGCGATCTATGTTCATGATGAAGCTCAGCGCGCTGCCGCCCTGACCAGCCGCGACGCTTATCAGCGGGCGCTGGCCGCCGCCGGTCACGGCCGGATCACCACCGAGATTGCCGATGCGCCGCCGTTCTACTACGCCGAGGACTATCACCAGCAGTATCTGGCCAAGAACCCCGGCGGCTACTGCGGCTTGGGCGGCGCGGGCGTGCCTTGCCCCGAGGGGTGGGCCGCGTGACGGTCGCGGCGCTGCCCACCGTCGCCAACGGAGCAACCGACGAAACCACCGAACGGACCTTCCGGTTGCGTGGCCTGCTGGTGGGTGCGGCGGTCGGCGATGCGCTGGGCCTGCCCGCCGAGGGTTTATCCCGCCGGCGCGCGCAACGGCTGTACCCGGGCCAGTGGCGACACCGGTTGGCATTCGGTCGCGGCATGGTCAGCGACGACACCGAGCACACGATCTTCGTCGCCCAGAGCCTGCTGCGCCATCCCGACTCGCCGGAACGGTTCGCCCGGCGGCTGGGCTGGTGTTTGCGCGGCTGGCTGCTGTCCTTGCCCGCCGGCATCGGCTTCGCCACCCTGCGGGCAATTCTCAAGTTGTGGCTGGGTTTCTCGCCGCGCCGGAGCGGTGTCTGGTCCGCCGGCAACGGTCCGGCGATGCGGGTGGCGGTCATCGGCGCGTTTTTCGCCGCCGATCCACAACGACGGGCTGCCTACGTCGCCGCCTCGACCCGTCTCACCCATACCGACCCCAAGGCTCTGATTGGCGCGTCCGCTATCGCGGAACTGGCCGCCTGGATCGTGCGCGACCGGCTGACCCAACCTCCCTCCTTGGAAGCGTTTATCGCCCTGCTGCGCGCCCGCGGCCCGGACGACCGCGGCTGGCAATCCCTGATAGACGCCATCGACCACGCCGCGTGGGAGAATCGCACCGTCGCGGAACTGGCGGATCGGCTCGGACTGGGAAAGGGCGTCACCGGCTACGTTTACCATACCGTTCCTATCGCGGCTTATGCCTGGTTCCGACATGGCGGCGATTACCGGCAAGCCTTGACGGCGGCGCTCGATTGCGGCGGCGATACCGATACGGTCGGCGCGATTGTCGGCGCGCTGGCGGGCGCGATGGTTGGAGAGCCGGGGATTCCGGAAGCTTGGCGCGCGGGCGTCGCCGACTGGCCGCGTTCGCTGCCGTTGCTGCGCACCCTGGCCGAACGGTTGGCAGCCGTCGCGGCCAGCGGCCAGCCGGCTGCACCGGTACACTATTTCTGGCCGGTGATTCCGGCGCGCAATCTGGGGTTCCTGCTGATCGTGCTGGCGCACGGTTTCCGGCGGTTGCTGCCGCCGTATTGAGAATTTGGATCGCCGGCGGGACCGCTAGGCGCTCCGGCCGTTCTGGTATATGCTACGCTGCACTGCAACATAGCTTACCCATGAAGGCACGGCCATGACTACTGCCATTCTCGTCGTCCCCACCGAGCAACGGGTCGGGCTGACCACCGTCGCCCTCGGTCTGGTGCATGCGCTCGACCGCGAGGGCATCCCGGTCGGCTTCTGCAAACCGATCAGCCAGCCGCACGCCACCGACACCGGCCCGGAACGCTCGACCCGACTGGCCCGCACCGTCACCAGCCTAGCCCCGCCCGAACCGATCCCGGTCGCCGAGGCCGAGAACCTGCTGGGCCACGGCCGGGAAAATATCCTGTTGGAAGAGGTGATCGCTCGCTACGAACTGGCCGCCCAGCACGCCGCCGTCGTCGTGGTCGAGGGTCTGGTGGATACCGAGGAACAACCCTATGGCACCCACCTCAACGCCAAGATGGCGCAAAGCCTGGATGCCAAGGTCATCATCGTCGCCGCGCCCGGTCACGACACGCCGCGCCAGGTGGCCGACGCCGTGGAAGTGGTGGCCCGCGCCTACGGCGGCATCCACCACGAACGGTTGCTGGGCTGCATTCTCAACTTGTTGGATGCGCCGGTGGACCCGGCGGGGCACATCCGCTTCGACTTCAGCCGCACCGAAAACGGTTCCAGCGTCAGCCACGAGGCCGAATTCCGGGCCGAATGCGCCCGGCACTGGCCAGAGACCTTCAAATTGATCGGCTGCATTCCCTGGCGGCGCGAACTGATCGCGCCGCGGGTGCGGGACATCATGCACATGATCGACGCCCAGGCGATCAACGAGGGTCAATTGGACCGGCGCGTCACCCACGTGGCGTTGGGCGCCCGCACCCTGGCCAATAGTTGTCAGGATCTGCGGCCCGGAGCGATGGTGATCGCCCCGGGCGACCGCGACGACCTGCTGCTGGCGGTCTGCATGGCGACGATCAGCGGCACCCGCCTCGCGGCCATCCTGCTGACCGGTGGCCTCAAGCCCGACCCGCGGGTTTGGAAGCTGTGCGGGCCGGCGCTCGACGCCGGTCTGCCGGTGCTGACTATCCCCTACACCACCATGCAATCGGTGCTGTACCTGCCCTACATCAACCTGGAAGTGCCCATCGACGACCGCGATCGCATCCAGCGCGCCACCGAGGCGGTCGCCGCGCACATCAGCCTGGACTGGAAGGAACCACTGTTAACCACCCTCGCCGAGCGCCGGCTCAGCCCGCCGGCGTTCCGGCACATGCTGGTGGAGCGCGCCCGCCGCGCCAACAAGCGGATCATTCTGCCCGAGGGCAACGAACCGCGCACCATCGAGGCGGCGATCATCTGCCACCAGCGCGGCATCGCTCGCTGCGTGCTGATGGGCGACGCCGGGCGCATGCGCCGGTTGTCGGCGCGGCGCGGCATGGCCATCCCGCCGGACATCGAAATCATCGACCCGACCCAGATCGACCGGCGCTACATCGACGCCATGGTGGAACTGCGCGGGCACAAGGGGTTGACGCCGGGGCTGGCTGAGGAGCAGTTGCACGACCCGGTGGTGCTGGGCACTCTGATGCTGCACTTGGGCGAGGTGGACGGGCTGGTGTCCGGCGCGGTGCATACCACCGCCAACACCATCCGCCCGGCCCTGCAATTGATCAAGACCGCGCCCGGCGCGCGGCTGGTGTCGTCCATCTTCTTCATGTGCTTGCCCGAACAGGTGCTGGTTTACGGCGACTGCGCCATCAATATCAACCCCAGCGCCGACGAGCTGGCCGACATCGCCATCCAGAGCGCCGATTCGGCCCAGGCCTTCGGGATCACGCCGCGGGTGGCGATGCTGAGCTACAGCACCGGCGCCTCGGGCAGCGGCAGCGACGTGGATAAGGTCAAGGAAGCCACCCATCTCGCCCGCGAGCGGCGGCCCGATCTGTTGGTCGACGGTCCCTTGCAGTACGACGCGGCGACCATCAAGGAGGTGGCGGAGAGCAAGGCCCCGGACAGCCGGGTGGCTGGCCGGGCCACGGTGTTTATCTTTCCGGATTTGAACACCGGCAACACCACCTACAAGGCGGTGCAGCGCAGCGCCGAGGTGATCAGCATCGGCCCGATGCTGCAAGGTTTGAACAAGCCGGTCAACGATCTGTCGCGTGGGGCGCTGGTGGAAGACATCGTGTTCACCATCGCTCTGACCGCGATTCAGGCCGAACAGGCCCGGGAACGGGAACGTGGCGCGCGTTGATCAGGCCCGCTCGAAAACTTCCACCCGAGCCGGCGGCAGGTTGCTCCAGACGATCTTGCTGGACAGCCGCCGGAAGCCGGGCAGCAGGCGGGCGCGGGTGCCGCGCAGGTCATAGGTGAATTGCACCAGCAGGCCGCCAGGTTCGAGCAGGGTTTCGAACTGTTGGGCCACGGCCCGGGTGGTGGCTGGGTGCAGGGAGCGTAGCGGCAGGCTGGATACGATGCTGTTCAGGCGCGGACGCGGGTGGCCCAGCAGATGGCCCAGTTGGGCGGCGTCGCCCTGAATGACGCGCAGTTGCGGAAACCGCTGGCGCAGATGGTGGGCCAGCGTTGGCGAGCGCTCCACCACCATCAACTTCCAGGGCGGCACGCCGTGCTCGAGCAAGGCGGCGGTGACCGCGCCGGTTCCTCCCCCCAGTTCGACCACCAGCCCGTCCCGTTCCAGCGGAACGCGCGCCGCCATGCCGCTCGCCAGCGCGGGGGCGCTGGGACAGGCCGCGCCCATGGCCCGCGGATTGGCCCAGATTTCCCGGGTGAACAAGGCCAACGAGGCGGCGCCAGGACTTCGCAGAAAAACCTTGACCAAACGTTTCATATCCTACCTGATCGTGGAAGCCGTTGAACAGCGGCGACAGGATGACCACGGGCGGGCATTATAATTCATCTCGTCGCCCGACAGGCGACGGTTCGGGAAGCCGGCGGCGGGAGGAACCAAGGGGGTTGCGGAGAGAGCCCGCAGCGCGCGGCGACCGCCGCGCTTCGAGAAACTCAGGGAACGCGCAATCGTTCCTGCTCGGCCTCGAACAGCACCGAGGCGATTTGGTGCAGACCTTCCTCTTCGGCGATTTCGGAGATTTCTTCCCACGAAGCGTCGCGATCGATGGCGGCGGCGGTCTTGCTGCCCGCCGGCAGTTCCTTGCGGATCTCGTGAAGGTACGAGTCGGTCGCTTCGGCGGGGTCCTCGACCGCGCCCGGCCCTTCCCGCAACGCTTCCTGCTCGGCCTCGAACAGCACCGAAGCCAGCTTGTGCAGACCCTCTTCCTCGGCCAGTTCGGAGATCTCCTCCAAGCTGGCGCCCCGGTCGATGGCGGCGGCGGTCTTGCTGGAGCGCGGCAGATCGTCCCGGAAGGACTGAAGCATTTGCGCGATGTTCTTCATTTCCACTGAGTGAACTCCTAGCGACTGATGGATCGGTTATCGAACGAGCGGGCCGGAAGTCTATTATGCCGGTGGCCAAAAGCCAATCGCGCGCGGAAAAGGGCGAGGCTCAATACGCCTCGAATTCAAATCGGGCCGCGCCGATCGTCAATACGTCGCCCGTCTCCAGAGCCAGCACCTCGTTGGTCGCCAGACCGTGGCAGCCGATCTGCACCGAACCCGGCCCCGCTAGGTTCTGAATCCAGTACATCCCTTCCCGGAACAGCAGCTCGGCGTGCAACGGCGCCACCCCGGCGGCGGCGATCGGCAGGCCGGCCTGCGGGGAACTGCCCAGCGACAGCCACTTGGGCACATAATAATGAACGACCTGCCGGCTGGCCTCGTCGTCGCGCTCGAACCGCGCGTGCAGCAGGGTTCCCGGATTGCCGACGCCATTGATCTCGGCGATCCGATCCTGGATCGACATCAGGTTGGCGTAGCGGTTTCTGAGCGTGGCCCGCACGTCTTCGTTACCGGCTTGCTGGTCGCGCTGGCGCAAGACCTCGACCAGATCGAGCAAATAATGACCAAACTTGTCGCGCGGTTCCTGGGGATCCCAGTCCATGGCCGGGTCGCGCTCCCCATGGCGATCCCAGGCCAGGGTCAATTTGAGGCGGTACAAATCGCAGATATCCAGGCTGTCGTTCGCTTCCAGCAGGCGCCACTGACCGCGCGCCAGCCGCCGACCGTTCTGGCCGGTGTAGGTTCGGTCCTGGTCGCTGGCCGGCATCAGCGCCAACTGGTCGCCCAGGGCGCAAATCACGGCATGTAGGCGGGAAATTCGTGTGTATTCCGGTACGAAACCCAGGGCGAAATCACCAAAACCCGCGCCTGTGGCAGGGTTGTAGCGCCCCAGAATGATGAATGGGCGCGACACCAGTTCGATCCGCGCCGGCGCCTGGGTGGAATCGGCGACCAGCAACAGCGCCCGGCTGAGCGCCGTGCCGCGACCGAGCATCTGACGGGTGGCGGCGACCGCAGCCCGCAGGCGGTGGGTGCGTTCCTCATCGATCGCCAATTCGAGCGGCAGCGTGAAGGTCAGATCGCTGGCCGATCCGACCAAGGCAACGGTATCGGTTCGCGGCGCCGGGGTGTCCGGCCAGAACCGGTCGTGGCCCGGTGTGGGCGTGGTTTCCTCGTCCGCGCCCCAAGCGGTCTCGCCCCGGCGCGGCGGGGCCAGCCGGATTTCGTCGGGGCCGCGGTAGGCGTGCCAAGTTCCCCGATGGTCGAGCAGATCGAGTTCCAGTCGCAGCGCGGCCGGACCTGGTTCGACCCGCGTCAGCCGGTAATCCAGATACGCCGGCTGGGCATCCCGACCGTCCAACAAGCGCAGGGAGACGGCTTGGCCGCCGTTGGCGAATTCCAGGTCGGGGCTGCGCAGCCGCACGCGGATTTCCCGGTACAGCCACCAACTGGGGTTGATCAGCAGGGCGCACAGGAGGCCGCCGGATTCCGGCCCGGCGTGCGGGGTGATCGCCAGCGCCGCCAGCACCGGCTGTTGGCTTTCGGCCAGCCGCGTCATCCGCTGCTCGTATCGGGTCAGCCAGGCGGGAGGAGCGCCGCGCGCCAGCCACTGATAGCGATGGCGAAATCCACGAAAGGCTTCCCGATCCCGCGCATTCTTGCGATCCTGTTTGGCGGCGATTTCGTCGAGCAGTTGCAGGAAGGCGCGCAAGGGAGGCAAGAGGGTCGGTGCTGGCCCAGGGGGGGATTTCGGCAGCGCTGGCGCGGGACCGGCGTTCGCGGTCACTTCCGCCGGTTGCGGGGTCGGCGCCTCGACCGGGACGGTTTTCGCCGGCGTAGGTGCGACGGCGACGGTTTGTTCGGTGGCTGGCGTCTCGTCCAGAGCGAAATCGAAGCTAAAATCCAAATCCGCCCCGGCTAGATCGAATTCTTCGCCGACGCCGGGCGCGGCGGGTGGCTCGGCGTCCATCAGCGCGGGCGGCGCATCGGCGGAATCGCCGAGAAAACAGCTCCGCGCGGCTTCGTCCACCATCGCTGGCGTGATTTCGTGTTCGGTTTGCAAGCTGGCGAGCAGCAAAACCGTGTCGCATAATAGAACGATGGCTCGCGGCACGCCTTGGCCGTAGTGGGCGACCCGCTCGATTACGGCTGGTGCCAGTCGATCGTCGGCGTGACCGGCGGCCCTGAACTGGTGGGCCACGAACAGGCCCGTTTCCACCTCGCTCAGCCGTTCGAGGCGACAATGGATCCGGAGCGATTCCTGGAGCGGGCGCAACTCGGGTTGCCGCAACTTGCCTTCGATCTCTGGCAGCCCCGCCAACACCACCTGCGGACGCTGGCCGGCTTCGACCGCCGATCCCTCCACGAATTCCCACAGCCGCCGCAAGGCGCCGATGCGCAGACGATGGGCGTCGTCGATGAGCAGGGCGACTGCCTGGCCCCGGCTGGCGTGCGCGGCCAGCGCGTCGCGCAATCGCTGGCTCTGCCGCTCGGCGTCCGGTTCGTCGCCTGGCAACCCCAGATCGGCGCACAGATAATTGAGGATATCGGAGAAATCGAGCGGGGGGGTGCCGAGCAGGATGAAGCGGATATCGTCGGCTTCCGCCATGCAACGGCGCAAAATCAGGCTCTTGCCAAGTCCGGCCTCGCTGGTCAACAGCAAAAGTCCCTGCCGGGTCCGGATGCCCCGCAGGAGGGCGGCGCAAGCGGCGTCGAAGTCCGCGTTGCGATAAAACCCGCGCGGATCTTTCAGGTTGAACGGTTTGCTGTCAAATCCGAGATGGTTGGTATGCATCATTCCCTCCTTGTCGCCAGCCGCTGTTGTTCATTCTACGACCCGCGAATGAATCTCGACAGCCCCCGACGCGCGCTGGGCGGCCTCCGCGACCAGGATGCGGGGGCCGTCGCCCCGGGCGGTTGTCGCCCGGATTCCATGCGCCGCTTTGTCGGGTTGCTATACTGCTTCAATTCGCGCGCTTCACCCGCGCGACTGTTTCCACTAATTTTAGAACAATAATCGCCAGTTATTCGCCGCATGGCCGAGGATTCGCGCGCGTCCCCCAAACCCCCCGTCCCCGCGGCGCCCCCGCTCGCTGCGGCGCCGGATTCGGGCGCTACTCCGCCGCCGTTTCAACCGCTGGCGCGTTACCGGCAATTGTTCCAGCGCTGGCTGCGGGTCAACGGGCAATGGTGTGGGCTGCTGGCCGGCGGATTGGTGGCTTATGCGCGCGCCCTTCCGTCGGTGGGGCGCCGGGGGTGGTTGATCCGGCGGGTGGCGGCGCTGGTGGCGCACGGATTGGACCCGACGCTGGCCGATTTGCCCTTCGCCGTCCAACTGCGTCTTCGGTTGGAGCGGCTCGGCCCCACCTATATCAAGCTGGGCCAGATCATGGCGGTGCGCGAGGACATGCTGCCACGCATCGTCACCGATGAGTTGAAAAATCTGTTCGATCAGGTTCCCGCCGCACCCTTCGCGGCGATTCGCGCGCTGATCGAAGCCGAGCTGGGCCAGCCGCTGACGGCGTTGTTCGCCCGCGTCGAGGAACAGCCGCTCGGTTCCGCCTCGCTGGCGCAGGTGCATCGCGCCACGACCCGCGCCGGCCAGGCGGTGGTGATCAAGGTGCTCAAGCCTGGCGTGCGCGAGACGGTGCTGGCCGACTTGGTGTTGCTGCGCCTGCTCGGCGGCGTGCTGAACCGGCTGATTCCCCATTATCAGCCGGCTGCCATCATTGGGGAATTCCGCGTCTATACCGTCCGCGAGCTGGACCTGAACACCGAGGCCGACCATGGCGAAACCTTCGCCGCTCATTTTCGCGACCTGCCGGCGATCGTGTTCCCGCGCATGGTCCGGGAACTGAGCAGCGCCAGCGTGCTGACCATGGAGTATCTGGATGGCTTCAAGCCCGGCGAGCCGGCGACCTTCGACCTGGACGGGGCGGCGCGGGCGCGCGTGGTCAAGCTGGGCGCGCTGGCGATTTTGCGGATGTTGTACCGGGATGGTTTCTTTCACGCGGATTTGCACGCCGGTAACCTGCTGATCCTGCCGGGTCCGGAGATTCGGGTGGGATTCGTGGACCTGGGCATGGTCGGCCGGTTCGAGGACGAAACCCGGCGGCGGTTGTTGTACTACTACCATGCCCTGGTCAACGGCGATGTCGAAAAGGCCGCTTGGCATCTGAGCGGCATCGCCGATCTCGGGCCGGGCGGCAACCCCGCCGAATTCCGGCGGGCGGTGGTGGAGTTGTCGCGGCGCTTCTTGCTGCGCGCCCGGCATGGCGATTTCAGCATCGCCCGGCTGATTCTGGAATCGATGCGGCTGGGCAGTCGCTATCGGATGTATTTCCGGGTCGATCTGGTGCTGATGATCAAGGCGCTGGTCACGTTCGAGGGCGTCGGGCGGATGGTGGACCCCGATCTGGACGTGGTCGCGCTGTCGCGGTTGTACATTGGCCGGATCTTCCGCGAGCAGTTTCAAGTGAAGCGCCTGACGCAGGAATTATGGCGCAACGGCCCGGAACTGCTCGATCTGGCCGGACGGCTGCCGGAACTGCTGGCTCGGTCGTCCCGGTTGCTCGACCGCCCGGACCCGGCGCCGACCGTCAGTCCGCTGGTGGGGCTGCGCGGGGCCATTCTGGGCGCTGCCTGCGTTCTCGGCGGGGTGCTGATCCTGCTTCAGTCGGACGCTTGGCTGCTGGGCGGCGGGTTGCTGCTGGCGGGGTTCTGGTGCTACGGGCGCGGTGGGTAGGGCGCAACGCCCGATGTGGTGGGTTTGCTTTCGCGCTAACCAGGCAACACCCATCAGGTGGCTTGGCTGACGAAAGTAGCTACGGCGACTGGCCGGTTTATGGCAACCGATTGGCGAAGCGTCTTGATGCGCTCGATTTTGTGCATGGTTGGCGCGGTGAGATAGGACGCCCTGCAATGCGGACATGACCACATGGGAATATAGTCTTCCCAATTGATATCTATACATAAGATATCAGACCGAATCCGGGATTGCGGCGTTATAGATTCATTCTCTTGACGAATGCAACTGAACGTTGCGCTAGCTCTACTGCGGGGCTATGGCGCAACAACCGCCAACGGTGGCTATCCCTCCAGCGCGTCTCGCCAGATTCCAGTCCAGTAACGGGTGACGGTCAGAGGCAGGCCGGCCCACAGGCCCAGCCAGTCCGCATTGGACAAATGGCTCCCGAAGGCGCGCGAGTGAAAGGGGGCAAATCCTCGGGTCGCCCATTCCCGGCCACACTGCGTCAGACCGGTCAGGATCAGTACCTCGTCGATGGAAGGCTGCCCGGAGACATCGCTGATTACCCCCGCCAAGGTCAGCAGGGCCTTGCGGAACAGGGTAAGGTTTTCGGGAAATTGCATCGCCCCGGTGGCCCCCAGTCGATCCAGCAGCGCCATCAGCCAGTCCATGCCCGGGAATGTCCCCTGCCGCACTTGGCGCAGACCCGCCGCGACGGCGGCGCGCAGCGTCGCTGGGTCGGACGGATGCCCCAGCGCCGCCAGCGCGCGGCACACGCCGCCCTCGTTCAGCGTCAGGGCGCTCGCCACGGTCTGCACCACGGCGACGCGCTGCGCCTTGCCGAGCGGGGTGACCAGCGCCCAGTCCAGGATCGCCAGGCGGCCATCGTGCGTCACGAACAGATTGCCGGCGTGGGGGTCAGCGTGGAACCAGGCGTCCGACATAGGGTTGCTCCAGAACGGCTTGGCGAGCAACGCCTCGATCAGGAGCCGCGCCAGCCGCCGCCGCTCGCCGGGCGACGAGCCGGGGTCGGTCACCTTGCGGCCCTCGACCCGCTCCATCGCCGTGATACGCGCCGTGCAAAACGGCAGCAAACCCGGAATCAGGACCGCGGGGGAGTCGGCATGGAACGCGGCCGCCCGCACCAGATGGGCTTGCTCGCGGTCGAGCCGGATTTCGTTCGCCAACAGCCGGCGAATGCTGTCGAGCGTATGGCGATAATCGAGCGCCGGCAGGTCGCGATCCGCGCAACGCTGTTCCAGAAAAACGCCGAGCGCCGCCCAGATCTCCAGTTCTTCGTGGAGTTGTTCCTCGACGCCGGGCCGCAGCACCTTGAGCACGCCCGATTGCGGCGCGGCGCCAGCGGTGGGACGCCAGACCAGGGGCACGACCACGGCGACGCTGGCCTCCGCAAGCGCCGTGGATGCGACCTCAAGGCCAGCGACTACCCCCAATTCCCGCTGGATGATGGCGGCGATCTCTTCCATGGGAGTAGTGGGCTCCAGCGACTCCAGCCCTTGTAGATTCGCGCGCAATTCGAGCGCCAGGCGCTGGTCGCGCGCTACGACCTGCCCCAGTTTGTGCAGGGTCGGGCAGCGGCGGAACAGAGTCGCCAGCCGGCGCGCGGGAGGCGTGGTTCGCGGCAGTTGCAGTTGCTCGGCGAGAATGGACGCCAGCCGCGCTGGCGACAGCCGCTCCAGAAAGAACTGCAATCCGTCCATCAACAAAGGACGATAGGCAGCATGGGCCTCGGGCACGAACCGCGCGATTTGCAGTTCCTCGACCCATGCTTTTCCGTCCAGCCGGTTGCTTGCGTTCGGCATTGGCAATCACCTTTCGATCAGCGAATTCCAGTCCCGCGTCGCTGCTGTTCTAGCCAGAAGGTCAGCGCCAGCGCGCCGCCACCGGCGATCAGCAGGCTCGGCAGCAGGCCCAGAGGCTCCGCCAAGTGGGCGAAGAACAGGGTGTAGATCTGAATGACCAGGAAGGTCGCGCCATAGCCGGTCAGCATCCGCATCGCCCACCGCGCGCCCAGCCAGACCAGCGCGACGTTCAGGCCCGCCCACAGTCCGTTAAACAGCACCCGTTCGGCGGCGCTGGAGCGATACCACCAATCGCTGGCTTGATCGAAATTGCCGAACAGCGCCAGCAGCCACAATGCCATTTCCGCGAAGAACAGTCCGGCGGAGAGCCAGACCTTGCAGAATCCTCGATACCGCGCCAGCGGCCCGGCTTCGCTCTGCTGGTGGATGACCGCGACGGCGATCATGACGATAGCCGCCATCAGGAACCGCAGCGGGTAGTTCATCCCGAACCAGTAGGCGCCCCAGCCGGAAGCGTAGCCGGTGAAGCCGCCGAACCAGGAGAAGAACACCACGGCGCTGAGCACCAGCAGCAACACGTTGCGCAGCGCGTAGCCCAGACCGAGCAGCAGCGCCAGGTCGATCAGCAGCAGGGCTGGCCAGTTGCCGGAGCCAGTGGAATAAATCGTACCGAGGGTGAAGGTCAGGCCGATCAGCAGCAGCCCGCCCAGCAGTTCCAGGCTCAGGCCGGTCCAGACCAGCAGGGGGCGGGTGCGCTTGAGCCATTGCCCACCGCCGAGACTGGCGACCATCGCCACGCCCAGCGCCACCGCCAGCTTGGGCAGCGTGAACTCGAACAAGGTCCGGCCGAGAATCGCCAATCCAGCCATCACGCTGATCGCGCCGAAGATCAGAAACCAGCGACCCAGCGATCGCCAGTCCCAACCCTCGGTGGGGTAGCGTTCGCGCAATTTCTGATGGATCGCTGGCTCCAGCAAACCCTCGCGCAGCAGTTCCTCCAGTTCCCGGCGGACGCGGCGGTTGCGGGATTGCGGATTCATGGCCGGCGCTCCATGTGGGCCTGGCGCTCGAAACCGTAGCCGAACGCCATCGCCATCGCCCCGGCCACCAGGAAAAACGTCCCGGCGGACAGCCGGTCCCAGAAGTGCTCGAAAAAGCGGGTGTACAGATCAATGGCCAGAAACACGATTCCGAAACCGGTGAAGCGGGCGTCATGTAGTCGGGCGCCGACGACGATCTGGGCGATGGCGGCGGCGGTGAAGGTCAGCATCCAGTCCAGCGGTTTCCCGAACAGGGTCAGGAACCACAGCGACAGGTTCAGGTACAGCAGGCCGAAGATCAGGTACAGCCCCCCGAAGCCGGCGCAGCGCCGCAGCGGGCCGGGTTCCAGCCGCCGTTCGTGCCAGAGGCCGAGCCCAATCGTCGCCAGCGCCGCCAGCGCCATCAACCGTTCGTCTTGAATGTGGGCGAAGTAGGCGCCATGCCCGCCGTAGGCGTGCCACGCACCCAAGCCATGGAAGAACAGCAACAGCGCCAGCAGCAGCGGCCAGCGCAACCGGTAGCGATAGGCGGTCAGGGCGGCGAGCACGCCAGTCAGCAGCAGGATCGTCGGAATGGTCTGGCCTTCGGGTTCGCCG
>Ga0209573_1002523_pt1 | contig 23059 bp, 25 predicted proteins | sample TNRBio252014_DNA_FD_185870 | JGI IMG/M metagenome (GOLD analysis project Ga0209573, IMG submission 185870) | Wastewater treatment Type I Accumulibacter community from EBPR Bioreactor in Madison, WI, USA - TNR Reactor_6/25/2014_ DNA (SPAdes)... | ecosystem: Engineered > Bioreactor > EBPR >...
CTGGGGCAGACTGCGCTACTCCCCGTCCTGAGTCATGGCTACCATATATTCCGCGCAGTCGGGTAGCCTTATATTTAGGGCGCTTCCGGCTTGCGCCTTCCGCTGGGGCAGACTGCGCTACTCCCCGTCCTGAGTCATGGCTACCATATATTCCGCGCAGTCGGGTAGCCTTATATTTAGGGCGCTTCCGGCTTGCGCCTTCCGCTGGGGCAGACTGCGCTACTCCCCGCCGAGCCAGACTCTTTACTCTACACAGGGCATGTGGGCAAGCATTGTATTGACTCCCGTTATAATCACACTATGTTTCTATCCCGCAGGAAAATGAGGAAAACATGCTAAAATTCTCCGACATCAAAGGGGTATACACCGCGCTGGTTACGCCGTTTAAGGACGGCAATGTGGACGCCCGCGCCTATGGTGATTTCATTGAATGGCAGATTTCGCAGGGCGTGCATGGGCTGGTGCCTTGCGGAACGACCGGCGAATCGCCGACCCTGACGCCGCAGGAGCATAAGCAGGTGGTAGAGCTGTGCGTGAAAACCGCTGCGGGGCGTGTGCCCGTCATGGCGGGGACGGGCTCCAACTCGACGCTGGAGGCGATCGACCTCACCCTTCATGCGCAGGAGGCGGGCGCGGATATGGCGCTGCTGGTCGTGCCCTATTACAACAAGCCGACCCAGGAAGGGGCATACCTGCATTTCAAGGCCATTCATGACGCCACGAATATTCCTCTGATTATCTATAATATTCCGGGGCGATCAGTGATTAACCTCACGGATGACACGCTGGCAAAAATAGCGGAGTTACCAAGGGTTCTGGGCATCAAAGACGCCACGGGCGACCTTGCCCGCGTGGCGACATTGCGCCATAAGACCGGCGGGCAGCTGGCGCTGCTGTCGGGCGAGGATATGACGGCGGTGGGTTTCAACGCCATGGGCGGGCAGGGGTGCATCTCGGTCAGCGCCAATGTCGCACCGAAACTCTGCGCCCAGCTTCAGGAAGCCACCTTTGCCGGTGACTATGTCAAGGCACGCGCAATTCAGGATAAGCTCACCCCGCTGCATCAGGCGATGTTCGTGGAGAGCAATCCCATTCCCGTGAAATATGCCGCTTCGCTGCTGGGGTTCTGCACACAGGAAGTGCGCCTGCCGCTGACGGAAGCCACCGCCCAGACCAAAGAGCGCGTCGGCGCGGCACTGAAGGAACTGGAGCTGTGTTAGAAAATAGGGTGCCGGATATTTTTTAGCCGTTACACCGTCATCGCCCGAATTCGCTTCTGCGCGAGCTGTCGGCCTTTTTTTAGGCCGGAGCGAGCCAGGAAAAAGCGGATTATAGGGCGATCCAGCAATTAAAAATGCGGAACGAAAAGGATGCGCTACGCAGCAATTGCCGTCTATATTCTTGCCAGCCGCAGAAACGGAACACTGTATATCGGTGTAACATCCTGCCTTCCAAAACGGGTATATGAACATAAAGAGGCCTTGGCAGAAGGCTTTACAAAAGCATATGAGGTAAAAACATTGGTCTATTATGAGACGTGCGATACGATGGAACAGGCGATCCATCGGGAAAAGCGACTCAAAAAATACACCCGTAAACAAAAACTCGCATTAATAGAAAAACAGAATCCGCAATGGAATGATTTATATGAAGAGATATGTAACTAACCATCACAATGAATTGCAGCCTTCCTATCTATGGATTCCCCTATAATTTTTTGCTGACGCAAAAATTCGGGGAATGACGGCCATATCAAGCGAATAACAGGTTATAATAAGTTGTCATGACGAAAGAAAAGAAAAAGAACGACGCGCCACGCATCGAAAACCGTAAGGCACGGCACGATTATTTTATCGACGAGGAGGTCGAGGCGGGACTGATACTGACAGGAACGGAAGTGAAATCCCTGCGCGCTGGCAAAGCCAGTCTGGGCGATGCCCACGCCGGAGAGAAAGACGGCGAAATGTGGCTGTTTAATTCTTATATCGCTGAATATGACGGCGGCAACCGCTTTAACCACGCCCCCCGACGCGCACGAAAATTATTACTCAAGAAGCGCGAGATCAATCGTCTGTCAGGTCTGGTGAAAATCAAAGGTTGCACGCTGGTGCCGCTGCGCCTGTATTTCACCCGCAAGGGCTATGCCAAGGTGATGCTGGGCGTGGCACGCGGCAAAAAACAATACGATAAGCGTGAAAGTGAAAAGCAGCGCGACTGGAATCGGGAAAAAGAGCGGCTGCTGAAGCAATAGATTAATTTCTCTTGCAAGTTTTTAGCAGCCTGTTAGCAATGATGAAGATGCTGCAACACATAAAACAGATGCTCCCGGATGGGTGGAGCCGTACGCGCCGCGCACTGGGCATGAATTCCGGGTGCTGGCAACAGATCGGGCTGGATCAGACGGTGTGCTTTGGCGCCATGGCGCAAACGGAACTGAATCAGGCAAAGCTGCTAATCTGTGCAAGCAAAGAATACGAATTCCCGCAGGGGCGATTTACTGCCTACCAGCTATGGACGGAGAGCAAGCCCCAGATATGGCTGATCGTGGCGGGTACGGAAGGGGACACCCCCTATCTTGCGATTTCACGCAAGCTGAGCCGACACGATCTGGAGGATTTGCTTGCCGCGGAAGATTTGCAGGTTATTACCCATTCCTCCCGGCTGAAGCATTTGCTGTTGCGCGGCCAGACTCCCGGCCTGCGGGACTGGATTACCCTGCGCTACGAACGCCGTATCGAGGGCATTCGCGGCAAGCAGCATGAAAACGGCACCGAGCGCGTTTTTGAATATGAATTATATGTAAGCGAGCAGGACAGCCACGCGATCGAGGTGGAGCGGTATCTGGACGGTCATATGGACGCTTACGCCACCATCTACCGGCCGGTGACGGACATTCTGGAAGTGATGAAAATTGCGCGCAAGCTTCCTCCCGAACCCGTCGCTCCCGAGGTTCTGCCGTCTGCGTCGGTGCGCGAATCTGCTCCCACGCCGCAAAAAATTCGTCCGTCAAAACCCACCAGCGAGGCAAGCCTCAAAGACGTGGAACAGACCCGCAAAATCATTCAGCAGCCCGCCGTTGTGAAAGCCTCTACCTCACCCCGTTCCAATGTCGCGGGAAGAGTCGAGTGTGATATTTCCACGGCCTGGCGGTTGATTGACGAAGCTCTCCGTGGAGGTATGCATCTTTCCGATGTCGTGCGCAAAGTGTTGGGGCTGCCTCTCCATGCCTCCGATCTTATCAGTTTCGACTTCACCCTGACCGATGAGGATTACGAGGCGCTGGCGCGGCGTTACGGATTGAATCCTCAGAATCAGATGGCCATACGCGCCCGCATGATTCAGGAACTGGAAGCCTTCGCCGGAAAAGGGACGAAATAATACCTTCGGCCTAAGTAGGTCATTCCTGCGAAAGCAGGAATCTCGATCTACTGAGGCCAATGGGATAATCGGGAAATAGTTTTGCAGTCCCTTAGGCGCTGCGCAAGGCTTCCGCCGGGCTAATCTCCTCAATCAGCCCCAATACTTTCTCATAGACGGTGTCGGCGCTCATGCGGGTAGTATCCAGCTCCACCGCATCGGAGGCGGGCACCAGCGGCGCCGCTTTACGCTTTGAGTCACGCTTGTCGCGCTCCAGCAGGTCTTCCAGCACGGATTCGTACACGACCTCAATTCCCTGTCCCTGCAATTCTTTGTGGCGACGCTTGGCACGCGCTTCCAGACTGGCCGTCATGAACAGCTTGAAATCAGCCTGCGGACAGACCACCGTTCCAATATCGCGCCCATCCAGAATAGCGCCTTCCGGACGGCGGGCATAATCGCGCTGGTAGTCCAGCAAGATGTCGCGCACTTCCGGGAAGGCCGAGACAATGGAGGCGGCCTTGCCCACTTTCTCCTGACGCAGATCGGGATCCATCATATCGTAGTCGGAAATGGTTTTGGCTGCTTCTATGGCAAGTAGCCGGTCGTGCGGGTCTTCTTTCGCTTTCACCAGACGCAACCCTACCGCACGGTAGAGGCTTCCCGTATCCAGATAGGCATAGCCGTAATGTTGCGCCAGCCGACGCGCCAGCGTGCCTTTTCCCGAAGCGGCGGGGCCGTCGATGGCGATGATACGCGGCGGGGATTTCCGGCGGGGAACGCCTCCCTGTACAATCATGCTGCGACGACGTTCGGTAACGTGAATGTTAGCGCCGAGCTTATTCATCAGCGGGGCAAAGCCCGGGAAGCTGGTATTTATAGCGCGGGCATCGTCAATATCCACGGGAGCGGCGGTCATCATGCCCAACACCAGAAAGCTCATGGCGATGCGATGATCCAGCCGGGTTTCCACCATCCCTCCGCCGGGGATTTCCCTGCCTGCCATTCCATAGACCGTCAATGTGTCGCCCTCGGCCTGCGCCTTCACGCCATTCGCGGCCAACCCATCCAGAATCGCCTGTAGCCGGTCGCTTTCCTTGACGCGAAGCTCTCCCACCCCGTGCATTACGGTCTGCCCCTGGGCGCTGGCTGCCGCGATGGCAAGAATCGGGTATTCGTCAATCATGGAAGGGGCGCGCTCCGCAGGCACTTCCACCCCGTGCAGCGCGCTGTATCGAACGCGCAAATCCGCGATAGGCTCTCCCGCTTCCTCACGTTCGTTAAGTATGTCCAGCGACGCTCCCATTTCCCGCAGGGTGACGAATAACCCCGTGCGCGCTGCGTTGATGCACACATTGCGGATCGTAATGTCCGACCCGGGGCAGATCAAAGCAGCAACGACAGGGAAGGCCGCCGAAGAGGGGTCGCCCGGCACGCGGATATGGCGATTCCTGAAGGGAGTGGATTGCTGCCCCATGACGGAGATAACGCGCTCGTCCTCTTCATTGACATGGCTTGCCACCTCAATGCCGAGATAGTTCAGCATTCTTTCCGTATGATCGCGGGTAGGCTCTTTCTCGATAACCGTCGTCTTCCCGGGAGTATTCAGTCCTGCCAGAAGGATCGCGGATTTCACCTGCGCCGAAGCCACGGGAAGGGTATAAGTGACGGGCAGGGGAGAGGTCGCTCCCTGCATCGCTAGCGGCAGATACTGATCCTGCCGCGCCATGAAACGTGCGCCCATCTGCGCCAGCGGCGTAATCACGCGCTTCATGGGGCGGGAACATAACGACATATCGCCCGTAAAGCAGGTGACGAAAGGGTAGGGCGCCAGCAAGCCCATCATGAGCCGCGCTCCGGTGCCCGCATTGCCCATGTCGATAACCTGTTTTGGTTCCGCAAGCCCGCCAATGCCTACCCCCTGCACCTGCCACTGGCCATCCTTATGGCGGTCGATTTTCACTCCCAATGCGCGCAACCCGCCCGCCGTGGCCAGTACATCCTCTCCCTCCAGCAGACCTTCGATGGTGGCCGTCCCCAATACCTGCGACGAAAGCATGAGGGAGCGGTGAGAGATGGACTTGTCGCCGGGAACCAGTATTTCTCCGGTCAAACCAGAGGCTTGCGTTGATTTTGCGGGCAGGCGAAGTGGGGTGGCGTGTGAGGTCATCTATAGCTACATTTGTCAATGTTTTTATGTTTCTTGCCCTCTATTAGCAGCGAATTGCCTCTTCGTCTACTCTCGGGCTTGACAATAAATCCGGAAATACACAACCTGTACTTATTACCCTAATCCCATAACCACAGTAAGAGGTACCCCGTGAGTCAGTTAGGCGCCAAAAGAAGCTGCCCGAAATGCGATGCAAAATTCTATGATCTCGGCAAGAGTCCGGCACTTTGCCCCAAATGCGGACATGAGTTCAATCCACTCGCCGCCGCACCTGCCAGAAGCGCAAAAAAAGCCAAGACGCCGAAACCCGCAAAGCCGAAAAAAATCCCTGCCTCCACCATAGCGACGGAAGGGGATGACGATCTGGATTTGAGCGAATTTGAAGCGCCCGACGATCTGGAAGGCGGGGATGACGAGCTGGAAAATCTCGACGATCTCGACGAGTTGGGCGACGGCGAACTGGAAGCCCTGCCCGAAGTAGGCGAGCGCGAGCGGGAAGATGACATCATGAATTCCGACGACGGAGAAGACGATGCATTCATCGGCGAGATGGACGAGGTGGAAACCCTGGTCGACAAACCGGAGGACGAGGATCTTCTGAACGAAGAAGAGGAAGAGTGAAACGCTTATCCCGCCTTCTTGTCTTCCCTGACCAGTATTTGCCGCTGGGGAAAGGGAATCGTTAGCCCTTCCGCGTCAAAGCGTAATTTAACCGCTTCCTGCAGATCAAACCACACATCCCAGTACTCGGCAGCCTTCACCCAGGGGCGCACGGCGATATTGACGGCGGAATCCCCCAGCGCCAGCACGGCAACCACGGGGGCGGGTTCTTTTAAGATGCGGGCGTCCTTAGCAAGAATGTCATGAATGAGGGATTTTGCGCGGACGATATCGTCGCCGTAGCTGATACCCACGGTCATATCGAGGCGGCGCGTGGCATTGGCGTTGTAGTTGAGAATATTGCCGCCGGTAATGGAAGAATTGGGAATGATAACGCCGACATTGTCGGGGGTTTTCAGGTGCGTGGTGAAGATATTGACCTCCTCCACCGTGCCTGACTGCCCGCCTGCGGTGATGTAGTCGCCGACCCGGAAAGGACGAAAGGCGATAATCAGCACGCCGGAAGCGAAATTGGAAAGCGAGTTTTGCAGCGCCAGCCCGATCGCCAGCCCGGCGGCGGCAAAAATAGCGGCCACCGTGGTGGTTTCCACGCCTAGCTGCCCCAACGCGGCAATGATGACCACCGCCAGTAGCAGAAAATACGTCACGTTGCCGAAGAAGGAAACCAGCGTTTCGTCCATCCTGCTCTTTCGCAACAGTTTGCGGACTGACCGCGCCAGCCATTTCGCCGCGAGGCGCCCCACCGCGAAAATGGCCACCGCCCCCAGGAGGGAGGTGCCGTATTCAATGGCATATTTTCCCAGCAGTTCGGGATCCAGATAGGCTTTCCACTCTTCAGGCATCGGCACCGTCACAAAAAATTAACAATAAATTAATATAAAAACGCACACTGCGCGCATACTATCCCAGCCGGAACAATATGCAAGGAGGTTTGCTATGTTTGATGATGGTGAGAGTGGAGAGCAGGAACACCCACTGGCGGCGATAGCACGGCGCACGGAAGAAATAAGAACAGAATTGGCGGCACTCGCGGGTAATTTACGCGAACTTGGCGAGGGAGATAGCGCACTTAAAACACATGCAGGCCACTTGGAGCGAGCTGCAAGTGCCTTACACACGCCTGTTTATTATTTGAGCAAAAAAGCGAATGGATCCCCTTCTACTGACATCCAGGCTCCTGTGAATGCAGCACCCGCCATCCATTCTTCTGCATCCGACAGAACGCCTGCGGCTTCCACGGCAGGATACCCGGTATTTACGAAGGAAGGACAGAAATGCGCACGATATCAGGTGAAGGGCTTTGATAGTGTTATACAAGTACTTCGACTACTGTCGCATGGGGTGCATTATCTGAAAACGCAGCAGAAGGATAAGGTCGTGTACATATTTCCACTTCAGGAAGATGGCACCAGTCCCATCTTAGTAACACACAAAGGCACATTTGGAGCAAGTGCGACGCGCATTGATGATGAAGGCCAGAAAAACGATGATTTTGTTCACTCCCTTACAGCGGATGAGTGGAGAGAGGCGGAAAACATCGCCCGCAAACAAGCCCCGCGTGTACTGGCGGTAAGCTAACTAACATGAGTCCTGGGAGTGCAAAATACCCATAGATGTCACTTTAACAAAAGATTTACACAAAGATGCGTTGAAAGCCGCTATCGTCACACAGTTTTAATTTTAACGAGGAGAAGTTTCTTATGTCACATTCACCAAAAATAGAGAATGGCTCTGTGTGTGTGAAGCTCCGTCCTTCCGGACAGGTAAATGGAATAGAAATCTCAACCGCAATGAAAAAAGCGGGTGTGAGGGAAGGCGAACATTATATAAAAGAAAATGGTATGTATCTTATTCCAAAAGATAATTTAGTTCTTCGAGATAAAGCTTTGAGGGCTGCAAACTATCTGGGTACTAACAATCAGATTAGTACTGATCTGGATGTAATCCCCACTGTCCTGGTAAGCCAGCGCCAAATCGATATGGCCAGAGCTGCTCAGGAAGCAGGGGCGTTCAAAGGTTAGTGATCTCGACGTTTGCGACTAATCCTTGACGCTTCGTCTTCCCGTGCTTATCTATAAAGGCAGATAACCATGCTGAAAGGATAACGCATGAGCACCAAGCATATAGGCGACGATAATTTTGACAGTGAAGTTCTCAAAAGCAACGGGTTCACGCTCGTGGATTTCTGGGCGGAATGGTGCGGCCCCTGTAAACAGCTCGGCCCGGTGCTGGATGAAGTGGCCAACGAACTGACCGGCAAGCTGACCGTCGCCAAGGTCAATATCGACGAAAACCCCGACACGCCGACCAAATACGGCGTGCGGGGCATTCCGACGCTGATCCTGTTCAAAGACGGGGAGCCTGTGGCCACCAAGGTGGGCTCCGTACCCAAATCTCAGTTAAAAGACTGGATCGAAGCGGAAATCGCTTAACTGACCGGCGCTTCTCATGCCCGCACTGGAAGAAACGGCATCGCTCCTGGTGAAGGAGTTTGATCTCCATCCGGTCATGGGGCTTGAGTTAGAATGGTATGTACGCCCTCAGGGGCACGCCGCCCCCTATGAGCCTGCCGCGCAGGAGCGGGATTCGTATCTCGATGCGCTCTGTCTGGCGGCGGACGCGGCGGGGGTGCGGGTGGATTCCTTCGATGAAGAACACGGCCCCGGGCAATTCGAGGCAGCACTCAGCCACAGCTCGGATCTTCCCCGTTTGCTTCGGCAGATGGCGGTCGTGCGGGAGCTCATCCAGGATACCGGATGGCGGCGCGGCTATGTCACCGATTTTTCGCCCAAGCCTTATCCGGCGCTGTATGGCAACGGCCTGCATGTGCATGTCCATCTGGAAAATGCGCAAGGAGAAAATGTATTCCGTAAGAATGAGAAAACCCTCAGCCCGGAACTGGAGGCGGCGATGGCGGGGCTGCTTGCCGATCTGCCCCGCGCCATCCGCGTTTTTGCTCCCCATACGGAGTCATGGGCGCGGTTTGAGGCCGGATGGAATGCGCCGGTCAAGGCGTGCTGGGGCACCAATAACCGTACCACCGCGCTCCGTTTGCCCGATGGCACGGCGCAGATCAAAGGCGCGGATGCTTTGGCGCGTCTGAAAAACCCCGATGCGCGCCGCATCGAGCATCGGGTGGCGGGCAGCGACGCCCATGCCGGGGAGGTCATGACGGCGATATTGCAGGGCATCTTGCTGGGATTACGGGAGCGCCCCGCGCTTTCCGCCCCTGTGTATGGCGATGCGGGAGACGCGCAATATGAGTATCCGCTCATTCTCAGCCTGGCTTCGTAGCCCCTAAAGCGCCTGCGCGGCCGCCAATACTTCCGCCACATGCCCCTCCACTTTCACCTTCCGCCAGATATGCCGAAGGATGCCTTTTCCATCTATCAGGAAGGTGGCGCGTTCAATGCCCATGTATTTTTTGCCGTACATGCTTTTTTCCACCCATACGCCATAATCCTCGCAGACCGAGGCGCTTTCATCCGACGCCAGCGAAAACGGCAAACAAAGTTTTTCGGAGAATTTGCGGTGACTTGCCACCGAATCCTTGGAAATGCCGATCACCACGGTATCCGCGGATTTAAAATCCTCGATATGATCCCGGAAATCCCTGGCTTCAACCGTGCAGCCCGGCGTATCGTCCTTGGGATAGAAATACAGCACGATCTTTTTGCCCTGGAGTGAGGCCAGCTCAAGAACTTCGCCGGTTTCCGTGGGCAGGGCAAAAGAAGGCGCACGCTCGCCAACACTCAATTCCGCCGCATGTTTCTTCGCTGTCTGTGTCATCATCATCCCCTTTTCGTAACCTATTGCATCGCTCCCTTATTATATAAGGCGAGGGCGGCAACGTTACAAGATTAGAACGGGGAGAGGATGTCGATCATCTGATGACCCCAGCGCGGTTGCTGTACGTCCGTCAACTGACCGCGCCCACCATAGACGATGCGCGCCTGCGCCACCTGCGTGGAGTCGATCGTATTATCCGAGTCGATATCCTCAGGGCGAATCACCCCGGCCACGGAAACTTCCCGCAGCTCGTAGTTTACACGGATCTCCTGACTGCCCTCGATGACGAAATTACCGTTGGGCAAGACCTGCGTGACGGTAGCCGCCACCGTGGTTTCAATCTTCTCCTTACGCTTCATTTTGCCTTCACCTTTATTATTGGTGTTGCCGGTGACGTTAAAGAGACTGTTTTTGTCCGGCGAGCCGGGAGTGATCGTGCCGAATAACGTTTCCAGACCGTAGACATCCGGCGCAGCATCCTGCTCCTGACTGTTGCGTTTACGCTCCGTATTGTTATCCAGCTCCGCCTTATCGTCGATCATAATGCGCACTTTCAGCAGATCGCCTACCCGTGCGGCACGCTGGTCGCGGAAGAATGCCCGCGCTCCGGGCTGCCACAGAGAGTTGGCATAGCGCGGATGCTCCGGCGTAGGGGCGGGGGCAGGCCAGCTCATCGGGCGATATTCAGGACTCATTGTGGGATCGTCTACCCTGCTCATCGGCGGTGGGCTGCCTACGTTCTCCAGCTTGTCGAGGGTCGATGCACAGCCCGAAAGGCTTATCATCGCAGCGGCCAGTGCCGCGGGCGTTCTATATGTCTGACGCATGATTTACTCCTCCTTCTTTTTTATTCCACCCGAAAGGGGGTGGAGCCGACATACACTTCACTACCTGAAGCCACCTCGGCTTTTACAATCGTGCCGCTTTCATAATTACGGACACGGATATTTTCTCCCTGCGCGCCGTCTTCCAACGCTTCGCCCAGCGTACTGATGACAAGGTAGGGAGTACGATAGCGCATTTGCACTTTCGCACCTTTCTCCAGCACGGCGGGCGCCTGCAACTCGCTCAGACGGATAGGACGTCCCGGCGCGATGGAGCGCAGGGGGGATTTTCCTACAATCTGGCGCGCAGAAACCGCCGTGTTCTTACGCATCTTGTCCACGGGATAGAGTATCTCGTCCAGGTCTTCCCGCGCGATGGTCTCACCATGCGTGATACGCTCGCGTGCGACGGGCAGGGAGATCATTTCTTCAAAACGCCCGCTTACCGGCAAAACGGAAAGCACGTCATCGCCATTGGTGAAATACAGATTGGCGCTGAAATTTCTTTCCCCATCGTCAAACTTCAGTGTCTTTACATCCACGCCGATTGCTTTGCCGTAACGATACAACACATTCAGGCGCGTGCTGGTGATATGGGTTTGCACGATGTCCGCCGCGCCTTCCTTCTCCAATGCACGCGCCAGCGCATCTTCCGCCTCATGAACGGTGACGGTAAAAATCCCCTCCTGCGTTACCGGCGGCGTATAGGCACGCGCCGGAGCATACAGGCCGCACAGAGTAATCAACAGGCAGGCAAACCCACTAGGGCGCAGAAAGTTTTGCATCTTTTTTTTATCATTTTTCATAGTCTCCTCCTTTTAGGCGTTACGCAGACTGGTTGAGCGCCTGCAGCATTTCATCCGAAGCGGTGATGACTTTGGAATTCATCTCATAGGAACGCTGGGCAACGATCAGGCTGGTAATTTCATTCACCGGATCCACGTTAGCATTCTCAATATAGCCCTGTAGCAAAGTGCCAAAACCCTCTTCGCCCGGCAGACCCTCGATAGGATTTCCCGAGGCGGGGGTTTCCTTGTAGTAGTTGTTGCCAAGTGCTTCCAGCCCGGCATCATTGATGAATGTCGCCATTTCAAGCTGCCCCAGATTGACGGGATCCACCTGGCCATCAATAGTCACCTCCACTTCACCGCTGGCATTGATGCTGACGGAGATGGCGTCGTCAGGCACGGTGATACTGGGGCGCACCGTATATCCTTCTTTGGTGACGATTTCTCCGTCCGGGCTAAGTTTCAGCGTACCGTCGCGGGTGTAGGTGTCTTCGCCGTTAGGCGTTTCCACGATCAGATAGCCACGCCCCTGAATGGCGACATCCAGCGCGTTCTCCGTCTGCTTCATGGTGCCCTGCACATGGTCGCGGGTAACCGCCCCGGTTTTCACGCCAAGGCCGATCTGCACGCCCACCGGAACGATGGTGCCGGTATCGGAGGAATTGGTGCCCACACGCTCCAGATTCTGGTATATCAGATCCTGGAATTCCGCCCGCTGGCGCTTGTATCCCGTGGTGGTAATGTTTGCCAGGTTATGCGAAATCACGTCCACATTCGTTTGCTGGGCGCGCATTCCGGTAGCGGCGATATCTAGTGACCTCATGTTACTTTCTCCTTCTTGTCGTGCGTTCCGTGGATGCAATCTCCTGACTGCGCGGTGTGATGATGGAATACTGTTTCATTGATGCCCCCTACCCACTATTCTGAGCATAGGCGTTATTGGCCTTGCGTTGCAGATCGTACATCACCTCGATATATTTCGCGGTGTTTCCTACGGCGCGGGTGGTCTTGAGCATTTCCACCAGTTGCAATACCGGCTCAGAGTTGGACTTTTCCAAAACCCCCTGTAAAACGCGGGAGTTCTCATTGGGGATGGGCGCTTCGTCGGTTCTAAGCAAGGTTCCGAATTCCTGCGTCATTTTCTGTTCGTTGGCGAATTCCACGACACCGATGACGGCGCGCTCTTCTCCGTTAACGCTGATATTTCCGGCTTCTCCCACGACGATATTCTGATCGTCTTCGGCAAACTCGATGCGCTGCCCCGCATCGTCCAGTACGGGGAAGCCTTCCGAATTCACCAGCACGCCATTACCATCCAGTTGAAAGTTACCCGCTTTGGAGTAACGTGTGCCCTGCGCCGTCTCGATGCTGAAATACCCGTTCCCCTGAATGGCGAAATCCAGCGTGTTGCCCGTCACCTTCAACGGCCCGCCCTGCGTATTGCGGTAAGAGGCGATATCCTGCGTAAAAGCCATTTTGCGGTGGTTGCCGTCGCCTACGAGATAGTCCGTGAACATAATGTTTTCCGATTGGAAACCCGTCGTATCCACGTTGGCGATGTTATTGGCCACCATATCCATCTTGCGAAACAATCCCGTCTGGCGGGAAAGCGCGATATAGACTCCGTTATCCATCCGTTATTCTCCTCATCAAGCGGGGCTTCCTTCCCCGTCGCCACATACTATGCAGAAAGCGTGCCAAGACGCGACAGGGCGCAGATGCAATAAAATCCTTCTGAATGCCTTGCGTCTTCTGTGATGCAATTTCAACGCCTCATAAGTAAACGGGGCAAGAAAACGACTAGGAAAATTTTGCTTATTGAGTATGGAAGCCCCCCGTTTTATAACTTTACTATCGAATTTAACCAAAATTACTTAGGCATCACGCGATTATGGCAAAAGAAGAGACCGATCACGAAGAAGAAGACGAGGGCACGGGCACGGAAGAAGGTGAGGCGCCGCGTAAAGGCAAACGACTGATTGTCGTGATTATTGTCGTGCTTGCTCTGCTGGCTGCGGCAGGTGGCGGTTTGTACTTCGCCGGGATGCTGCCACTGGGAGGCGACGAGGCCGCAACGGAAGAGTCCCATGAAGATGCCGCCGAAGAAGGTGGGCACGGCGAAAGCGCGCATGGCGAGGGCACGGGCGAAAAGAAAGTGGCCGGCCCCGTGTTTTACGATATGCCGGAGTTTCTTATCAACCTGAATACCGGCGGCAGAAGCACCAGCTTTCTTAAGATGAAAGTCGCGCTGGAACTGCCTTCCGAGGAAATGGTACAAAAAGTGCAGGCTATAGAACCGAGGATAACCGACAGCATCAATACTTATCTGCGCGAATTGCGGGTAAGCGACCTGTCGGGTTCCGCGGGGCTTTATCGTCTGCGTGAGGAATTACTGATGCGAATAAACAAGTCATTGCAGCCCGATCAGGTGAATGACGTTCTGTTTAAGGAAATTATCGTTCAGTAACTTAAGTAAGCCCATGATAACATAGAACGGAAACGGGCGGAGATATGGCGGAAGAAGAAACAGGCGGTCAGGAAGGCGCGGGCGATGATGCCGCTGCTGCGGAATGGGCAGCCATGCTCGACAATGAGGGCGAAGGCGAAGGCGGCGGCGACGAAGACGGAAAAGTTGACGAGCGCGTCCTCAATCAGGACGAAATCGATCTGTTGCTGGGGTTTGACTCCGGCGGTGACGACGGCGATAGCGTAAACGGCATTGAGGCAATCCTCGGCAAGGCGCTTATGGCCTACGAGAAACTGCCCATGCTGGAGGTCGTGTTTGACCGGCTGGTGCGGATGCTCTCTTCCTCTTTGCGCAATTTTACTTCCGATAACGTGGAAGTCAGCGTTGACTCCATGACCTCGCTGCGTTTTGAGGATTACCTGAATTCTATCCCGCTGCCTGCGTTGCTGGTCGTTTTCCGGGCGGCGGAATGGGACAATTTTGGCCTGGTGACCGTCGATAGCTCCCTGATTTATTCCACCGTGGATGTATTGCTGGGGGGGCGGCGCTCCAACCGCCCCATCCGCGTGGAAGGACGCCCCTACACCACGATTGAACAGGATATCGTCAAGCGCATGGTGGACGTGGTGCTTGCGGATATGAGCGCCTCCTTCGATCCGATCAGCCCTATCACCTTCAGCCATGAACGGCTGGAAAACAACCCGCGTTTTGCGACCATTACCCGCCCCAATAACGCTGCCCTGCTGGTCAAGCTGCGCGTGGATATGGATGATCGCGGAGGCATTGTGGAAATCCTTTTACCCCATGCCACGCTGGAGCCGGTGCGCGATCTGCTGATGCAGATTTTTATGGGCGAGCGTTTCGGGCAGGACTCGGTATGGGAGCGCCATCTGAGCGATGAGGTGATGCTGACCAATATTCCCGTGCGCGCCATTTTGGATGAAAAAACCGTTCCCATCCGGGATGTCGTGGATTTCAAAGTGGGCAGCACCTTGTTGCTGGACTGCTCCCCTAATTCCGAAATCACGCTGCGCTGCGGGGACGTCCATCTGACGAAAGGCAAGCTGGGACGGGTTGGCGATCGTATCGCCGTTTCATTAACCCAGCCGGTAAAAAAAAGAAATAAGGAGTACGCATAATGGAAGCGTTGGTGCCGAAGTTGATTCTGGATCTGGTGGTAACGGTGTTACTGGCCGTCACCATCTTTTACTGCACGAAACTGAACAAACGCATTCGCGTGCTGCAGGACAGCAAAAGCGAGTTGGCGTCACTCATCAGCCAGTTCGATGCATCCACACAGCAGGCCACGCGCAGCATTAATGAAATCCACACCGTCAGCAAAAAAATCAATGAAAGCATGAAAACGAAGCTGGAGAAAGCAAACTACATCGTAGACGATCTGGCCTTCATGATTGAAAAAGGCAACAAGCTGGCCGACCGCATGGAGGCCGATATTTCCGGCTCCCGCAAACCCCTGGCGGAAGGGGCGCGTGCCTCTGTGCGCGGGCGCGCTGCGGAACCCGCAAAAGGCGAACCCCTGCAGCTGAAGGAAGAGGAACCCCAGAACGCTCCGCGTCTCACGCGCCGCGTACCCCGCGACAATGCGCCGGGCGGCGATACGGAGAAAGCCCGCCGCAACGCAGGGCTGGAATCCATGCTGGAAAAAATCGCACAGAAGAAAGCGGCTTCAGCCCAGGGCGGAGGAGAGGTGACTCAGTCCCCGGCACGGAAATTGCGTACCACTACCAAGCTGCGTAGCAAGGCCGAGCAGGAACTCTACGACGCACTGAAGTCTGAGCATTAAAAATCAAAACCGGGAGCGGTAGCCAGTGGGCATTTCATTCATTTCCGCGCTGATTCGTCTGCGCATTATGCCGTTGACCATTCTGTGTCTGGGGATGATGTTCTGCGTAAAGCTTTACGACCTGGCGGTGGGCACTAATGAGCTGAGCCAGCGATTCCTGGCAGGGGAGGCGTACGCCGTTACCCCGGACGCGGCGCAGCCCACTCCCGCTTCAGAAAAACCTGCAGATGCAACACCCCCGCCGCCTCCGGCACCTGCCGCTGACAGTGCGCAATCCTCTCCGGAAGTGAATCTTCCCCCCGGCGAAAATAAACCCGCCGAGGAAGACGCTTCGGGCGCAAAAATGGACAAGGAGTATCTGGACTCCCCGGAAGCAAAACAACGCTTCTCGCAAATTGAGTTGAACATCTTGCAAAGCCTGGCCGCCCGTCGTGAGAAGATCGAAAAATGGGGCGAAGAAGTGCGCACCAAGGAAAGCCTGCTGGAGGCCACCGAAGTGCGCCTGAACAAGCGGCTTGAAGAGATTAAAACGCTGGAGGGCAATGTGCGCACCTTGCTGGCTCAATACGAAAAACAGGAAGACGCCAATATCCGCAGCCTGGTGAAAATTTACGAGAATATGAAGCCCAAAGACGCCGCACGCATTTTTAATGAACTGGAAATGCCGGTGTTGCTGATGGTGGCTGATCGTATGTCAGAGCGAAAAGCCGCGCCCATTCTCGCGCAGATGGATCCCACTAAAGCCAAGGACTTAACGGTGGAGCTGGCGGAACAGCGCAAAACGCTCAACGATACGAAACAAGCACTCGACGGTAGCGCCGCGCAGTAGTATATAACACGGCATGTTACTGCCCGAGCCAACCATAGAAACCCCACCCTCTGACCTCGCGGTCGTGATGGAGGATGTCTCCAAGACTTACCGGATTTACGCCCGCCCCCGCGACCGCCTGCTGCAAAGTTTTTACCGCAGCCGCAAACATCTTTTTGAAGAGCATGAGGCGTTGAAGCCGGTAACGCTGAGTATTAAGCGCGGCGAAACGGTGGGCATCGTCGGCGCAAACGGATCGGGTAAATCCACCTTGCTGCAAATCGTCTGCGGAACCCTGACCCCGACCAGCGGGCGCGTTCGCATCGAAGGGCGTATCTCCGCCTTGCTGGAACTCGGCGCAGGATTCAACCCGGAATTTACGGGCAGGGAAAACGTGTTCCTCAACGCCAGCATTCTGGGGCTGCGCGAGGAGGAAATTCGCGCTAAATACGAGGATATCGTACAATTCTCGGGGCTGGATGCAAGCCACCTCGAATCTCCCGTCAAGACGTACTCCAGCGGGATGTTCGTGCGCCTCGCCTTCGCCGTGGCCATCGCTGTGGAACCGGACATACTGGTGGTGGATGAAGCGTTGGCGGTGGGCGATGAAGCGTTCCAGCGCAAATGTTTTGCCCGCATCCGCCAGCTACAGGAACAGGGCACCGCGATTTTGTTCGTTTCCCATGCCTCGCAAACCGTGATCGATATATGCACGCGGGCGATATGGTTCGATGCCGGGGATTTGATGATGGAGGGCGCACCGAAAGATATCATCGCGGCCTATCATAAGCTTATCTATGCCCCGGCCGCCGAGCAGCCGGAGATTCGCCGCCAGATACTTGCGAAGGGCAAAGAGCCTTCCCTGCCGCTTCTTTCCGCTTCTCCGCCTGAGCAGGAATTCCCCGAAAGCTGCGTTTCCTATCCTCGCAACGGAGGGGAAATCATCCGTCCGCGCTTGCTGGATGGGGCAGGGGAGCCCGCCCGCCATCTCGTCTACGGAAAAAACTATCGCCTCACCTATCAGGTGAAATTTGACCAGCCGGTGGAGGCACTTAAATATGCCATGTTTATCAAAACGAAAACCGGCATCGAACTTGCGGGCACGGTACTGCACGCCCAGGACGGGGCGCTGGGAAGCGTCAATGCGGGCGACCTGGTGGAACTGAGTTTTGACTTTCCCTGCCATCTTCGACCGGGCATGTATTATTGCAATTGCGGGGTCACCAAAACAGTCGATGGGGAGGATGTCTTTGTGCATCGCCTGGTGGACGCGCTGCATTTTCGCATTCTGCCCGAAGAAAGCCTGCGCGGCGACATGGAGCCGCGGGGCATCGTGGATTTGGATATTAAAGGATCGGCGCGGAAGATTTAGGCTTTTCCCGCGGTGGACGGCTGAAAGTCACCGCCCGCAGAAAGCGCGCAATGCCGTTGCCGATTTTCCAGCTCGTGGAGCGCTGGATATCCGTAATAAACCGATCCAGTTTTTCCACTTCTTTTTGTCTTTTTTCCAGATTGGCCTCGGTTTCGCGCAAACGGGTACGGGTAAACTCCACATCCGAGGAAAGCTCGTTGAGACGCTGATTCAGCCCCGCAATGGATTTATTCGCTTCCAGCAGCTTCTCTTCGTCTTTCAATTGGATGCGACGGAACTCCATCGCCTGCCGCGCCATTTCGGAAGGCTGCAATATCCCTTCCTTCGGCGGTTCTTTTTTGCCTTCCAGCATGTCTTTCAATTCCAGCTGGAACGGCGTCAGTAATTCTTCCGCCTTAAGCGCACCGGCTTTGGAGTGGTAGAGGGAGGGCTCGATAAAGGCCTCCACCTCTTCCTGCTTGGGCAGGCGCAATCCATCCACCCCTGCATCCTGCAGCTTTTGCAGGATGGTTTTCACCGCCTGATACGGATTGCTCAGTATCTCCTGGTGCGTGACATGGATCACGGGCACCCCGCTGCGCATGGCGCTGACGGTGCCCAGCGCATAATATTCCCATATCGCCAGACCGTGATGCAAAGGAAAGCCGTTGCGGGTCTTGAGCGAAAGCGCCACCTCAATGGGATCGCGGGTCATGGAAACGATCACCGGCACTTCCAGATGCCGCTTCCAGTAAGGATAGGTCAGGCACAAACGGGGGTCTTTGGTGACCCAGGGGCGGTTGGCGTCCAGCTCCAGGAGGACATTCTTGATCTTGTGGTCGATCTCGTCCAGATCCCGGAAGCTTTTTTTCGTGGGCAGATCCTCCAGTTTCCAGGAGACAAGCTGATCCCACGCGCAGCCTTTTTTCAGCAGAATCTCGTCGTTCACATCGATGACGTCCCGGCGCTCCCAGAATCCCTTGGGGTTTTCCTGATTAAAGCCGATAGAAGCCGCGCCAACGCCGAAATAAGCCCCCATCATATTGATAAGGCGAGTGAGTAAGGAGGTGCCCGAACGATGCGGACCAAGGACGATGATTTGCATGGGCACCTTTATAGCGTGTCGCCACCTGTTGTGACAACCGTAAAATCATCCCATCTTTGTCCTATCTTGCACCCGGCGAGGTGGCGCTCTCCAAGAGAAAGCCCTTGCGTTTTTGAATGCGCCCCGCTAATACCCATAGTTCTACCGGGTGTGGGGCATTAGCTCAGCTGGTAGAGCGCTTCCATGGCATGGAAGAGGTCAACGGTTCGACTCCGTTATGCTCCACCACTATCTTTTTTGCTTATTTTTCCCTCTGAAACCCGCACTCACTCTAGACTTTTGGCAGTTCGATTAATCCACCCATCGAAGCCTCACCCTAGAGGAGTGAATCCCAGCAAAGCTTTTACCAGCGCGCGTTTGCGGGAGTTCGACTGAAGTTCGATTTAGTCCGGTTGGGTTATTATCAAAATAACCGGCCTTGATTATCGATAGGCGGGTGAAATGTTCCGATGATTACGAAGGGATTTTTAGCCCACCCATGGTAGAGTCGCGTAGTTCCTAAAAACAGATGCAAATCCTTCGTCCTGGCAAAATTATCCAGATACTGTTGTCGCACTTTCTCAATTGTTGTTTTCTCATCTGCACCTTTAAGGCAGTTCCAATACAGCATGCCAATTTCCCAATCTTCAATCATCAGGGTGCTGACCGTTCCTTCATCATCAACAAATCGGTATGAAAACTTGTATGGAAGTTTCGGCATAATTTTGAAATCTTCGCTCATGTCATCAAATAGACTGCCCTGGTCTTGGCGAGCTTTTAATGCTGCGAGCTTCTTTTGATCCCATTCCCGATCTGCTGCTTCAACTACGAAATCCTTGATCTCAGTTGGTTTAAAAACTGCCAATGATAGCTGGTTACTATTTGCGCGCTCAATCAAAGAGCGTAAATTTGTGTGAACCTCATTCTTCCCGAGTACAATGTCTTTACGCGCTGCCCAATTACCCTCTGTGCTTACAGCATCTAGAAGGTTAATCTGATCCCGATTAACAGGACGGTAGCTCTCTGGACGAGGATCTTTAGTATTTTTAGTTAGATCCAATTCAATCCATTGATATTTTTTGAACTGAACGCTTGGGTCAAGAAGCCGAAATGGAATCGGATAGATTCTTATCCATGACCCATCTTCGCAAAATCCAGCCGTACAGGCTAACTCAGTGTAAGTTTCCGACAATACTGGGTATGTCTTAACTGCTACGAGAACGCGACGTTTTTCCATAGGGCTATATATGCTGGAGTGGATAGTCCCATTCTGGCAGTTTGGTTAGAGCTTTGGCAACTCTTCCCCGATGGCACATACATTCTTGTGCTTCAAAGCAGGTAATGGCGATACGCTTATGTTTTTTAAACAGTGCAAACAGAGCCTTCAAATTCTTATCAGCACTCATTAACGTCGTGCGCTCATACTCGCAAAAAAGCCGATCATAGTCTGCTTGGGTATTCAACTCTTGGCGTTTCTCGGAAACGATGCCGAGTTCTGGTATATGCACATACTCAATACCAAGTTTCTTCAACGTTTCAGATAATGTTGATTTGGAAAAACCGTACTTGCGGCTCAACGGATTGCGTCGCACATCGCACAATAGCTTAATGTTATTCTGGATAAGGCGATTGAGGTAATTCTCGAAACTGGCACCTTCATACCCAATAGTGAAGAAGCAATATTCGCTCTCCTGTGGGCGGGCATCATCAATTTTGCGCAGCTCATTATCCGTCATAAGACGAGAGGCGATTTCGCTATTAATCGCATAATAGGGGTAGCCACGGTAAACTTCACGAACCAAATCTTCTCCGGCGATGCTCGCGTAATGCTTTTGGAACGCAGTAATCTTCTGTGCGTCACCAGCATCCAGAGATTTGAGGTGACCACTATTATTTAATACCCAATCGTCCCCGGCAGCTAAATAACCTGACTCTGTAAGGTTGCGACGGTCAGCATAAGACTGGAATGAGAAGCAGCCGTACTTATAGGGCACAAAATCATAGCTTTTTTCGCGCTGGCATTTCTGGGCAAACAAAAAAAGGTACTTTTGCAGGTCGCGATTATTCAGTCGCCCCCCAAAAGCCTCAATCAGCCCTAGTAATATTTTCTGCCTATAAAACATGTCAGAACAATACCCTTAATTGTGTGGTTTGTAAAAAGCTATGCGCAAACCCGCGCATAGCCTCGATTAGATTAAATGATTCGGTGCCAATCAGCATCACAACGAATCTGTTAAGCCGCCTTCAACCGCTTCTTTGCATGTGAAATTTTATACAGCCGCATATTTTCCCCCGCATAGCGCATTGTATCATTGAACCACTTGGCTGCTTCGTTGAGTCTGACCAAAAAGTTCGATTCTAGTCCGCTACCCTCCACCATTAGCCGCAGCAGCGAACGAAGTGAGCGTTGCGAGGCTTATGCCCTCCGAAGCTCCGCAAGGAGCGTAGGACGGGCTTTCGTCATTTCTCCAGAACCATTGATAGATAACCGGAAGGCTTGACGAGATGAAGTGAGTGAGAGGTAGGCTGTCGCGCCGTAGCCCGATAGGGCAGGCGGACGACATCAGCACTATGCCCCCATCACCAGCGGTGCGATGCAGGGTCACTTAAAGCTCGAGATTATCCAGCAGGCGTGCTTTTCCCAGCCATGCCGCGACAAAGACGCGCCCCCCGGCGACATTCTCTTCCAGTAGAGCCAGCGTGTCGCCGTGCCTTATTTCCAGATAATCCACCGCGTCAAACCCCACGCGCAGCAAGCGGTTCTGCGCCTCTTCCAGCACCTCTGCGCAGGAACGGTTTTCCAGCTCCGTGCGCACCCACTTCAATGTGGCATATAAGGCAGGCGCCACCGCCCGCTCCTGAGGGGTGAGATACTGGTTGCGCGAAGAAAGGGCGAGCCCGTCCGCCTCGCGTACGATGGGAATGCCGCACACCTTCCCGGGCAAATGCAGGTCGGCGGCCAGACGGCGGATAATGTGCAATTGCTGGTAGTCTTTTTCCCCGAAAAAGGAGGCGTCAGGACGCACCGTGTTGAGAAGAATGCTGACCACCGTCGCCACCCCGTCAAAATGCCCCGCCCGGTGACGACCGCATAAAATCCCGGTTATTTCATTGCCGATACTGACTTTTGTGGAAAATCCGTCGGGGTAGATATGATGCACATCAGGCAGCCAGACAAGATCGCAGCCATGCCGGGAGAGCAGATCAATGTCCCGATCCACCATGCGGGGATAGCGTGTATAATCCTCGCCTTCGCCAAACTGCGTGGGATTGACGAAAATGCTGACCACCGCTTTGTCGCAATGTTTACGGGCTTCCTCCACCAGCGCCATATGCCCCTCATGCAAGGCTCCCATGGTGGGCACAAAACCGATTCTCTGCCCTTGCGCACGCCACTCGGCCACCATCTCCGTGATTCGGTCGGGTTCGCGCAGGAGGAGGGGGGAGGGGTTCATGGGCATTAACGGCTTGTTAGGGGCAAAGGAGTAGCTTAAAACCCTGGCAAAAGTACAGCGGAAATCATGTCCCATTCACCATTCTCCCGATATACGCTACTGGTGGAACAATGCGAAATTCTCCCCGATGAAGGGCAGAAATCCACGGTGATGGCGCTCCAGCGCGTCTATAATATGGTCACGGATGAAAGGTTCTTCAGAAGCGGCAAGGGGTTTCTCTCCAGCCTGACCCAGCGCGCCACGCCGAAAGAACGCCCTTCGGGTCTGTATATCTGGGGCGGGGTGGGGCGCGGCAAATCCATGCTGATGGATTTGTTTTTTGAGGCGCTTCCCTTCAAGGAGAAGCTCCGCATCCATTTCCATGCCTTTATGCTGCGGGTGCATGGGCGCATCCACGAGCTGCGCAAAGAGGGCGACAGGCTTGACCCGCTGCGGATTGTGGCAGCGGAAATCGCAGGAAATTATAAGGTGTTGTGTTTTGACGAGTTTCAGGTGTTGGATGTGGCGGACGCCATGATACTTTCGCGCCTTTTTTCAGAAC
>Ga0209573_1002524_pt1 | contig 23050 bp, 24 predicted proteins | sample TNRBio252014_DNA_FD_185870 | JGI IMG/M metagenome (GOLD analysis project Ga0209573, IMG submission 185870) | Wastewater treatment Type I Accumulibacter community from EBPR Bioreactor in Madison, WI, USA - TNR Reactor_6/25/2014_ DNA (SPAdes)... | ecosystem: Engineered > Bioreactor > EBPR >...
ATCGACATCGGCGACCTTGGGGATGACATCGCCTGCGCGGTAGACCTGCACCCAGTCTCCGACGCGGATGTCGCGGCCCTCGCGGATCAAGTCACCGCGCGAGTCGCGACCGCTGATGTAATCCTCGTTATGCAAGGTCGCATTTGCCACCAGAACGCCGCCGACATTCACCGGCGCCAGACGGGCGACGGGGCTGAGAGCGCCGGTTCGACCAACCTGAATGTCGATGGCTTCAAGCCGGGTCCAGGCGGTTTCGGCGGCGAATTTATGCGCTATGGCCCAGCGGGGCGTCGTCGCGCGAAAACCGAGGCGAGCCTGCAAGGCGAGGTCATCCACCTTGTAGACCACGCCGTCGATGTCATAACCCAGATCCGGGCGCAGGGATTCGATCCGACGGTAATGCTGCAGTAGGTCGGTCACGCCGGTACAGGTCTGTGTCAGCGGATTGACCGAAAACCCGAGCCTCTCCAGACAGTTAAGGGATCCGCTTTGCGTTGTGGCGAGAGGTTCGGACAAGGCACCCCAGGCATAGGCGAAAAAACTCAGCGGCCGCGCGCGCGTCACCTCCGGGTCGAGTTGGCGCAGTGACCCGGCGGCGGCGTTGCGCGGGTTGGCGAAACTGCGAGATCCCTTGGCGTTGAGCGCGATGAAATCCGCCTGCGTCATGTAAACCTCGCCGCGCACCTCGAGAACCGCGGGCGCGCCAGACAGTGTCTGCGGGATTTGCGCGATGGTGCGGGCGTTGGCCGTGACGTCCTCGCCGGTTTCCCCGTCACCGCGCGTCGCGGCATAGACCAGGCGCCCGTTCTCATAGCGCAAAGACAACGACAGACCGTCGATCTTGGGTTCGGCGGTAAAAAGCAGCAGGGCGGCCTCGTCGAGGCCAAGGTACCGACGGATGCGCGTTTCGAACTCACGGACCTCGGTGTCGGAAAAGGCATTCTCGAGCGAAAGCATGCGCTGTGCGTGCCGGATTTTGCCAAAGCCTTCGGCCGGTTGCGCCCCGACCCGCCCTGAGGGGCTGTCGTCGCGCCGCAGATGCGGGAATCGGCCCTCGATCGCGGCATTGCGGCGCTTGAGCGCATCATAGGCCGCATCGGACAGTTCGGGCGCATCGAGTTGGTGATAGGCCCGGTCGGCACGGTCGATCTCGGCAGCGAGTCGCGCCAGTTCGGCGCTGGCCTCGACTTCGGTCAGGTCATTAACCTTTCGTTCGGACGGCATGGCCCCCTCCTGCGCGCTGCCTTCTGGTGATAGGGGCGCGCAGGCGGAATTTCCAGTGTCATGCACCGATGGCGCGCACCCTTTCAGGGCTGCGCGCCGGGTCCCGCAGGACATAGCCCCGCCCCCAGACGGTTTCGATATAATTGTCGCCTTCGGTCGCTTCGGCGAGTTTCTTGCGCAATTTGCAGATGAAGACGTCGATGATCTTCAATTCTGGCTCATCCATGCCACCATAGAGGTGGTTGAGGAACATCTCCTTGGTCAGCGTCGTGCCCTTGCGCAGGCTGAGCAGTTCCAGCATCTGGTATTCCTTGCCGGTCAGATGCACTGCCTTGCCGTCGGCCTCGACCGTCTTGGCATCGAGGTTGACTGCGATTCGCCCGGTGTGGATGATCGCCTGCGCATGCCCTTGGCTACGGCGGATGATCGCATGGATACGCGCCACCAATTCGTCACGGTGGAAGGGCTTGGTCATGTAGTCGTCAGCGCCCTGACCAAAACCCTTGAGCTTGATTTCGGTGCTGTCCTCGCCCGTGAGGATCAGGATCGGCGTATTGACCCTGGCAAGGCGGATCTGGCGCAGCACGTCGAGGCCGGCCATGTCTGGCAGGTTCAGATCGAGCAGGATCAGATCGTAATCATACAATTTGCCCAGTTCGATCGCCTCTTCACCGAGGTCGGTGCAGTAGACGTTGAAATTGGCGTGCGACAGCATCAATTCGATGCTGCGTGACGTTGTCGGATCGTCTTCGACGAGAAGGACACGCATAGCCCGGACTCCGCATTAACCCCAGTTCTTGCCAACTCTGGCGAAAAATCGTTAACGCGCGGTTACCATCTCACCCAAACAACCACACTATCGCTAAAGTTGTCTATACCTTTGCAGGGCCGTGACCTTGAGCGCGTCAATTCCATGCGTGGCGACGGCGTTGAACCACGAATCGAATTCCTCATCGGTGAGGTCATAGCGTTCGATCGCCTCATCGCGTGTCATCAGCCCATGCGAAACCGCATGCACCACAACCGCCTTGCGGCTGGCCACCCAGCGCCGGGTGGCAGCCGGCGGCAAGTCCGCGCGGCTGAGCACCGTTCCATCCGGCAGCGTCACGGCGCGCGGCCCGTCGATCCGTTTGATAAACATCGAGGTCACCCTTTCCTTCATCCCATTGCACAGGGTGGCAAGACAGGCTTAAGGACCGATTGAAGGCAGCGACCGCCGGGGCTTGAGAGTGTCGCGCATTTTCCTATATTTCGACCAAACCTCTTTACCCTTCCGCAACCGACCGGGGACAAAATGGCGCGCGACATCGGCGTGAACTCATTGGGCTTTGCCAAACCCCCGTCACAGACGCGGGTGGTGGTCGCCATGTCGGGCGGCGTCGACAGTTCGGTGGTTGCTGCCGAACTGAAGGCGCAGGGCTATGACGTGATCGGCGTGACGCTGCAACTCTATGACCACGGCGCGGCACTGGCCAAGGCGGGGGCCTGCTGTGCCGGGCGCGATATCCATGACGCGCGCCGCGTGGCGGAAATGCTGGATTTTCCGCATTATGTGCTGGACTATGAAAACACCTTCAAGGCGGCGGTGATCGAGGAATTCGCCGATGCCTATCTGGCCGGGGCGACGCCGGTTCCCTGCATCCGCTGCAACGAACGCGTCAAGTTCAAGGACCTGCTGGAAACCGCCCGTGACCTTGAGGCCGATTGCATGGCGACCGGGCATTACATCCAGCGCAAGGACGGCCCGGCGGGGCCAGAGCTGCACATGGCGGCCGATCCGGGGCGCGACCAGTCGTATTTTCTGTTCTCGACCACGGCCGAGCAACTGGATTTCCTGCGCTTTCCTCTGGGCCATCTCGAGTCAAAGGCACAGACCCGCGCCTTGGCGGCCAAATATGGGCTGGCAGTGGCGGACAAGCCCGACAGTCAGGACATCTGTTTTGTGCCGAACGGCAATTATGCGGCGGTGATCGAAAAACTGCGGCCGGGCGCCGCCGATCCGGGCGAGATCGTCGATCTGGAGGGCCGGGTGCTGGGTCAGCACCGCGGGGTGATCCACTATACCATCGGCCAACGCCGCGGACTGGGCATCGGCGGGCTGGCCGACCCCTTGTATGTGGTGCGCCTCGATGCCGAAACGCGCCGCGTGGTCGTCGGGCCAAAGGAGGCGCTGGAAACCCGCCGCGTGCCGCTGCGCGAGATCAACTGGCTGGGCGATGAGCCGATGGAGAGCCGCGCCGAATGGCCATTGAAGGTGCGCATCCGTTCGACCCGCCCCCCGGCCGACGCGATCCTGCGCCCCTCGGGCCCCACCACCGCCGAGGTCGAGCTCCTGAGCCCTGAGGACGGCGTAAGCCCCGGTCAGGCCTGCGTTTTCTATGCCGACGAGGGCAGCCGCGTGTTGGGCGGCGGCTGGATCTGGCGCGGGTATTGACCCCCTCTTTGCTCCTGAAATATCCACGGGATCTTCAAGGGGGCGTGCCCCCTTGAACGGGGTGGGGGGCTGGCCCCCCGCGGCGCGAGGGGGCTCGATGCCCCCGAGCGCCGCCCTTCACTCACCCCCGCCGCAAGACCCCCAGCACCGAACGCGCGGCCCGCAGCCCCGGCGCCTCGCCACCGCGGCCCAGCCGCTGCATCGTCAGGTCCATCGCCGCCCGCTGGGCATCCCGCGCCGTTTCGCCCGTCAGCAAATCCGCCAGCGCCGGGGCGATCACCTCGGCCCGGCAGCCGTCGCGCAGGAATTCGGGCACCACGCGGGTCTCGCTGACCAGATTGACCAGCGTCAGCGTGTCGATGAGCAACATCCGGGCGATCAGCGCCTCGCTCAACGGGTTCAGCCGATAGGCGATCACCATCGGCGTGGCCGAGGCTGCCAGTTCCAGCGACACCGTGCCCGAGGCGGCCAGCGCCGCATCCGCCGCGCGAAAGGCCGCGCGTTTGGTGGCAGGGGGCGTGACGGCGGCGTCCAGCACCTCGGGGTCGCCCGGCCAGCCAGTGACCAGTTCGCGCACCTGACCCGCTCGCGCCGCCACGCTGGGCACCACCACCCGCAGCCCCGGCACGGCCAACCGCGCCAGCGTCGCGCCAAAGATCGGCCCCAGCCGCGCCACTTCGCCCTTGCGCGAGCCGGGCAGCACCAAGAGCAGCGGCGCCTCCGGGGCGATGCCCGCTGCTGCGCGGAACGCCGCCGCCTCGGCCGCGCTGGCCACCGGCTCTGTCGTCACCGGATGGCCGACGAATTCGCAACTCATCCCGGCGGCCTGCATCAAGGGCGGCTCGAAAGGCAAGAGCGCCAGCACATGATCGACGACCCGTGCCATCTTTACCGCCCGCCCCGGCCGCCATGCCCAGACCGAGGGCGCGACATAATGCACCGTCTTTAGGCGCGGATCGGCGGCGCGGGCCAGCGCCAGCACCCGCAGGCAGAAATCCGGGCTGTCGATGGTGATGACCACGTCGGGCGCGGCCTCGGCAATCGCCTGCGCGGTCTCGCGGATGCGGCGCTTGAGGTGAAAATACTTCGGCAGCACCTCGGCCAGCCCCATCACCGACAGCTCGTCCATCGCAAAGCGGCTGACCAGCCCCTGCGCCGCCATCAAGGGGCCGCCTATGCCGTCAAATCCCACCCCCGGCACCAGTTCGCGCAACCCGGCCATCAGCGCCGCGCCCAGCGCATCGCCCGAGGATTCGCCCGCGATCACAAAGACCTTCATGGCGTCGCCCAGAGGGCCAGACCCGCCGCATCCGCCGCCGCCAGCGTCGCCGCGCGTTGCAGCATCACCACCCGGCCCGCCTGCACGGCAATGCCACCCAGCCCCGCCGCTGCCACGGCAGACATCGTCGCCGGGCCGATGGTTGGCAGATCGACGCGCAAATCCTGCCCCGGCTTGGCGCGCTTGACAAAGACCCCGCCGGCCTGTGGTTCGCGCGTAGGGCGGTGCCGCGCGACATCGGCCAGCATCGCGTCGGTGCCGAACAGGGTTTCCACCCCCAGACACAGCCCCTGAGCCACCACGCAGCCCTGCCCCAGATCGAGCGGCCCCAGCGCCTGCAGGATCTCGGCGCCGCGCGCCGCTGCCGCGCGTTCGGCGTCACTGGGCGCACGGGCGCTCAGCACACCTTCGGGCGCCATCAGATGCGGCGCCAGATCGGTGATGCCGCGCACGCTCAGCCCGAACTCTTCGATCAGGGCAATGATCCAGCGCAGCGCGCCATCATCGCCGCCTTGCATCGCGGCCAGCAAATCAGGCACCAGCGACGCCGTCTCGCGGTCAAACAGCGCCGGGTCCAGCCGTGGCCGGTTCACCGCGCCCGCCAGCACCACGGTTTCGACGCCCGAGTCGCCGAGGTGGCGCAAGAAGGGCACCAGCCGCTCGAAATGCCAGGTCAGATCCACCGCCAGCCCCTCGGGCGCGGCCCCGGCCAGCCCGCAGACCAGCGGGTGCGACAGCGAGGCCGCCAGTTCGGCAGGCAGCGCCCCGGCCCCGGCGATCAGGGCGATCCGGCTCATTTCGGCGTCAGGAACGAGCGGTCCGAGGCGGCGAGGATGAAATCGGTGATCTCGCGCACCCGCGGGCTTTCGGTTTCTTCGGCCAACCGGCGCGTGCGGTCGAGGAACGTCCCCTCGCCCTGCGCCAGCATCTGATAAGCGGCACGCAAGGCATTGATTTCCGAGCGCTCAACCCCGCGGCGTTTCAGACCCACCAAGTTCAGCCCGTCCAGTTCGCCGCGCGGCGCCTGCACCAGACCGTGCGGGATCACATCATTGGTGACCATCGTCACCGCGCCGATGATCGCGCCATTGCCGATCCGCACGAACTGGTGGATGCCCGAAAGACCGCCAATGATGACATCATCCCCGATGACGCAATGGCCAGCGATGGCAACCTGATTGGCCAGAATGACCCGGCTGCCGACCTGCGCGTCATGGCCGACATGGGCGCCGGTCATGATGAGGCAGTCGTCGCCGACGCGTGTGATGCCGCCGCCGCCCTCGGTGCCGGTGTTCAGCGTCGCGCCTTCGCGGATCCGGCAGCGGGCGCCGACCACCAACCGTGTGCGCTCGCCGCGGAATTTCAGGTCCTGCGGAATTTCACCGACACAGGCAAAGGGAAAGATCACCGTCCCGGCGCCGACATCCGTCCAGCCGGTAACGACGGCGTGCGACTTCACCTCGACCCCTTCGGCCAGAGTGACCTCGGCGCCGATCACCGCAAAGGCGCCGATGCGGCAGCCGGCGCCAATGACCGCGCCGTCCTCGACCACGGCCGAGGAATGGACCATCGCGCTGGGGTCGATGCTCATCGGCTCAGCCCCGCTTGCTCAGGTCGATCATCGCCATGAATTCGGCTTCGGCGGCCATCTCGCCGTTGACGCTGGCGTGACCCTGGAATTTCCAGATCTTCGACGAGCCGCGCAGCACATCCACCCGCAGTTCCAGCACATCCCCCGGAACCACCTTGCGGCGGAACTTGGCCTTGTCGATCGACATGAAATAGACCAGCGGTTCCTTGTCCACCAGATCGAGGGTCAGGCCGACCAGCACCGCCGAGGTCTGGGCCATCGCCTCGACGATCATCACCCCCGGCATGATCGGCGCACCGGGGAAATGGCCCTGAAAATGCGGCTCGTTGAAGGTGACATTCTTGATGCCGGTCGCGGTCTTGCCGGTCTCGATGCCGCGAACCTTGTCGATCAGCAGGAACGGATAGCGATGCGGAATGATACGCGTGATCAGCGACAGGTCGGCCTCGGTGGTGGTTGACCAATCGGTGGCCTGGGCAGTGTCGGGCATCTGAATCTCCGCTGTCGTCGGGCCTCGCGCCCTGCCAAAAGCACTAGCAAGCTTGCCCGCAGCGGGCAAGCCGCGCTCAGTTGTCGGCGGGCGGTGGCGGGGTCAGCGCCCCCGAGGCCAGCGCGGCATCGAGCGCGGTGATGGCGTCTTGCGTAATATCCAGCCAGTCGGGCCCCAGAATCATCACCTCGGGCTTGAACAGCGCCTGAACGCCCGCATCGTTCATCAACTGCACCAGCACCGGCAGCGCGGCGTTGAAGAATCGTTGCGCCGCGGCCTCGTTCTGCTGTGACAGGGTGCGGCTGCGTTCGGCGCGCTCGGCGCGGATCGCCTCGACCCGGGCCTCGAAGGCATCCGCCTGCGCGCGAAAATCCTCGGGCGCGAGGGTCGCGCGGGCCGCGGTCAGGGCGCGTTCCTCAGTGGCGAGCTGATCGAACAGCGCCTGATTCTCGGCCTCGAGCGTGGCTTCGGCAGCGCGGATCTGGGCGAGGATCTGCTGACCCAGCGCCGACTCGCGAAACAACCGCTCCTGATCGAGAACGCGAAACTGCGCCTGCAGGGTCTGCGGCGAATTCTGGGGCGGGGTCTGGGCAAAACCAATGGCGGAGGCGCATGTCAGCGCCCCCGCCAGCAGGATCATCCGCAACGGATGCATCAGAAGCGCGTCGCGATCGTCAGATCGAAGCGACGGGCCACATCGTCGATGCCCTCGGTCAGCGGCGTGGTGAAGTTGAAGCGCAGCGGCCCCATCGGCGAGCCCCAGAGCAGTGCGAAACCGGCGGTGGCGCGCAGGGCGCGGTCGTCGATCACGCAGTCGGTGCCGGGAACACCGCCGGGGCACAACGTGCCCGGCGAGTCGATGCCCCAGACCGAGCCGACATCGACGAACAATCCGCCGCGCATGTTGTATTCGCTGGGCAGGCCCAGCGGGAACTGCGCCTCGAGCCGGGCAACGGCAAAGAAGTTGCCGCCCAGACCGTTGCGCTCTCCACCGGCGCCATAGCCGGTCGGACCGATGCCGTAAGCGTCAAAGCCGCGGAACTGGTCCGATGTCAGCACGAAACGCTCGTTGATGCGGCTGGCGCCCGAGGAATGCGCCACCGCACCGGCCTCGAACTCGGCGCTGACGGTCACGTCGCCGTTCATCACCCGACGCTCGTAACCGGCCAGCAGGGTGCCGCGCGCCCAGCGACGGTCGCCGCCCAGACCGGCGATGTCGCCGGTAAAGCGGAAGACAAAGCCACCGTCCGGGTCCGGCCCGTTGACGCGCGTATCGTTGGCATAGGTGAAGCCGACCGACGAGGTGATCGCCTGCCCGCTCACCGACGGGTCCGACAGCCTGACCGGCACCACGGCGGTATCGGGGAAGGTCATGTCATGCCGCGCCAGCGAGTAACGCACCGTCATACGGCCATATTCGCTGATCGGGAAGGTCAGCGAGGGCGAGAACTGCAAGAGCTCGGTGGCAAAACGCGCGCGGTCATTGGCGGTGGTCGTCGACAGGCCGACGCTGAGCCCCAGCGCCAGATCGCGGCCCAGGAGCGCGGGCTCGGTGATCGACAGCGACAGGCTTTGCGCGTCGGTGACCGTCGAGAAGGTCAAGCTGACCGCCTGCCCGCGCCCGAGGAAGTTCGACTCGTTATAGCTGACATTGCCGCCGATGCCGTCAGCAGCACCATAGGACAGGCCAAAGCCCAGAGAACCAGTGGTGGTCTCCTCGACCTGCACATCGACAACGGCCTGACTGGGCGACGAGCCCTGCACCGGGTTGACCTGCACATCCGAGAAGAACCCGGTCTGCCGGATTCGCGCGGCGGCCTCGCGCAACTCGCGCGGGTTCAGCGGGTCGCCCTCGGCCACGCGGAAATGGCGACGGATCACCTGATCCTGCGTCGTGGTATTGCCCTGCACGTCAATGCGCTCGATGAACACCCGCTCGCCGCGAACCAGCGCCAACTCAACCGCGACGGTGCCGTCACGTTCGTTGCGGGTCAGCCGAGGCTCGGCGCGCACAAACCGCTCGCCCGCCGCATAGCCGACGCTTTCGGCCTGTTGGATCATCGCCTCCAGCAGCGTCGGGGTGAACAGATCGCCCGAATTGTCGTTCAGCGCCGCCTGATACGGCACGGCATCGATCCCGGCGATTTCCGACACCACGGTGACCGCGCCAACGCGGTATTGCTGGCCTTCACGAATGGTGAAGGTGACATAGGCACCGTCCCGCTCGCGTGCGATTTCGGTCACACCCGACAGAACCTGCACGTCGAGGAAGCCGCGCGACAGGTAGAAGTCCTGCAGCATCTGGCGGTCACGCGCGACGCGGGTTTCGCTGAAGTTGTCAGCGCGGAACAGCGTGCTCAACCGGCCCGCCTGGTTGGCGCTGATCGCGTTGCGCAGACGGCGCTCGGTGAAACTGCGGTTGCCGACAAACGAGATGCGCTCGATCTCGACGACCTGACCTTCGGCCACTTCGAACACCAGATCGACGCGCCCGCCCGCCCGCTCGATCAGCCGGGGGGTGACGCGGGCCGACAGGCGACCGGCGGCGGCATAGGCCTCGGCGATGGCATTGGCGTCAGCCTCGGCCTGCGCGGGCGAATAGACGCCGCCACTGCGCGAGGTGACCGCCGCGCCGACCGCCGCGTCATCGAGCCGACGGTTGCCTTCAAAGGCGACGCGGTTGATGAGCGGATACTCGCTGACCGTGATGACCAGCCGGTTGCCCGACGGCGCAAAATCGACGGTGCGGAAGAAGCCGGTGCCCGCGACGCGCTGATAGGCGGCGTTCAACTCGGCCGCGGTCATGCTGCGGTTGCGAACGATTCTGGCAAAACTGACGATCGTATCGTCGTCGATCAGGGCGTTTCCATCGACCGAGATGGCCGTAAACCGATAGGTCTGCGCCTGCGCAGAGCCGCTGAAACCCAGCGAAACGATTGATGTAAAAAGAAGAACCGCTGCAAGGCCCCGCGCCGGGCGAGTGGCCCGACGAAGGACGTGCGCGTCTGATATCCCGCTGAATCCGCGCATTCCCAAGCCCCGTATTACCGCTGTTTGTTTTCTTCTGACTAGCGAGATGGGGCTGGAATGTCAAAGCGTTGAGTCAGCGCAGCGACCTTTTGCACACAGGATGGGGATTCCCGGCACCGCTTTGACCACAAGGGGCAGTGTTTGGCGCCGAGTCGCGCCTCAGATCGCGGCGCCGAGCAGTTCGGGGAAATCCTGCAGCAGAATCAGCTCGACAATCTCGACGGCCAGAATCAGGCCCGCAACCACGGCGAGCGCGAACCAAAGGCGTTCAGCCGAGAGGGAATAGAGCGTGCGAATCTGGCGCGCGGCCGGGTGAACGAGGTGCATGGCGACCCTCCAAAAGCAGATCGCCCCATCCTGCCGGAAAAACATGGCAAGAATGGGGCGTGCCGGGGTCGCAAGGACCGGTCAGCAGAACAGATCGTTGCCCAGCGCGAAGAGCATCATCGCGCCCAACAGCACCAGTCCCAGCGTCATCAGTGCGTTCAGGATGCGCTCGGACGGCGGACGGCCAGCCAGCGCCTCGTAGGCGTGAAACACCAGATGCCCGCCGTCGAGAATCGGGATCGGGAACAGGTTCAGCAGACCGACCGCGGTGGACAACACGGCGATGAACCAGATGAAGCTGTCCACCCCGTCCGAGGCCATCGCCGCCGAGGTGGTGGCAATGCCGACCGGGCCCGACAGGTTGCAGGTCGAAATCGCCCCGGTCACCATGTGATAGAGGCCCGAGATCGAATTCTGCACGATGGTGCCGATCTGGCGCACGGCCAGCGGCACCGATTCGAACAGGCCGACAGCGCGGGTCGGATGGTCGAAGAAGGCGCCGCTTTGCAGGCCGATCAGCCAGCGGGTCTCGAATCCGCCATCCGCGGTCGGCAGGTCGGTGCGCCGGGGCGTCAGGGTGAGGTCGATCACCTCGCCCGCGCGCCAGATGGTCAGCGCGACCGGCGCGCCCTCGGCCCCGGCCACCATCGGCGGCAACTCGCCAAACGACCAGACCGGGGTGCCGCCTGCCGCCAGAATCACATCTCCGGTCTGCATCCCGGCATCACGGGCGGCGGAGTTCAGCGCAATGCTGGCCGCGCGGGCCGGGATCGGGTGCGGACCGATGACACTGGTGGTCTCGCCGCCGCGACGAACGGTATAGGTCACAGTCTCGGCCGGTTCGATCTCGGTGGCGATTTGGTAATAGTCGCTCAACACCTCGACAGGGCGACCGTCGATGGCGGTGATGATATCGCCCTCTTGCAGCGCCACCTCGCCCGGCAGCGGATACAGAGCGCCGACGCGCGGCGACTCATCCGGCAGGCCCTGAACCATCATGAACCCGGCAAAGACCACGATGGAAAACAGGAAATTGAAGGCCGGACCGGCAAAGATCGTCGCCGCCCGCGCCCAGAGGGGCGCCCCGTGCATGGTCTGCCGGCGGCCCTTGGCATCGAGATGCGACATCACCGCATCGTCCGCGCCCGCCGAGGCCGCATTGGCGTCGCCGAGAAACTTGACATAGCCGCCAAACGGCAGCGCGGCGATCTGCCACTGCGTGCCACGCCGGTCGCGGCGCTTGAACAGCACCGGGCCAAACCCGAGGCTGAACACCTCGGCATGGATGCCCGACCAGCGGCCCACGATGTAGTGGCCGTATTCATGCACGGCGACAATGATCGACAGCGCAATCACAAAGGCGCCCAGCGTAAAGACCACGTTGCCGAAATCAGGCAGCAGACCCATGTTCACATCCTATCCGTTCCTGTGACCAAAGCGGGCAACCGCCTCGGCCAGTCGCCGCGATTCGGCGTCGATTTCCAGCACCTCGGCCAGCGAGTCGGGCGCGCGCCGGATATCGGCCTGCGCACCAAAGCGTTCGAGCGTCGTCTCGACCACCGGGGCCATGTCCAGAAACCCGATGTTTCTGGCAATAAAATGGTCAAGCGCGATTTCCTTGGCGGCATTGAACACCGCACCCGCCGCGCCGCCGGTGTGCATCACCTGCTGCGCCAGCGCCAGCGCCGGATAGCGCACGAGGTCCGGCGCGGCGAAATCGAGCCGTCCGGCGCGCGCCAAATCCAGCCGCGCCACCGGCAGATCGGCGCGCTGCGGCCAGTTCAGCGCATAGCCGATCGGGTGGCGCATGTCGGGCGCGCCCAGATGCGCCATCACCGCGCCATCGCGGAACGCCACCAACGCGTGCACCAGCGATTGCGGATGGATCAGCACGGCGATCTGCTCGGGCGTCAGGCCAAAGAATTCATGCGCCTCGATCACCTCCATCGCCTTGTTGAACATGCTGGCGCTGTCGATGGTGATGCGCTGGCCCATGTCCCAGTTCGGGTGGCGCCCGGCCTCATCAGGGGTGGCATGGGCGAGGCGTTCCATCGGCCAGTCGCGCAGCCCCCCGCCCGAGGCGGTCAGCGTCACGGTCTCGACCGCGGCCATGTCCTCGCCTGCCAGCGCCTGAAACACCGCCGAATGCTCGGAATCCACCGGCAGGATGGTGGCGCGGTGGCGCCGTGCCTCGGCGAGCAGCAGGCGCCCGGCGGTGACCAGCGATTCCTTGTTGGCCAGCGCCAGTGTGGTGCCCTGCGACAGCGCGGCGAAGCCCGGCGCCAGACCGGCAGCGCCGACGATGGCCGACATCACCCAGTCAGCGGGCACATAGGCGGCCTCGACCACCGCGCCCGGCCCGCCCGCAACGGCGATTCCGGTGCCGGCGAGGGCCTCTTTCAACGGGCGATAGCAGTCTTCAAAGGCGGTGACCGCCAGTTCGGCGCGTTGCTGCACCGCTTGGCGCGCCAACAGGGCGACATTGCGCCCGCCGGTCAGAACCGCGACCTGCATGTCGCCGCGCCGCGCCAGAAGGTCGAGGGTGGAGACACCCACCGACCCCGTCGCGCCGAAAACGGAAACCCTTCGCATCAGCCCAGAAGCCCGGCAAAGGCCCCGAGATGCGCCATCAGCAAGGCCAGCGCGGCCACCGCGATCAGCGCGTCAAAGCGGTCGAGCACGCCGCCATGACCGGGGATCAGCGCCGAGGAATCCTTGACCCCGGCGTGGCGCTTGATCGCACTTTCCGCGATGTCGCCCATCTGCCCGGCAAAGGCGTGCAGCGCCGACAGCGGCACCAGCCACCACGACAGGCCCAGCGCCTGCGCGAACCCCGCGCCGACTGCGGCGGCCAGCAGCCAGCCTGCCAGCGTGCCGGACCAGGTTTTCTTGGGGCTGACCCGGGGCCAGAATTTCGGCCCGCCCAGAAGGCGCCCGGCGAAATAGCCCGCCACATCCGAGGCAACCACCACCGCCACCAGCCAGAGCACAAAGGCCAGCCCATAGGCCCCGCGCAGCGTGATCAGCGCATGGGCGGCGACAAGGATCAGCGCAAAATACAGACCAAAGATGACCCGGTCGCGCGGCATCCGCCAAGCCATCACCGCTGCCCCCAGGCCCAGCCCGGCCAGCGAGATCACCCCGCCCTGCCAGAAGGTGAACACGCCCACCAGCACGGCGGCGACCACGCCGCTTGCCTCGGCGCGGCCTTCGGGGGCGTCGGGCACCAGCATGCGGTGCAATTCCCACCCCATCAGCCCCGCGAGGACCAGCGCCAGCCCGGTGAACACCGGCCCACCCAGCCAGATCGCGCCCAGACCGACCGCCGCCATGCCGATGGCCGACAGCGTGCGGGCCTTGAGGTCGGAAAAATCGCTCATCCGCTGACTCCACCAAAACGCCGCTCGCGCGCGGCAAAGCGGCCGAGGATCTCGGCCAGAATCTCGGGGGTGAAATCGGGCCAGAGCACCGGCGAGAATTCGAATTCCGCATAGGCCGCCTGCCAGAGCAGGAAATTCGACACCCGGTATTCGCCCGAGGTGCGGATCACCAGATCCGGCGGCGGCAGGTCGCGCGTGTCAAGGGCGGCGTCCATCGCCGCTTCGTCCAGCGCCTCGGCCTGAATCTCGCCCCGCGCGGCGCGCCCGGCCAGCACCCGCGTCGCCCGCAGCAATTCATCCCGGCCGCCATAGTTGATCGCCACGGTGAAGTTCAGCCGCGAATGCCGGGCGGTGCGGGTCTCGATCCAGTGCATCAGGTCTTGCAGCTTTGGGTCCAGACGGCTGCGGTCGCCGATGAAGCGCATGCGCACGCCCTCGTCCGACAGCGCCTCGGCCTCGCGCTTGATATAGCGCGCAAAGAGCTTCATCAGCCCCAGAACCTCTTCGGTCGAGCGTTTCCAGTTCTCGGTCGAAAAGGCATAGACCGTCAGCCACTCGATCCCCAGGGCGGGGGCGGCGCGGACGATTTCCTTGACCCGTTCGGACCCCTTGCGGTGCCCGACCAGCCGTGGCCAACCCTTGTTGGTCGCCCAGCGGCCATTGCCGTCCATGATGATCGCCACGTGGCGCGGGGCGCCACTGGTTGAACGGCTGGACGTGCCGGACGCGCTGGTCATGAGACCTCCGAACAGAAAACCTTGATCCCGGCAGGCGTTGCGCACCGCCGGTCGTCAGACCTGCATGATTTCTTCTTGCTTGGCCTCAAGCGCCTTGTCGACCATCGCGGTGTATTTGTTGGTCAGATCCTGCACCTCGGATTCCCAGAATTTCTGGTCATCCTCGGACATGCCGTCGGCCTTGGCCTTCTTGATCTTGTCCATGCCGTCGCGGCGCACGTTGCGCAGCGAAACGCGGGCATGTTCGGCGTATTGCGCGGCGACTCTGGTCAACTCGCGCCGGCGCTGTTCGTTCAATTCCGGGATCGGCAGCATGATCAGCGTGCCGTTGAGCTGCGGATTGATGCCCAGCCCGCTGTCGCGGATTGCCTTTTCGACCTTGCCCACCATCGCCTTGTCCCAGACGTTGATGACGACCATGCGCGGCTCGGGCACGTTGACGGTGCCCAGCTGGTTGATCGGCGTCATCTGGCCATATGCCTCGACCTGAATCGGCTCGAGCATCGAGCCCGAGGCCCGCCCGGTCCGCAGGCTGGCAAATTCGGTGCGCAGCGAGGCAATCGCGCCGTCCATGCGGCGGCTGAGGTCGTCGGTGTCGATTTCGAGATCGCTGGACATGCTGGTCTGATCGTCCCTTGTTGGTCGCACGAGATCGCCCCGTCATAATCCACCGACGCGGGCCTGTATAGGGTGCGGGGTTCACGTGGGCGGCAGACTGCCGCGCAGAACGCCTGCGCCGCCGTCAGCCCTGAACGCGGGTAAAGGTGCCTTCGCCGCGCAGGATGGTGCGAAAACCGCCGGTCTGGTCCAGCGAAAAGACGATGATCGGCAACGCGTTGTCCCGAGCCAGCGCGATCGCTGTCGCATCCATCACGCCGAGGTTCTTTTCCAGCGCCTCGTCATAGCTGACGGTGTCATAGCGCTTGGCATCGGTGTGCTTCTTCGGATCCTTGTCATAGACCCCGTCCACCTTGGTGCCCTTGAACACTGCCTCGCAGCCCATTTCCGAGGCGCGCAGCGTCGCCGCCGTATCGGTGGTGAAATAGGGGTTGCCGGTGCCCGCAGCAAAGATGCAGACGCGCTTTTTCTCCAGATGGCGCACGGCGCGGCGGCGGATATAGGGCTCGCAGACCTGATCCATCGGAATCGCGCTGATGACGCGGGTAAACACCCCCAGACCTTCCAGCGCCGATTGCATCGCCAGCGCGTTCATCACCGTGGCCAGCATGCCCATGTAATCGGCGGTGGTGCGCTCCATCCCCTGCGCGCTGCCCTGCAGGCCGCGAAAGATGTTGCCGCCGCCGATCACCATGCAGATCTCGACGCCCAGCTCATGCACCGATTTCACCTCGTTGGCGATGCGCTGCACGGTCGGCGGATGCAGGCCATAGCCCTGATCGCCCATCAGGGCCTCGCCCGAGATCTTCAGCATCACGCGGCGGTGGGTCAGGGGGGCGGTTTTGGTCATGGCGGCCTTTCCTTGCGCGGGCGCGGGCTGCCCCGGCATCGGGGCGCGGCGGGCGGCAAACGGGTGGTTTCAATCGCGGGCAAAATGTCGGAAAAGCGGCGCGGGTTCAACGCCCAAACGTCAGAGGTTTCATGCGCGCCGTTCCGCCCCTGCCCGACCCCGCCCGCCCGCTGCTGATTGCCGGGCCGACGGCCAGCGGCAAGTCGGCGCTGGCGCTGCAGGTGGCGCGGGCGCAGGGCCGGGTGATCGTCAACGCCGACGCGCTGCAGGTGCACGACAGTTGGCGCGCGCTCAGCGCGCGGCCCACTGCGGCGGATCTGGCCGTGGCGCCGCACCACCTCTATGGCCATGTGCCGCGCGGCGCCGAGTATTCCGTCGGCCACTGGCTGCGCGAGGTGACGCCGCTGTTGCTGCTGAACCCGGTGATTGTCGGCGGCACCGGGCTCTATTTCACCGCCCTGACCGAGGGCTTGGCACAAATCCCCCCCACCCCACCGGAACTGCGCGCAAAGGCCGACGCGATCCTGCGCCAACACGGGCTGGCGCCGCTGCTGGCCGACCTCGACCCTGCCACCGCCGCGCGGATCGACCGGCAGAACCCGGCCCGCGTGCAGCGTGCCTGGGAGGTGTTGCAGGCCACCGGCCAAGGTCTGGCCGTCTGGCAGGATCAAACCCCTGCCCCGCTTTTACCGCTGTCACAGGCCGAGGCCTGGGTGCTGGTGCCGCAGCCGGACTGGCTGGCGGACCGAATCAGTCAGCGATTCGCGGCGATGCTGGCCGAAGGCGCGCTAGAGGAGGCACGCGCCGCCCTGCCCCACTGGCCCGCCGACGCAGGCAGCGCCTCGGCCCCGCTCTGGACCCGCGCCATCGGAGCGCCCGAACTGGTCGCCCATCTGCAGGGCCAGATGTCGTTGCCCGATGCCATGGCAGCCGCAACATTGGCCACGCGGCAATATGCCAAGCGCCAGCGCAGCTGGTTTCGCGCCCGCATGACAGACTGGCGCGCCCTGCCGCTGCCCTGACAGTCAGAGTCACAATTGTGCAACGCCCGGCGCGCGATCACGCCACAGCTCACGGGTTCGTGCGTTTTGTGCTTGGGTTCGGCGGGGCGCGGTCCCTAAGTTGGCCTCCTGCCGCTGCCACGGACACAGAATGACCCTCATACCCGACAGCCCCTCATCTCTCAGGCTGACGCCGATCTCGCGTCTGGCGGCCGGTGGCCGGTGGCGCGTCGAGGCGATGCGCGCCCTGCGCGAACCGGTGCTCTTGTGGTTCACCCAAGGTCAGGGGCGCATCACCGTGGCTGGCTCGACCCGCGGCTATGGCCCGAACAACGCCGTCTTCATCCCCGCCGGGGTGATGCACGGCTTCGAGGTGGCGCCGCGCGTGCAAGGATCGGCAGTGTTCTTTGGCCGCAATCACGGGCTCGACCTGCCCGCCGCCTCGCAATTCCTGCGCCCGCGCGACCCGATGTCGCAAAAGGAACTGACCGGCATCCTCGAATCGATCCAGCGCGAACTGGAAAGCGGCCGCGCCGGGGCGCAGCGCGCAGCACAGCACCACCTGGGCCTGCTGGGGGTCTGGATCGACCGCCAGCTCGACCGCGAAAAAGCCTTCGAGACCCCGGCCAGCAAACCCGGCGCGCCACAGCGGCTGGCCGCGCGCTATGTCGCGCTGCTGGAACGCGATTTCCGCTCGAACCGCGCGGTGGCCGATTACGCCGAGGCTCTGGGCGTCACGCCGACCCACCTGACCCGCTCGTGCCGGACCGCCAGCGGCAAGGGCGCGCACCAACTGCTGGAAGACCGGCTCCTCTTCGAGGCCCGCCGCCTGCTCAGCGAAACCCGACTGCCGATCAAGGATGTCGCCGAACTGCTGGGGTTCAACTCGCCGGGCTATTTCACCCGCGCCTTCCAGAAAACCGCCGGCTTGACCCCTTCGTCGTTCCGCAAAAAGCCGATCGCCCCGGTAGTGCCGCGCGACTGACACCGCGCAGGGGGCGCTGCCCCCGTCGCCGCACGCGGCGACTCCCCCGGGATATTTTCGGCCCTATGTAGCAAACGCACCAAGCATGGCTTGAGCTTTTTGCGCAACATTCGTCGCAGAATGCATCACTATGCCGCGATTGAGCGGGAGCTTCCGGTTCAGGCCAACTATCTTTGGCAGAGAGGTGGCAAAATGAAGCGCGTTCACACAACCATCAAGTACGACGGGCCAGCACTGGCCAATAAATCCATGGACGTAGCGCATCTGGCGCCGGCGCTTCTTGCTCTTAGCGATCTGGTTAAGGAAGCGAACAGATATGCCAACGGTGATCGCGCGGCAGCGCGCATTTACGTCAACGCCGACATTGAGCAAAAGTGCTTTGAGCTTGATGTATCTGTTGCCCTGACAATTTGGGAGCAAGCAAAGCTGCTCCTGTCGGACGACAATGTTAGAACGGCAAAGGAAATCCTTGAATGGATAGGAATCATCGGCGGTGGTGGGCTAGGGCTGTTTGGATTTATTAAGTGGATACGCGGGAAGAAGGTCGTATCGGTTGTTGTTCTCAGGGTTAAGGATGGTGACAATCTGGTAGAAATAAGGGTCGAGGGGGAGGCCGCGCCCAAGCATGTGGCGCAAGCAGTTTACGAGCTTTATGCGAACGTCTCGACACGTCAGAAGGCGATTGCTGTCCTCGCTCCACTTCGGGAAGACGGTTACGAAACCCTAGAATTTTATGAGAAAGATGGGGTTTTCGTCCATTTTGGGAAGGAAGACGTCCCTGAACAGGATGGAAGTGATCTGCCAGAGGTAATTCCTCAGAACATTCACAAGTCAACGATTAGAGTCGGGGTGAAGATTAGGCGCGCAGTATACGAAGGGAAAGCAAAATGGACCGTCATGTACAAACGTGCGGTTGACGCTGCTTTTGAAGGGGATGCGATAGCTTGGCTGGAGGCTTTCCAGCGCGGAGAGGTTGATGCCCCGCCAGGCAGCTACCTGGACGTTAATTTGGAGGAAAATTACATCACTAATGACCTAGGTGAAATTTTGGGGGATGCTTCGTACAAGATTGTTGCGGTTCATGGTGTGCATAAGCGGCACGAGCAGCCCCGCTTAGACTTCAAAGAAGGCGACGCAAACTAAAAGCGCAGTTCATGCACTTCGATAGCCGACAAAGCGCTTAGCATGAAGGCGGCGGTAAATTTCCCGCGCGAAAGCTTGTTGCGGATGTTCACCTCTTTGTCGCCGATCCGGTCTGCCAACTGAGCGTACGTCACGCCTTGGCGCTTGAGTTCGGCCTTCAAAATATTGGCGGCCTTGGCTTCCCAGTCTGTGTGTTCGGGCATGTGTCACCTATGCTAACAAAGGCACTGTATCCAGTACATATGCCCTTGTGCGCGATGCGTCAACGCACTACATACGTTACTAAGGTAACGGAGATAGTACAATGGCCTCGCACTTCCTTCTTTCGGCAGCTTCGCGCACCCTGAGCCTCAAGGCGATCTACAAGGGCGGCGAGGATGCCGCCTATGAGGCCTTCTGCAAGATGCGCTGGCCGGAAACCGATGGCGAAGCAGTTTGCCCCCAGTGCGGTTGCTGCGAGGCCTACAAGATCACCACCCGCCGCAAGTTCAAGTGCAAGGCCTGCGCGCACCAGTTCAGTGTGCCTCGGGCACCATCTTTGCAAGCCGCAAGATGGCCTTCGTTGATCTGCTGGCCGCGATCTGCATCATGGTCAACGCCGCCAAGGGCGTTTCCATGGTTCAGCTTTCCCGCGATCTGGGCTGCCAGTACAAGACCGCCTTCGTCTTGGCGCACAAGCTGCGCGAAGCGATGGCGCAAGAAGTTCAGACCGGCGAAATCCTGAATGGGCATGTTGAGGTCGATGGCGCTTACTTCGGCGGGCATATCCGCCCTGAGAACGCCAAGGAAGACCGCAAGGACCGCCGGCTGAAAGAGCACCAGACAGGCAAGCGCCGCGTGGTCGTGGTGATGCGTGAGCGTCTTGGCCGCACCCTGCCGGTTGTCACCATGGCTGAGGCTGATGGCGTGGCGCTGGTCAAGCAGAACGTTAGCCGCATGGCTACCCTGTCGGCTGATGAAGCGTCGCACTGGGACATTCTGCATGCTGGCTGGACCGTTGACCGCGTGAACCACAGCGAAATCTACAGCGACCACGGCAAGCACACCAACTGGGCCGAAAGCTACTTCTCGCGCCTGCGTCGCATGGTTGCCGGTCAGCACCACCACGTTAGCCCAAAGTACCTGCACCAGTACGCGAACCACGCCGCTTGGTTGGAAGATAACCGCCGCAAGGACAACGGCTCGATGGCCTTCGCTCTGGTGCAAAACGCGATGGGTTCGCCGGTTTCGCGCGGCTGGAAGGGCTACTGGCAGCGGGTGGCTTGATCACACTCTGTTGACCACGTTCAATTTGACTAGTTGACAACATGGCCCACCTATCACCATGATAGCGGGCATGATGAAGCCGCGCACCGCACAAGAACCTGTCGAGTTTCGCCCGACTCCGCAAAAACTGATTGCGAGCATTAGACGTCTCGCAGCAGATTCTGCGAAGGTGTCCTTTGGGCGACACGCCCTCGAAAGGATGGATGAAAGAGGAATCACAACCTTGGACATCCTACGCGTGCTACGCGCAGGGGACATCGAAGGAAAGATCGAAGCTGGTCAGAATTTGGGAGAATGGAAATGCAAGGTCGTCGAGAGGCGAAAGCGCGCCCGGGCGATAGGAGTCGCAACTTTAGTGGTGCGAGAAAGCAGGCTGTTTATCAAAACAGCGGAGTGGGAGGACCAATGATGGCCGACAGGTTCTGTCTAAACGGCCAAGAAGTCCTTGAGCCAATGCTCTACAGGGGGTGCGGGTTGGACGGCATCTACTTGCTTAACGGTTACTCCATTGAAGAGCATGACGGCGAGGAACACGTGAGCATCTCTGATGTGGACGGGCTTCACCAAGCTATCGGGCGACACCTGATCGTCCACCGGAAAGGGCTCTCCCCTAAGGAAATCAAGTTCCTTCGGAACACCATGGGCATCACTCAAGCGGAAATGGCTGCGCGCCTTGGCAACAACAGTCAATCGGTTGCCAGATGGGAGAAAGGAGAGTGCGAGATTCCCGGCACCTCTGAAAAGCTTCTCAGGGCAGTGTTTCTTGCGTCCCTTCTTAGGCAAGAAGACCTAGTGGCGCTTAGAGAGCTGTTGCAATCAAAGTTGGGTGCTCTGGATTATCGCGACCAGACACACGCTCCACCAGCGCAGTTTGAGTTTTTTGACAAATGGGAAGAAACGCTGGCAGCGGCATAACTGCATTGCTGGCCCTTCATTGGGCCAGCCAAACCCCGCTTTCTTGCCGCACCATCCCCGCAAGTCGCATTTTCTGCAACGCCTGCGTTGTGCGCAAATACGCCGCGCGTGGGTCGAGGTCCGGCCTCTTGCCTGCCACATAGGCCGCGAGTTCGCGCTGGGTCCTGTAGCCCTGCCTTATGCCGTCCAGAATGATGATCCGCATCATCCCCTTGCGCGCGGCGTCGGGTTTCTTGGCTGGCAGCACGGCTGGCATTGGGACGCCGCGCATCACAAGCAGCGCCTCAACGTGTGCGATGCCTTCCCCGTTCCCCCGGATGATCTGCTTGCGCAGCGCCAGCAGCGCGCCGTCTATCGACTTGTCCTGCATGCTGGAATCTTAACGGAAAACGACCGCGAAGGATTCCGTTTTCTTGGTGCGTTTGATACATAAGGCCGGATATTTTCAGAGCAAAGAGGGGCAAGGTTAACGTGACCTGACCGCCCCGCATCTTTGCTCTTCAAATATCCTCAGGGGGGTGAGGCCGCAGGCCGAGGGGGGCGCGAGCGCCCCCCTGACCCGGTTTGGTCTCTCAGCCCGAACCCAGAATGATGCGGACGTAATTCGTCGTCTCGTCATAGGGCGGCACGCCGCCATGCCGCTCGACTGCGCCGGGCCCGGCGTTATAGGCCGCCAGCGCCAGCCGCCACGAGCCGAAGCGGTCGAACATCATGCGCAGATAGCGCGCGCCGCCGTCGAGGTTCTGTTCAGGGTCGTCGGGGTTCACCCCCAGCAGCGAGGCGGTCTCGGGCATCAGTTGTGCAAGGCCGCGCGCGCCGGCGGGTGAAACCGCTCCCGCATTCCAGCGGCTTTCCTGGTGGACGAGGCGCAAGAACAGGTCTTCGGGGATGCCGTGGCGCTGGGCTGCGGCGCGGGCGACCTGCAGATAGTCGCCGCGATAGCTGCCCGAATAGGCCGCGACGGAGCCTGTAGAGTCGGGCGCTGCATATTGCCGCGCGAGGCGGGTATCCATCAGCCGCGTCTGGCTGCGAAAGGTATCCGTCCGGCTGGCGCTGCCACTGCCCAGTCTGAGGCCACTGGCCCCGGCCTGACCGGCCAGCGCCGCAACCAGCAAGGTCGCAAGAATGATGCGCATCTTCGCCCCCCAGGCTTCGTGCCGCGCGACTATAGGCCCGAATCGCGCCAAGGCCAAGCGGCCCGGCGCGGCCTCGGCGGACTGGCGTGGGCGTTAACCAATTCCCAACCTTGTTGCTGTGGTGTAGTCCTGCGTCAAAGGGATTCGGCTAGCGGGGGTATCATGGCAGGTTCGGTCAACAAGGTCATTCTGGTGGGGAATCTGGGCCGCGACCCTGAGGTGCGCAGTTTCCAGAACGGCGGCAAGGTGGTGAACCTGCGGATCGCCACCTCGGAAACCTGGCGCGACAAGCAATCGGGCGAGCGCAAGGAACGCACGGAATGGCACACCGTCGCCATCTATAACGAGGCGCTGGCCAAGATCGCCGAGCAATATCTGAAAAAGGGCAGCACCGTCTATATCGAGGGGCAGCTGGAAACCCGCAAATGGCAGGACCAGTCGGGCGCCGACCGCTATTCGACCGAGGTCGTGCTGCGCCAGTTCCGCGGTGAGTTGACACTGCTGGGCGGGCGCGGTGACGGCGGCGGCGGTGGTGGCGGATATGACGATCCGATGGGCGGCAGCAGTGGTGGCTACGGCGGCGGCTCGGCCCCGGCCTCGGGCGGGTCATCGCGCGGCGGATCGGGTGGCGGATCGGGCAGTGG
>Ga0209573_1002525_pt1 | contig 23023 bp, 17 predicted proteins | sample TNRBio252014_DNA_FD_185870 | JGI IMG/M metagenome (GOLD analysis project Ga0209573, IMG submission 185870) | Wastewater treatment Type I Accumulibacter community from EBPR Bioreactor in Madison, WI, USA - TNR Reactor_6/25/2014_ DNA (SPAdes)... | ecosystem: Engineered > Bioreactor > EBPR >...
TGAGTTTATGGCTTAGCAATTTTTCAATCTCAATTCGTTCGTTTAATCCAAGTCTGTCGTACTTTTTTCCCATTTTACAAGTTAGGTTTTTTTGTGCCTAACGTTGCGTTAAATGTTTGAATCGGCCCTTGCGTTGGAAAAACACCACCATCAATAAATGCAAAACGAAAATAATTTTTATTAGAAATGCGCTCTTTGCAAGGAACAAAAATTCGCTTATCAACCTTACTGAACAAGTTGAAATTTCTCAAAAAAACCCATTCCCAATAATTTATTTTTCGGTTGTACTGATAACGTTTTTCTAAATCGGCTTTGTATTTTTGAAAATGTAAATAAAAATGAGGATACGTTTCTTGAAACTCCGTTTCATCCAAACCATCTTTAACAAAAATGTATTTGGTAACACGTTCAGCAAAATAAGGTGCTAAGTCTTTTGCTTTTACTACATTGATAGTTGCCAATTCTTCTGCGTTATTCAACTCATGCCCATTCACTTGAAACGCTTTGTCTAAACCACTCACCAAGCCATTTCCAATGTCGCATACCTCACCAATAGTGCAATACTCTATTTTACTTTCGTCAAACAAAGAAAAAAACGAAGTCGGATTTTCCTTTTTACAAGCAGCCTCTAATAACTTTAACTCTTGCCTCACATCATCGCTTTGCAAGAGCCAGCGTTCATTAGCTTTAAATTGTGAAACTTTCAAATATTCTGCGTCTTTGAACGGAATCTGATTTTGTAAACTCCCAAGTGTTTCAGAAGTTAATTTTTGATTTGCGTAGAATTTCGCAACCTTTATTTTATCTGTTTTATGCTTACTTTTTACAAACTTAAAAATGACAATTGAAACAGTTACTTTCTCAAAGATTGGTGTTTCATTGAAATGATAAATTTCTTCAAAATAGCCATTTTGAACCATGTAGTTTCGCAGCGAAATGGAATGAGTTGTATTCATCCAATACTCCGGACAAATGAAAATAAGCTGTCCATTTTCATTCAACTGCTCAATGGATTTGAGAATAAAAATGTACAAATAGTCGCAAAGAGAATTGAAGTATTTACTCCAAATAGGATTGATAGAAAGCTCTTGTTTTAAATCATCCTCTAAATTTTTCCAACGTATATAAGGTGGATTCCCAATAATCAAATCAAATTTTTCATCAAGGGTTGCTGAAACAAAACTTTCGTAACGAACAAAAGGAAAATCGGTAGCTAACTCTTTGTCGATTTCAAAAGCAGCTAATTTGTTGTATCCTTTCTGTTGCAATATTTCTAAAAAAACACCTTCGCCACATGATGGCTCCAAAACCTTAGAATCTTTAGATATATCAGCTAACCCAATCATAAACTCAGCTACCACTTTGGGAGTAAAATATTGTCCGAACTTATTCTTCTTAACTTGTTTTACTGACACCTCCATTCTAAAAACTATTTTGCCAAAGTTACGTTTTTGGTTGAGCAGTTACAATGCTATTTAAAACAAGATATAGCCTTAATTGTTGTTTTACTACTGTACATAAATAACCCTTGTATAAATACAAGACGTAACCTTCTGCTATGCAATAGCGTAACAACTAAGCAACTAAACAATATTCATGACAGCAGCCCTAACCCAACGAATTGAAAAAGAACTTATATCAAGTTGTACTTTTGTAAATGCATTTAATGCCATTTCGGTTGAATTGCGCAAACTGAACGACAAGAAACTTTTTCGCGCCATGCTATTGGGAAATGGCTTTCGCAACAAAGTGAAAATATACTTTACCACCACAGAAGGCGAGCGAATGGTTGAAACCACCGTTTGGGCCTTCACCGAGAGATTTGTAATACTCAAAGGCAACATCTTTATTCCAGTAGAAGCAATATCCAATGTTGCTTTAGATTAATTTTCATATTAGCATCATATTCGGCTTAACTTTGCCGATATGGATTTTTTACCGAATAACATCAATCAATATTTAGAAGATTTTTCAGCGTCTGAAAATGAAGTGCTAACCAAGCTCGCACGCGAAACGCATTTGAAAGTGCAAATGCCCCAAATGCTTAGCGGCAATATTCAAGGCAAGTTTTTAGAGATGATAAGTCGCATGATTCAACCAAAAAGGGTGTTGGAAATTGGCACTTTTACAGGTTATTCTTGCTTATGCTTTGCAAATGGCATAGCCGAAAATGGTTTACTTTATACCATTGACATCAATGATGAACTTTCGCCAATAGTGAATAAATACATTGAACTTGCCGGTAAAACAAATTGCATAAAACCATTGGTTGGCAATGCACTTGAAATCATCCCCACCATCAATGAAACATTTGACCTTGTTTTTATTGATGCCGATAAACAAAACTATTGCAACTACTTTGATTTGGTAATTGACAAAGTGCGGAGCGGAGGTTTTATTGTTGCCGACAATGTGTTGTGGAGTGGCAAAGTTGCCGAAGCAAAACACGATAAAGACACAGCCGCCCTTCATGCTTACAACCTTAAAGTACTCAACGACCCTCGTGTTGAATCTTATATTTTACCACTACGCGATGGACTAAATATTGCACGAAAACTTTAGATACACACAACATTAAGTGTGTTTCATACGTTTAGATACAAGCTAGTACTGCTACTTTTGTAAGTTGATAAAGTATGTATTATGAGTAAGACTGCACTTAGTAAAGTAAAACAATCATCTTCGGTTCTTGCGCCATTGTTTTTGGTGTCGGCACAATTTATATCTGCCAATTCTTTTGCTCAAACAAAAGAACTTTCGCCCTCCATTATTCAATATATTGAACTCTACCGAGGCATTGCACAAGAGGAGATGCTTCGCTCGGGCATTCCGGCAAGCATCACTTTGGCTCAAGGCGTACACGAATCCAATATCGGAAAATCGGTTTTAGCAACCGATGCCAAAAATCATTTTGGAATTAAGTGTCATAAAGAATGGAGCGGACCTACCTACACTTACGATGACGATGCCATTGGCGAATGTTTTCGCGTGTATAACAATGCCGAGCATTCTTATCGCGACCATTCCGACTTTCTTACTTCAAGACCCCGCTATGCAACCCTTTTTACATTAGATAGAAAAGATTATGCGGGATGGGCAAAGGGCTTAAAAGCGGCAGGATATGCCACAAACCCTAAATACCCAGAGATATTGATTCGCTTAATTGAAGAGTATAAATTGCATGAGTATGATGACTTTAACAATGCCATTTATGCAACAAAGCCAGCCGAGAAAAAAACAGAACCTGTTATTGCACAACAAGAGCCGGCAATCAAAACCGAAACTCCTGCTGTATTGGAGTATCAATCAATGGGCTCGCACAATGGCATACCATGTATAATTTTAGAACGCAAAACCACTCCTGCAGAAATTGCCTCGAAGTACAATGTGGCCTTAGATGCCTTACTTTCTTATAATGAAATGGACGAAGGCGATGTTTTCAAAGAAAACGACAGAGTGTATTTTGCACACAAAAAGAAAGTAGGCGAAACTGAGTTTCACACTACCGAGCCACACGAAAGCATGTGGACTATTTCGCAAAAACATGGCATAAAACTTCATAAGCTATATGAAAAAAACCGTATGAAAATGAACGACCAGCCAGTTGCTGGCGAAACCATTTACTTGCAAACCAAAAGAGAAACCGAAACAAAAACGATTTCGTACGAAGCGTTCTTGAAAGCTAATCAGGAATCAAAAAACACCGCAAGCGAAATCATCAAAAAACCTTCGTTTGCCGATGATAAAATTGTTACTGCATCAACTGATAAAATCTATCAACCTATAACTTCAAAAGTAGCAGTTGCCAGCAATGAATCTATTGCAAGTATAGATTTTGAAAAAGCAAACATCACGCGCTATTACGAAGTGCAACCGAAAGAAACATTGTATGCCATAGCCCGCATGTTTAATGTATCGGTAGGGCAACTAAGCGCTTGGAATAATTTAAACGGTAGTGATATAAAAGTGGGGCAGCAATTGATTGTTGGCAGAAAATAATATTTTCTGTTTTGTTTCTTAAATGCCCAACTCTATCTGGAATCTACATTGAAAATTGCCCGATTGGCTACTGAGGTTAGTGGGAACTCGATTCAACTCATAAGTAAAATCCGTTTGCACTTTCACCTTGTGCTTAATGAGGTATTTACTTAGCACCAGCGAAAATTGTTGCTGATTTTTTTCAAAAAACTCAACTTCTTTTTGCGGAACTAAAAGCGAGTAGCGTGTACCGATTTCCCACATTTTTTTAAAACAATAACTAGCCTGTGCATTAACCCCTTGCCCTGCATACACTGTACGTTGCAGACTATCTTTGTTGTACGTAATCGGGTTTTTGCAATACCTATACAAGTATTCTACCGAAAGTGCAAAACCTGAATACTTAAACATCACATCAGCCTCAGCGCCATACAAGTCGCGTCCTTCGTATAGTTCGCGCCCCAACTGCCCCCCAGTGCGCATTGCTCCATTGTTGAAACTTCCACCACCTGCAATTGCAAGTTTTGGCTTAGGCTCACGCAATAAATCGCCTTCAAAATAATCGCCCCCATCAGAGAAAGTACCCAAGGGCAAAAGCTCTACTCGCGCTGTGTATGCAAGACCTTTATCGGTTTTTAATACGTTGCGACCCTCGCCAGACGATACCGCAGTTTTTATTCTAAAAGCAAACCTGCCATCGCAAAAATAGGAAAGAAACAATCCAAAATCGCGATCGAGCGTAAGCGCATTACTCACAATTGATCTATCGGCAAATTGCAACTCGCCTGATGAAATTACACGCTGCCTGTTGCCGGGCAACTTGCCTTGTCCCATTGCCAACACCAAGCCATTGCGAAATTTATAGGAAATCATAGCATCGCGCAGCACATTTGGAAATCCACTCACATCCCAATCCATATCAGCCCTCGAAAATGAAAACTGGATATTGTAAGTAAGGCGGGGCGAAAACAAATTCCCATCTAACCGCAAGCGAATTCTACGGATACGAAACTCGAATTCTTTAGGACTGAAATTTCTTTCAGAAACGGACGCATACCCAACACGGCTTTGCACTCTAAAACGCAAGCCAAGCGAAAAACTACTATCGGCAGTAGAAAAGTTCAGCCCTTTTTTAAAAACCGCCCTTATCTCGGGTGTTTTTTTTTCTTGCGCAGATGCTAACTGAAAAACTACTATAGAAAACGCGCTCACTACCAACCTAAACGTTGTAGTTAAACTATTAAATTCCAATTCAATAAATTTTGAGCGAAACTATACATTAAAGCAATGTTAACAATAGCAACTTTACACATTCAATAATGGCGCTACTCAATCATTCAACAGAAATTTACAGGCAGATGTGAACATTAAGATTACATTAAAACTATCTGTCGCCAATGATTGATTGTAAAGAATACAAATCTGCTACCTTCGTATTTATGAATAGAGTGTATTTTGATAATGCAGCCACTACACCAATAGACAAAAATGTATTGGATGAAATGTTGCCGTTTCTCACCGAGCATTTCGGCAATCCAAGTTCCATACATCATTTTGGACGGAAACCTAAAGCAGCAGTTGAAAAAGCGCGCAAGCAGATAGCTAACTTTTTGAATGCTTCGGCTGGCGAAATATTTTTTACAAGTGGTGGAACCGAAAGTAATAATATGGTGTTGCGGTGTGCCGTGCGCGATTTGGGCGTGCAGCGCATTATCACCTCTCCTATCGAACACGACTGCGTGTTAAACGCCAGTAAACAATTGCAAAAAGAAGGAATTGAATTGGATCTGTTAAATGTAGATTCAAAAGGAAACTTGAATCTGCAACAATTAGAAACACTACTTGAAAACAACTCCAAAAAAACATTGGTTAGTTTGATGCATGCCAATAATGAAATTGGCACCATTACTGATATTCATACTATTTCGCAACTGTGCATAAAACACAAAGCCTTTTTTCATACCGACACGGTGCAAAGCCTTGCCTATTTTCCATTTGATGTGCAACAGATTAAGGTAGATTTTTTGAGCGGCTCGGCCCACAAATTGCATGGACCAAAAGGTGTTGGGTTTGTTTACATCAATAACGAAACACCAATTTCGCCATTACTTTTTGGAGGAAGCCAGGAAAGAAACATGCGTGCCGGCACCGAAAACGTAGCGTGCATTGTGGGTTTTGGCAAAGCCATAGAGTTAGCACAATCATCAATGAGGGAAACTGAAACTCATATTCGCAACCTCAAATCTCGAATGGTTTCAAAACTTGTGCAACTAATTCCCGACATTCAATTTAACGGAGATATTGATAATGGTTTTTATAAAATACTAAGTGTATCGTTGCCGCCAAACCCAAAAAGTGAAATGATGTTGATGAATATTGACATTGCAGGCATTGCAGCAAGTGCAGGTAGCGCTTGTTCATCGGGTACCGAAAAAGGCAGCCATGTTTTAGAAGCTATAAATGCCCCCATCGACCGTAAGGTAATCAGGTTTTCATTTTCTAAATACAACTCTATCGAAGAAGTTGATTATGTAGTTAATAAGTTGGAAGAATTGGTTGGTATTCAAGCCAGCAATACCACATCTAAACAAGATTCACTTTCTCAATAGCATACGGCAAGACAAACACAATGGAGCTGTTCTCGATTTTCTTTTACAACGTTGCTATGTTGCTTTACTACGCAGCAATAAAAGTAGCGGCAGTGTTTTCGCCAAAAGCAAAAGATTGGATAAATGGCAGAAAAGCAGTTACAACGCAGTTGCAATCATTTTCAACACCCGTTAATGCTAATAGAATATGGATTCACTGCAGCTCGTTGGGTGAATTTGAGCAAGCGCGCCCTTTAATTGAAAAAATAAAACAATCGAAACCCAGCGCATTTATCTTTCTCACTTTTTTTTCTCCATCGGGCTACAATATTCGCCAAAGCTACAAGTTCGCAGACATGGTGTGCTATCTACCACACGATACTAAAACCAATGCACAAAAACTGATTTCTGCTTTTAAACCCACTTTGGTTTTATGGACTAAGTACGACTTCTATTATCACTTTCTAAACGAACTTAACCTTGCCAAAGTACCCGTAATGCTCTTTGCGGCAAGATTCCTGCCAAATCAGATTTTTTTTAAAAATCATGGATGGCTTTTCCAAAAAATACTCCAAAGTTTTACTCGCATTTATGTTCAAGATACCGCCTCTAAAAAGTTGCTTGCTAACATCAATATAGAAAGCGAACTTGCAAACGATACAAGATTCGACAGGGTAATTGCTATTGCCCGCGAACACAAAACATTTCCTGAAATTGAACAGTTTGTTGCAGGCCGAAAAACAATTGTGTGTGGCAGCACATGGTTGCCAGATGAAGAACTGCTTACAGCAATTATCAATACCAATGTTTTTGAAAATGCGGTTTGGCTTGTTGCGCCACACAACGTAACTTCTACAAATGTAGCACACTTGCAAAAAATGCTTAAAGGCAACAGTGTATTACTGAGCAAACTGAATGAAAATGCACAAGGCAATGTATTGATTATTGACAGTATTGGGCAACTATCATCGCTCTACGTTTATGCTGATGTGGCATATATTGGTGGAGGTTTTGGCGCATCAGTTCATAATGTTTTGGAGGCCGCAGTTTATGGCGTTCCTGTTTTGTTTGGCAAAAACTATCAAAAGAGCTTCGAGTGTATTGATTTAATTCGAGAACAAGGCGGATTTTCAATAAACAGCAAACAAGAATTAGAAGAAAAAATAAACATGCTTTTTCAAAAAAACACGGCTGTTAAAACTGGTGAAATTGCCCGCAGTTATGTATTGAATAAAGCCGGTGGAACGGAGAAGATATTTACATTCGTTGAGCAACATCTAACAGATTAACCCATGAAGAACTTTTTGCTTTTGCTTCTGTTTCTTACATCTGCTATTTCAAGTTATAGTCAATGCATTGCACCGTACTCCGACTTCAATTTTTTTCAATATGTTTTTGAAAATGGGCAATCAACAAAAATAGAGCCGCTGCCATTAAAAGGGTATAAAGTTGGCAAAGAAGTGTTTGCCTACGTTCATCAAAATTCGCGTTTAAAAATCTACTACCAAGGCAGAACATACAACGCATGCGATGTAGTACCCAATTACTACACAACCGACCATTTATTTGTGTTTCAAAACTTAAACAGCGTAAAAGTATTGCACGATAACAAGTTTCAGCAAATTGAGTTTCAGTTTCGCGAAGGTCAAGACAGGCTATATGTAAGCGATAGCTTGGTGGTATGGACAAACCCATTCAGAGAGGTAAATGTTTTTTACAACGGAGTTAGCAGTAAGATTGACGACATCAATACCATGAATGCCAAAATCAGCGATAACATTTATGCTTACATGGATATTTCAAACAATTTCAAGGTATTTTATCAAGGCAAAGTAACTGTGCTTGAAAGTTTCGAACCCGAAAAGTTCTATGTAGATCGCGATATTGTGGCGTGGCTCGATTACCAAAGCAATTACAAGTTTTTTTATAAAGGGCAGATATACGAATCGAACGTAAACAACACTCTTCAAGTGTTTCCATGCGAAAAACAATTTGCTTACATATCGCGGTTGAACGAGTTTAGTGTATGGCGCGAAGGCGAGGAAGTTACATTATTGAACTATGTGCCACCAAAGTTTGAAGTAAAAGAAAACATGATTGTGTATGCAGATAAAGGCAACAATTTTTATTGCTACTACAACGGAGAAAAAATTTGGGTAGAAAGATACATACCTACCGAATGGGTAATTGATAATGACATTTTAGTTTACAAAGACATCAATGGCCGATTAAAAGCAATTTACTATGGCAAAGAAGTGGAAGTAAGCGACCAAATTGTTCAAAAATTCACACTCTACAACGAAACGGTGGTGTACTCTTTACAGCCTTACGAAACCAAAATTTGGTGTGCTGGCAAAACCTATACCTACAGGTAAAAACATGCCATTTTAAGGAAAACTAAATAACACCAAGTTTTAGTTTTCGTCAAACTCCATAAACTTTGGTTCTTCTTCAATCTGAAAAAACTTATCCTCGCGCTTATCGTCTTTTACAGCACCTCCCTTTTTAAAAAGTTCTTTCAATACTTCTTTCTCATTCTTGAAGTCTGCTTTGATTTTTGTTGCCGCTGTTGCTTTATCATATTGAATTTTGGGCTTTGATAAGGGTCCCACAATACTTAAATAGATGTTCAATCCTTCGTAGGGGTCGTTTTCAATAAATTGCTCACGGCCTTTTCGGTTGAATTTGTTTGCAAGCATTTTGCGCAAATTGACCTTAAATCTATAGTCAATAACATTATCAAATTGATGCTGCCCCGAAAACATAAGATTTAGGGCATTGGTTTGAATTTCAAATGCAGGAATAGTAACCGTGCGATTAAAAATTGTCAATCGGTTTTTAATATCTGCAAAACGAATATTACTAAGTTCTTCAACCCGAATAAAAGCCGATGCAGCTTTCACCGGTTCAAAGTTTTTAAGCGCACCATTTTTAAGCTCAAAATCAATTATAGCATTCAGGTTATCTAAATCGGGACTGCTGTAATTTTTCCAAACATTTTTTACATACAATTTCGCATTCAACACACCTTGCAGGTTTTTATCGGTAAGCGTTTGCTGACCGAAATTTTCAGTCTGCTCAAACACTTTTGTTACATCAATATCGGTTAGCTCTGCGCCAAGATTCATCAATAAATCTCGCGTTCCGGCAAACGCCAGATAGCCGTTTCCTTTTACACTTCCGCCCATAGTGTTGGTTGAAAAATTATTCAAACGCAGATGTAACGGTGAGCAAGAAACACTTGCAACCACATCGTCAAACTCCATTTTATTAAAGGTAAACTTTTGAATGGCTATTTGAAGAGTTCCATTGATGCGAAAAACATCTTGCACATCCAATTTCTTTTTCACAGATGCTTTTTCGGAGCTCTGCTTATCAAAAGTTTCAATCATCTGCGAAAGCTGCAATGCTTTCACATCAAGTTTACCATCTATATGCAAAGCAATATCGTTCATAGGTTTTCGCTCTACCAAAGCAGCGATGTACTGTAGCAGATTTGAAATTGTACCCGAGAAAACAGCTTCTGAGTTAAGAAGAGAAATAGTCATTTTTTTAACTTCCAAATTACGACCAGAGTAATGTATTGCTCCATTTATTTTTTCGTACAAAACTTGCTGCGCCATAAAAGAAACCTGCTCTAACTGAAAATCGCCACCGCCCTTTAGAGTCATATTTGAAACGTCTTTCAAATCGGCAACATTACCATGAAGCGAAAAATCTGTAAACCGAACAGTTCCTTTCAAATCTTTCATTACGCTATCCGGAATAAAAGGATCGAGCTCTTCTAAATGTAAAACACCATTTGCATCGAAAATAAAATCGGGTTGCGCTAAATTTTTAAGCAATAAACTAAACTGAAATGGTTGATTGCTAATGCGCGAACGAAAATCGCTAACACGCAAATAATCGGAGCCATTAGCGTCCATTCCATACTCTAATTTCACAAACACACGGTTTAGTTCGCGCCCATATTTTGAAAGTTTTATAACTCCATCATTAAGATTGGCTACAACCTTTACTGTAGGCGAGGTAGTTTTGTTGTGTACTCCATTCAACTTCGCTTGAATATTATATGCACCTTTTCCTTCAAAATCTTTCAATTGATTTTTTACCGAAGCTGGCATAAGCGAAATGAAATTAGATATGTTATCGCCTTCGCTTTGCGCTTTCATATCAATAAGCGTATTGTGTTTTTCAAACATCAATGAACCACTAACAAAAAACGGAATCTTTTCAATCTCAACGCTGCCTTTTTGTACTAATATCCTTTTGCCATCATCTTTTACATCCAACTGCATTGCGATTAGTATTTGCTTATTGACTACATACGAATCACTTGCCTGCTTTACACTTTCTATAAAAAAATTGCCGTCCGAAGTAAGCTTATACTCAGGTTTGCCAAAATCGCCAACCAATTCTACTTTTCTTACACGAGCTTTTGCATCAAAGTTTGTGCCTTCATCTACATAGTTAAACCGCACATTCTGCAAGGTTAATTTGTTGAGTGCCAATGAAACACCTTGCCCCTTGGAATCGTTGTGTTTCAATATATCTAAATTAGTTTCGCCTTGCTTGTTTTTAAAAATATTTACCGTGCCATTTTGCAACAGCAACTTATGAATATGAATGTCGCCCTTCACCAACTCAACAAGACTAAAAATGAATGAAAGTTCTTGTACTGCCGCAAGTTCCGGCTCCTTCGACTTTAATTTATTGGCAATACTAACCGACTTAAACTGCAACGATGCATCGGGAAAATGACGTAAAAAGCTAAGAGTGATTTCTCCGCCCACTTTTACCGGCACAGTAAGTTCTTTGTTCACTTCAACAATAACTTGCTGTTTAATTTTATTCTCAAATACCAATGCTGCCAAAAAAGCAAGCAACACAAGTATCAGCGGAATAAAAACCAAAGCAAGAAGCAGCCTTTTCCAGTTCACTAACAATATTTATTTTCTATAACGCGAATGAATGATAAAAATGAGAACTCAAGATTAATATCGGAACAAAAAAAATCCCGCAAGAATAAATACAGTCTTGCGGGATTGAATAAAACATTTGATGTTCTTAGTATCTGTAAGTATCGCTTTTAAAAGGACCATTTACAGGCACACCAATATAATCTGCTTGTGCTTGCTCTAACACTTCTAATTTAGCACCAATGTGTGCAAGGTGAAGCGAAGCTACTTTCTCATCAAGATGCTTAGGCAACACATATACTTTGTTTTCGTATTGGCTGCTGTTGTTCCAAAGCTCTATTTGCGCTAAGGTTTGATTGCAGAAAGAGTTACTCATTACAAAAGATGGATGACCCATAGCGCAACCCAAATTTACCAATCTGCCTTCGGCCAATACAATTACATCTTTTCCATCAACATTATACAAATCTACTTGAGGCTTAATGGCATCTTTAGTATTGCCATAGTTTTTATTCAACCAAGCCATATCAATTTCATTATCGAAATGCCCAATGTTGCAAACCACAGATTTATCGCGCATATTTTTAAAATGGCGGTCGCGGATAATGTTTACGTTTCCGGTTGCAGTAACAAAAATATTTGCACGCAAAACTGCTTCATCCATGGTAACAACTTCAAAACCATCCATTGCTGCTTGCAAAGCGCAAATAGGGTCAATTTCGGTTACCAATACACGGCAACCTGCACCACGCAACGATTCTGCCGAACCTTTACCAACATCGCCATACCCTGCTACAACAGCCACTTTACCGGCAAGCATCAAATCTGTTGCTCTGCGAATAGCATCAACCAACGATTCTTTACAACCATATTTATTATCAAATTTCGATTTAGTTACCGAATCGTTTACATTGATTGCCGGCAACAAAAGCGTGCCATTTTTTACACGCTCGTGCAAGCGGTGAACGCCTGTGGTTGTTTCCTCGCTCAAACCTTTAATGTTTGCTACTAACTCAGGGTAACGATCAAGTACCATGTTGGTTAAGTCGCCACCATCATCCAAAATCATATTCAATGGCTGACCATCTTTAAATGCAAACAATGTTTGTTCAATACACCAGTCAAATTCTTGCTCGTTCATTCCTTTCCAAGCATACACTGGAATGCCAGCGGCTGCAATTGCTGCGGCTGCATGGTCTTGTGTTGAAAATATATTGCATGAACTCCATGTAACATCGGCACCCAGTGCTGTAAGCGTTTCAATAAGTACCGCAGTTTGAATCGTCATGTGTAAACATCCTGCAATGCGCGTGCCTTTTAATGGTTGCGAAGCTCCAAACTCTTTGCGCAGCGACATCAATCCTGGCATTTCGGCTTCCGCCAATTTAATCTCTTTTCGGCCCCAAGCTGCCAATGAAATATCTTTCACTTTGTACTTTTGGCTGGTTTCTGTTGTAGTTGACATATTTATTTTTTTTGCGTTGCGAATATACAGAAATATGCCCTATTTCTTTATAGATGATATCAAACTCGGGTAAAAAATGACGACAAAACCAACAACACCGTCAGTTTTGCATAAAAGCAGATGAAACTGCCACACTCAGTTGCCTTTGGGGTTGAACTACTTGCGCTACTCCTCCCCTTCTTGTTCTATACACTATTGATTTGCGCAAATAAAACGACAGATAATACACCCTTGATATTTTGAATACATTTGCCTGATTGAAACAGATAACGAGCATTCTGCTCCTTTTTATTTTTCTACTTAATGCTATTGGCGTTGGGGTTATTTTCAAACTCCAACAGCAGCAGGTAAGACGTGAAATAAAACGACAGTTGAGAAGAAGAGTTGCTGACAATGAACTGCGCTGTTTCAATTTATCGAAAAGTGATTATCGCCAATTGAATTGGGTTAGACTTGATGACGAGTTTCAACTGGAGCATGAAATGTTTGACGTGGTTCGCAAGGAACAAAAAAACGATTCTGTTTTTTTGTTTTGCATCAACGATAAACAGGAAGCCAGATTGTTTGCCGGATTAGCAGAAATTTTTAAACGAAGTGCCGATAGCAATGCTCCGGCAAAACGGGCTGCTAAAAAGCTATTCAAGTTTTTTACAACCGTTTATTTAAAAGCAAAAGACGAGTCTGTTTTTAATGAACAACAGTTTTCAAAACTGAATAGGCGGTATTGCCGTTTTTACAGCTCACCACCACTAATAATAGAATCGCCACCACCACAGTTGATTCATTTTTCGGTTTGAAGGTTTTCAAACCTCAGTTATGCACTTAATTTCTTGTAGCCAAATGCTGCCACTGGGGCGGTTGTTTTGTGCTGCAACGAGGTGTGCTGAACGGTATGGTCGTGTGTTAAACGATCGGTTTTAATCAATAAATTTTAATTTTAATGAAAAAGATATTCATTGTAATAATGGGTTTGATATTGGCGTACGTATCAATGGCGCAATCGAACCAAATAAAAGGGATAGTACAAGACGAAGAAAACAATGTTGCATTATCCAATGCAACCATTCAAGTTTCGGAAGGCAAGGGAACGCTAACAAATAATAAAGGAGAGTTTTCAATAGACTGTAGTGGCGACTCGTTGCAAATAACAGTGTCGTTTATTGGCTATCACACTTTTAGCAAAAAAGTGCCATGCGGCAGCGTAGTTAATGTAATGCTTGTTGCATCTGCCAACAATTTAAATACAGTGGAAATAACCGCAACCTCCACTCCAAGTAAAGTAATGCTGTATCAACCCGTATCAATAGCTAAACTTGGTGCTACTGAAATAAGCAGAGGGGCGGGCATATTGATGGATGATGCAATAAATACCAATATTCCCGGGGTTTATATGGAACGCAGAACGTTTTCTGCGGGTCAGCAATTTAATATTCGAGGTTATGGCAATGGCGCTCGTGGCACCAACGGAATCAGTAGCAATTTTGATGGACAAGGCTACAAGGTGTACCTGAATGGAATTCCTATTACCGATGCTGAAGGTATCACAACAATGGATGACATTGACTTTGGTTCTATTGGAAATGTTGAAGTTGTAAAAGGCCCTTCGGGAACACTGTATGGTCAAGCCATAGCAGGTGTAGTGAATTTAAAAACAAAAAGTGCTGAACCGGGTAAGATTTCTATTGGCCAAGATGTGATGATTGGCAGCTACGGTTTGCAACGTTATACCACGCATCTTGCAATTGGTAAAGAGCGTTCGTCATTTATGGCAAATTATGGCAAACAACTTTACAAAGGTTTCATGCCACACACTAAATCAAACAAAGATTTCGTGAACCTTTTTGGCGAGTTTAAACCAAATAAGAAACAAACAATAGGAGCATATTTTGGATTCAGCAACAGCAAAGATGAGCGCAATGGAGAAATAACCAAAGAAGCGTGGGATACTTTGAACTATGACGGTAACATAAGGTATGTAAAAAACAACGCGCACTCAAATGTTGTAAGTTTTCGCGCTGGTGTATCACACACCTATAAGTTTCATGAATTTGTATCGAACACAACTTCAGTTTTTGGAACGGGCTTAATAAGCAATGTTAGTTCGGCAGGCGGCTGGACAGATAAATCGTCCATTAACTATGGCATGCGCAGCACCATTGACACGCGCTTTCCGTTAGGAAAAGGGTTCTCACTTTCGGGCATTACCGGTGTGGAACTGCAAATGCAAAATGCCAAAACACTTGGCTACCCTATGGTAGCAGATAGTTTTAACCTATCCGGCTATAACATTCCTGGTGCATTGCGCAGCAATCAAACCACTGTTTCCAAAACAGCATCGGCCTTTACCGAATGGACAATTTCAATGCCATTCGACTTTTCGCTTACTGCCGGTTTGGGTTGGAGTGGCTTGGGTATAGAACTCAACGACCTATACTATGTTGCAACCAACAACAATCCAAGCAATCCAAATGGAACACACAAGCCATCGCAATACAAAAACAAGTTTATGAATATGCTTTCGCCCCATGTTGCTATCAACAAGGTGATTGCGAAACAAGTGTCTGTTTATGCTTCTTTCAGCAGAGGCTACAAAGCTCCAGTAAGTTCTTACTTTTTTATTCCGCTTACCGGAGAAATTTTAACGGGTTTAAAACCTGAACTTGGAACACAATATGAACTTGGATCAAAAGGATCTGTGTTAAGCGAGCGCTTAAATTATCAGTTTGCAATATTCTACACTCAATACAGCAACAAGATGACAACAATTGCTGTGCCCGACTCTACTAATACTGCAACATCGTATGTGTATATGGCTAATGCCGGAAAACAAAATCACTTAGGCGTGGAGTTGGCATTGCGTGGAGTGGCGTATAAGTCCAATAATTTTGTGACGGCTATTTCGCCATTTATAAATTTTGCTTACTCGTATTTCCGCTACGGAAACTATAAGTATCAACAGTTAAGTAGCGATAAAAAATCTACAGTAGTTGTAGATTACACAGGCAATGTAGTTGCTGGTGTGCCACCAATCACATTCAATGCCGGCTTCGACTTTACAACAAAACCCGGGTTGTACTTCAATATGACATACTCATTCAGAGATAAGATGTATTACACATCAGATAATGTAAATAGCACCAAACTTTATCATCTTCTTAATGCCAAAGTTGGTTACTCGCAAGTGTTTATCAAGCACATTGGGCTCGATGCATTCTTTGGGGTAAACAACATTACTCAAAACCAAAATTACGCAATGGTGTTCGTAAATCAATTGCCCGATGCGTACATCCCTGCACCTAACAAAGCAAACTTTTTTGGAGGTGTAAACTTGAAATATATCTTTTAATCATTTCAATACCGAAGCGGTGGTTTATCGCTTCGGTATTCTTATTAATTATCCAAACATGAAACAGTATTTTAGTATGGTTACTATAGTGTTTTGCCTTGCTGCTTGCGGAAGATTAGGCAACAAGAGCGATGCACAAAACCGAACCGAGCGTATTGTGTGTATTGCAAAACAATACACCGAAATCATTTTTGCACTTGGCGCAGAAAAAAACATAGTTGCGATTGATATATCAAGTACATATCCGCCATCAGCAAAAAAACTTCCAACAGTTGGCTATCACAGAGCATTAGGTGTGGAAGGTATTTTGGCAGCAAAACCCACATTGATTATTCACGACAACAACATTGGCCCCGAACATGTTGTAAAGCAGTTGGAACACTTGAACATTCCAATGAAAGTGTTTCAAAACAAAGGGGGCAACATAGATAGCACAATGCTACTAATTCGCGAAATGGGAAATTACTTCAACAAAAACAATCAAGCGGAACTCTTATGCAAAAAATTAGAAAATGATATGTCGGTAGCAATAGAAAAATCTGAACAATACAAAGAGGAAATAAAAGTTTTAGCCATTCACTTCGGGCAAGCCTCCAATGTGTTTTTGGTAATGACGCAAAAAAGCACAGCAGCAAAAATGATTCACTGGGCAGGGGGAAAAATGGCAGTTGAGGATGCAAAAGGAATGCGGCAACTTTCGGCAGAAGTAGTAGCTGCTTCAGACCCTGATGTAATTCTACTCACCGACTTTGGCTACGACCGCTTGGGCACACCCGAAAAGATAAAAGAATTGCCCGGTGTTGCCGGAACTAAAGCAGCAAAAAACAACAAAATTTTTCGAGTAGAAGAGCACGACTTAGTTTATCTGGGACCACGTACTGGTGAAAATGTTTTGATGCTGCAAAAACTCATTCATCAATAACTGAATATGTACAAAGTCAATCAACTAACAACTATATTTCTTGCAATCGCATTGCTTGTTACAATATTGGTTTCAGCAAGATATGGCGCGGTGAATATCAGCACCATTGAAATGATTTCTGCATTAGAAAAATTTTTCTCAAACAACAGTATGCTATTGCTGAACGAGCGGATTTTTCTCGACATACGGTTACCTCGTGCACTGCTGTGTGTGTTTGTTGGTGCAAGCTTGGCGGTAGGTGGAGTATTGATTCAAGGATTGTTTCGAAATCCAATTGTAGAACCCGGATTGATTGGCACTTCCAGTGGAGCAGCAATGGGCGCAGCGTTATATTTTGTATTAGGAGCAATGTTTAAGTTTAATACAGGCGAATGGACTTTACCCATTGCAGCTTGTGCCGGGGCAATCATTTCTACGGTATTAGTTTTTGTTTTATCGCAATCAAAAACAGTAGGCAGAAGCAATATTGTTACACTGTTACTTACCGGAATCGCCATCAATGCCTTGTTTATGAGTGGTGTTGGTTTTCTTTCATACATAGCTCGCGATCCACAAGCGCGATCCATCACATTTTGGGGAATGGGAACGCTTTCTGGAGCTAATTGGCATTCGGTAATTATAGTAGGCATTTCCACTTCGTTGTGCCTTGTGCTTTCGCTTCGCTTTGCCAAGCAACTAAATATTTTAATGATGGGAGAAGACGAAGCTATTTTTCTAGGAATAAGCATCAACCAATTGAAATGGCAGATACTAACAGTAGAAATTGTGATGATTGCCATTGCAACAGCATTTGTTGGTGTAATCAGTTTTGTTGGTTTAATAGTTCCTCATTTGTTGCGCATGATAAATGGTTCGGATAACCACTTGCTAATTCGCAATAGCGCCTTTGCCGGTGCAATTTTTTTGTGCCTGGCCGACTTGATTGCTCGAATGATTGTTCGCCCAGCCGAGTTGCCTATTGGTATTGTTACATCGGTAGTTGGGGTACCTGTATTCATTTTTTTACTCAGAAAGAAAAACTATCTTTTTTAATATGCTTACAGCACAAAACATTAGCTATTCGGCAGGTAAAAAACAATTACTCGACAACCTTTCACTCACATTTGAACCAGGGAAGATAAATCTGATAATTGGTCCAAATGGAGCAGGAAAATCAACACTAATAAAGGTGTTGAGTGGAATGCTAAAGCCAAGCACAGGCTCAATTTTTTATGGCATAAATGAAATGTCGGTAGCAGCACTTGCAAAGTTTCGGGCAGTACTTTCACAAAACACAGATCTCGCATTCCCACTTACAGTAAAAGAAATTGTGATGATGGGAAGATACCCTCACTTTAAATCAAATCCCTCTTTGGCTGATGCTCAAATTTGTGATGAGGTAATGCGTTTTTTTGATGTTACTGATTTTGCAGAAAGAAACTTTTTAACTCTAAGTGGTGGCGAAAAACAACGTGTACACTTTGCTCGGGTTGCGGCTCAAATATGGCAACAAAACAGCAAAGTGCTGTCTTACCTGTTTCTCGATGAGCCGCTTGCCTTTCTTGATATATTCTATCAAATTGACTTTATGAACAAGCTACTTGCTTTAACACAACAAAAAAATATTGTAGTAATTGGAGTAGTACACGATTTGAATATAGCAGGCAAATATGCCGATAAGCTGGTATTAATAAACAATGGCAAAGTGCTTGCCGATGGCGATAAACAAACTGTTCTTACATCCGAAAATATTTTTTCGGCATACCATCTTAAACCAGAAATTCAATCTATAAATGGCGATGTGCGATTGTATTACTAACCAATACTACACATCGTTTCAGCATTCCACTTTCATAAATTTATCTTAAATGTTTGATTCAAAACTACTGAGCTGCAATTATGTAAACACGAACACTTACATTCGCCAGCGGTGAAAAAAAGTTTTTCAAAATTTCTTGTATTGCTGTTGTTGCCGGTGTTTTGCTACACCACAACGGTAAAAGAGATACACTTTCTTTTTCTTCATCATATTGACGAGCACCACGATAGCTGCAACAATCACTTACACGAATCGCACGAGCACGAAGCTTGCTCTTTCTGTAAAATTGATATTTCGGTTGCTACCGATTCAGCTTTGGGGTTGGTGTATCAATTTGTGCCAGACTATTCATCTTCCAAAGTGTCATCATACACTTCGTCATTTACCCCCTCTATCCTTCAAGGATATTCTTTACGCGGCCCACCGATTTGTTAATACATCTTTTTTATGGGGTTGTTTCAATTACATCTACAAGATTGAAAGTATCATGCTAAAATTTCCAAGCAGATAATGCTGAATATTTTGGGGCTAACAAATCATGTTACAAGAAGTTTTGAAAACACCCTGCTCCTTGTATTCTCAAATCATCATTCGCTAAGTGAAGCAAATTCTATCAATAATCTTATTGTGTACGTGCATGTGCATGAGCTTATCAGCACAAACAAACTCATGCCGCTTGCTGCTAAAAGGCAAAATTACGGATGTTCACTCCGGCAAGTCGTTAGATCATGCTTTAGTTCATATTCTTGAAACCAAAGCAGAGATATTGGCTGATGAGTTTGGAAAATTCTCTGTTAAGAACCTTTGCGCTGGGAAATACACGCTTCACATTTCTCACGTTGGTTGTGAGCCCGAATACTATGAAGTTGAATTGAGTAAAGACACATCGGTAGTACTTGAAATGCACCACACCGAAGCAGAATTAGAGGAGGTTGTAATTGAACAACATAAAAAAGATAATCAGGTAACGCTTGACATAGAAAAACTGCAAGGAAAAAAGTTAGAGCAATTGCGCGGCTTATCGCTGGGCGAAACTCTTAAACATTTATCGGGTGTAAATGCGCTTTCTACCGGCACAAATATCTCAAAGCCTATTGTTCATGGTTTACAAGGCAGCCGCATTGTGATAATGAACAACGGAGTACGCCAAGAAGCACAACAGTGGGGCAACGAACATGCACCCGAAGTAGATCCATTTTTGGCACAAAAAATAACTGTAATAAAAGGTGCAAACTCAATACGATATGGCAGCGATGCAATTGGCGGAGTTATACTTATGGAACCAAACTCACTGCCGGACGACAAAAGCATTTCGGGCGAAGCGAATTATGTACTGCACAGCAACAATGTAGAACATAACGCAAGTGTGTTGCTACAAGGTAATCATGCAAAAGTTTCGCCACTTTCTTGGCGCGTTCAGGGCACTTATCGCAGGGGTGGAAATGCACGAGCCACAAATTACTGGCTAAAAAACACCGGAGTAGAAGAAGGTAATTTTTCTGCCACCGTAGCATGGAACAAAGAACGCTATGGTGTGGAAGTTTTCTATTCGCGTTTTCAAACAAGCATTGGTATTTTATCATCGGCACACTTTGGCAATGTAACCGACCTGCAAAATGCAATAATGAGAGGCTCACCAAGCGACAGTGCCGATTTTTCATACAGCATTGCGCCACCAAAACAAGCAATTGAGCACAATCTTGTAAAAGCAGCATCACGCATTAAAACAGGCGATTTGGGAGAATTGAAACTGGTATTTGCATATCAATACAATTTGCGAAAAGAGTACGACAAACATCGCGCTTACAACAACCCCTCAACATTGGCGCAAAAACCCGGAGCTGAGTTTGGCATACAAACCATTACCACCGATTTGCTTTGGGAACACAACCGAATAAAACGCTTTGCAGGAATGGTTGGTATAAGTTTTATGACACAAACCAACAACCAAAAATACAGCAGCATCATACCTTCTTTTTGGAATTTCAACGGTGGTATTTTTTGGATAGAACGATGGCAATTCAAACAATTGGAAATTGAAGCGGGCATTCGCTTCGACTATCGTTGGCAACAAGCATACACGCAAAACGACAAGCCAACGTTTTCGTATGCTGTGCCCTCGGGCAGCATTGGTGCCGAATATCATTTTACAGAAAAAATAAAATGGAATGTGAATTTAGGTTCGGCTTGGCGAGCACCAAATATGGTAGAGCTTTTTGCCAATGGGGTGCATCATGGCGCGGCTTCTTATGATGTTGGCAATCGCAAACTTTCGCCCGAGGTGTCGCTAAACATTGCTTCATCGTTTGATGCTCAATGGAGATGGCTTGATGTGCACATTGGTTTTTATCAAAACTTTATACAGCAGTTTATTTATGTAAAACCAACTTTGCAAAACATTGAAACTATACGTGGTTCATTTCCTGTTTTTGAATACACACAAGCAAATGTGTCGCTTACCGGAGCTGATATTGAGTTTGAAATTAAACCATTCAAGGGTTTTAAAATTTCGAGCAAAACATCGTTGTTGCGCGCCTGGAATCGCAGCGAAAAAGACTGGCTGATATTGATGCCTCCGCAACGATTTGAAAATGGAGTTCGATACACAATAAACAGTTTCAAAAAAATTGCCGGTTTATATATTGGCGCATCGGTAGTAAATGTATTGCGCCAAACACTTACACCTGCCAATCAGGATTTTGCTCCTGCCCCACCGGCATACTGGTTACTAAATGCCGCAGTTGGTTTTGATGTAGCTACAAAAATGCCGCAGCCCATTAGCATTCATCTTGCAGCAACAAATTTACTAAACCAATCCTATCGCGAGTACTTGAATCGCTTCCGCTATTTCAGCGATGCACAAGGTGTAAACATCTCTTTGCGCATTCGTGTACCCTTTCATTTTCAATTAAAACAAAACTAATTTTTACATCAATTAAAATCCTTTTATGAAAATCAAACAATCATTTATTACAGCATTACTTACAATTGTTACACTTTCAACCACACTATATTCTTGCAAACCCGATGAACACAATCATGACGGGCAAGAAACTATCACCACACTACAGTTAAAATTAACCCCAACAGGTGGTGGTTCGCAAAGCGTTTTTACTTACAAAACACTAAATGCAACAACCACAAAAGATACTGTAAAATTAAGCGTAGGCACAGAATACGCTGCTACTTTGGAACTTTTAGACGAAACAAAATCGCCAGCAGCAAACATCACCACCGAAATTGCCTCATTAAAAGAAGAGCATCAATTCTTTTTCATCGCCTCCCCCTCGGGCTTGATTGCAATTTCAAATTTAGATAAAGATGGAAACGGAAACAATCTTGGATTGTCATCAACTTTCACAACAGCAACAGCAAGCACCGGAACACTTCAAATTGTATTAAAGCATTTAGGTAACGAACCTAAAACAGGAAACATTATTAACGGAGAAACAGATCTTGATTTAATTTTTGACGTGGTAGTGCAGTAGGCACAGAACATAATTGGCAATGCTGCTAACGCAAAAAAATACACCGGAACAAGAGAAACTCTCAAAAACTCTTGTCCGGTAATATTCTAAAATTTTGATTGCCTATGAATAGTTTTTTGAGTTTCTTTTACTGATTAGAGAATGAATAGTTTCACTTTTTCGATAATATATTTTCAACCAGCCACCAAAGGTACAATAGCCAACAACGACCAGCTAACTACCACAAGCGCAACAAGCATTTTTAAATAATTATCAGAAACAAACGGCTTCATGTTTTGTATTACGCGATGCCCAAGCGAATGTTTCCAAATCGAATAAATGATTGAAACAACAGAGCAATACTGCGGCAGCAGCTTACAAAAAAACGATTAAAAACAAGCTACACCGCTACATTATGCTCCCGCAAAGCATCGTTCAACGAAGTTTTTTTGTCGGTGCTTTCTTTCCGTTTTCCAATAATCAAAGCACAAGGCACTTGATATTCACCGGCAGGAAACTTTTTGGTGTAGCTGCCTGGAA
>Ga0209573_1002526_pt1 | contig 23021 bp, 21 predicted proteins | sample TNRBio252014_DNA_FD_185870 | JGI IMG/M metagenome (GOLD analysis project Ga0209573, IMG submission 185870) | Wastewater treatment Type I Accumulibacter community from EBPR Bioreactor in Madison, WI, USA - TNR Reactor_6/25/2014_ DNA (SPAdes)... | ecosystem: Engineered > Bioreactor > EBPR >...
GGTCATCAGCGGAGACTCGATGACGATCAGAACTCCGTTGGCCTTCTTCCTCTCCCCCTCCTTGATACGCTCGTGAATCTTGCGCCGGCACCGGGGGTCAAGAGTGCTCTGCCACGCCAGAATATCCCCGACTGTTTCAGGAGGCCAATGGCTGGTCAAAGGGCGGGGTCGAGCACCAGTCTTTACTCGGTAAGTCAGCACCGTTCTATCGGTGACTTGGTAGCCGAGCGACTTCAGCTTCTCACTTGTTCGATCCTCGTTGTCGGTGATGAACCACAAAGGGCACCCATTGGCCTGCGCGACTATGCAGTTCTGCCGCCCTAAATCCTCGCCCTGCATGTCCACGAAACAATACCAGCCGTGCCAATAGGCGAAGAACTCTTCCGCGAGCTCTTCCATCATCTCTCCCTGCGTGATCTTCCCGAACACGACGGCCGCGCGTTGTAGGCACGCCAGCGACTGTCCGACAGGATCGTAGATGTCCAGAACGACGGTGCCCCTGGCGAGATAGCAAAGCCCGCCATCTGCGCCAAGATGAGGAACCGCTGCGGGTAGCTCAGGAGGGATTTTCAGCAGCCGGATGCGAGGCAAGTCGAAGAAACTGGGGTCGAGCTGGACTTCGCACGGACAACCCTTGTCCGCTTGGGGCGGGGTCAACCGCCCATGCAGCCTGAACCAGCCGTCATCCGTCTTGCCAACAAACTCGAAGCCTCGCTGCTTGAATGCCTCGATCACGTCTGCGACTGCTGCGGTGCTGCTCATCCAGCCTTCGTTCGCCCGATAAGTTCGCTAGGACCAGCAGCGGCGGGAGCCGCGGCAATGGTGGCGGCAACAGACACCACCTTGACCCGATCCGGCTCATTCGGAAAGCGCGGGCCGAACTCGCCTCGCATCCAGATGCAGGCCTGTGAAGGACTGCCTGCGCCGGTTGCTCCGCGCAGCACCTTCTCAAATTCTTCGAAGGCCTTTGCCGCTTTTTCGACACCCGCCTGACCAAGTCGCTCTGTGAGCGACTCGGACTCATCCACGGGGTTGTTCACTCCCGCACGCAACCGGGCCGGCAGTGCAGCGACAACATCCACCAAGGCGAGGTCGTCGCGCCGGTCGCGCTTCTCAAAGACCGGAGCTGCGGCAGCCATCAACAGGATCGAGGCGGGTCCTCCGCTGGACCACCTCCAATCGCGGAAGGCTTTCAGGTAACGAACCACACGCCGGAACTGCTCCCCCTTGGCTTCCACCTCGCCCAGGAACCATTCCTTGACGGGCCTAGGGTCGGATGGCATCCAGTTGCATTCCCGGTGGGCGAGGAGCACCTTCTCGCGAGGCAATGCCGTCCAAGCATCCCGCTCCGCTTTGATCACGGCGTCCATCAGCGAGTCATACCCAAAGCGCCTCATAGAGGCCTCTGCCAGATTGACAAATTCCTGATCGGGGATCGCGTACAGCGGGATGTCAATGTGTGCATAGCTCGCAATGACGATGCGGATGCACGTTGGCTTGTCGGTGACAAGCCTCCACCTCTTTTCCTCGACCAGCGGCTTCAATGCTTCTTCCGCAGCGGCAAAGAACACCGTCGCCGCAGTGCTGGGACGCCTCGTCTGCGAGACGAAACTCATTGGGAGATAGCAGCCATCATCGACATCCGCCTGCTGAGGGCGTTGTGCCGGTGAGTTCAGGGTCTTGTATGCCCATGACCCTTGCGTGAAGAAGCGCGGCTGCGGCACGTCTTCCGTGTATCCGCTTGCCCTCAGCACGCGAGGGATGCCTGAGCGCAGGCAGTCCCTGACAACAGCGCGTGCGCTGGCGATCCATGCGCGTTGCTCAGACGTCAAATCCAGCTCGTCATGCATGCAGGATTCGTCATCAACGGTGGTGAAGAAAAGCGGGCTCAGGTTCAGCATGCGGCCTCCGGAGCATTTTTGTTTGGGCCGTGATAGAAGATGGGAGCGCCGGCCTGGTGCGCTCGAAACGGTTGGAAAAGAGGATCGCCGAGCGCACGCTGCGCCGCGTGGTTGCCGCGATCCTTGAGCGTATTCGTGGCGCCAATGGAGACCCGATCCAGCGACTTCACGTCCTTGCTCTGATCCGGTGTCGCCTTGTCGTCGATCTGGAAGTAGTTGTTCCCCAGCGCCTGCCGCAGCATGTAGTCCACCGACGACTCCTGGGCGGAAATCACGAGGTCGAAGAGCCCCCCGCGCCACTTGCCGAATCCGCGGTCAAGGCTGGCGCCGCCGCGAACGGTCGCACCGATGGTCATCGTGCCGATGGCGAGGACCCGAACCAGCGCATCCTGTTTCGGCGCCAGGAACGTCTTGACTTCGTGCAACCCGAACAGGCCGGGGGCGTTGCCCACCAGCCCCCCGTCCGCGAAGACACCGCGGTCGTTGCGCGCCAGAGGAAAGTAGACGGGCGCGGCGGCTGTCGCCAACGCAACATCGACGATCTTCATGCGGTGATCCAGTTCAAAGGACGGATGGTGCGGTGTTTTGAAGAACTGCCCGCGACCTGTCGAGTAGTTGACTGCTGGCACGAGAACACGATGTTTCAGGTCTCCGATCGTGGTCCCTTGGAAGCGCTCGGTCAGTACCTCTCGCAGCCCTGTTGAGTCATGCTTTGCGGTCAACCAGAACCCCAGGATCCGCCTCGGCAGACTGCGGCAACCAAAGATGCGGCTGCCCTGTTCTTCAAACAGTGCCTTGAGTTCGTGGGCCGGAATTTCCGCAGCCAACCCCAAAGCCAGCATCCCTCCTGCCGATGTGCCGCAAATCAGATCAAAGTGCGAAGCGATAGGACGGCCCAGCGCGGTTTCGAGTTCGGCGAGAACCGTGGCGGTGTACAGGCCGCGATAACCGCCCCCTGACAGGGCGAGCACGTGGTAGGTAGGGATGCCGGTCATGGCACTTCAGCCCTTCGGCGGGAAGGGGTCGTTGCCGTGGCTGTCCTTGTCACGGATACGGCCATCCGGACGATGGATGACGAGTTCGGATTGCTGGTTGCGTGCGATATCCCTCGCTGCGTTAATGGCCTGTTGCTGCGTGTCGTGCACGGAGGTCGCCCGCTGATTGCCGGCTCCCTTGACGGCCCAACCATCCTGATGAGGAACAACATGCTGATTCTTGCCTGCCATGATGGATCTCCTACAGTGGAACTATCGAAGTCCCAGCCGCTCGGCTGGGTTGTCAATGGCCGCCCTCTGTAGCACAATCCGTTGCTCATGCAGACAACAGGAAGACCAAGCCAATCCAATCTGCAGCAGGCGTAAAACCTACAGCCGTTGTCTGGCTGGACAACAATGTATCAGAGCACGTGCGCCGTTGCAACTGGCGCGCGGCGTACGCCTTCGAACATCACCGGGTGTGGAAGGGAAACCGAGGGCTCGGCCCTTCGTCCCTCAACCGCAAGGATCAGAACTCATGCCGCAAACAGGCCTTGGCGTAGCCCTCAAGACGCTACGCGAACGCAGAACGCTCTCCCTGCGTGAGACCGGCCAGCTATCGTCAGTTGACCATGCTTATGTCCACCGCCTCGAAAGAGGCGAGAAAACAAACCCATCGCAAGACTTGGTTGAGAAGCTGTTGAAGGTTCTCAAGCCGGGAGAAAGAGATGCCGCGCTCGTGATGTGGCTGGTTGACCACGCAGACGCTGATCCAAGCCTTGTTGAATACGTGCTACAGGACCCCTCAATCAGCATTGATATCTTTTCGGCCGCTGCTGGTGTCAAGCATCGGGGAAATGCAAGGCCTGACCCCGCGACGCTTATCGCCCGAATCAAGAGGCTTTTCGACGACGACGAGGATGATTGAGCATGGACGAGGCGGATGTCAGGCAGCGAGCGCGCGCGTTTGTCGCGAGAGTCGATGTTTCGAACATCCGAGAAGACCTGTCGCCGTATGTGACGGCTGCTAACGCCAAGGTCAAGAAGGATGAGCTTGGCGAGGGGGAGTCTGGCTATACCGTTACCAAGCCGAACGGGAAGCAAATTATCACTGTGAATTGGCTGGAAACCGAAGAGCGCCAGCGCTTCACTGTCTGCCACGAAATAGCTCATATCGTGCTTGGCTTGGAATCAAGTCACGACGAGGTGCCGTCATGGTCCTATGCAAAACGACATCCGAACGAGATCGCCTGCGACACGTTTGCCGCTGAACTGCTGATGCCCTATCAGCAATGGCTCTCCGCTGTTCCCAAGGAAGAGCCCTCCCTGGAACTCATCCAACACATGGCCGACTTGTTCGGCACATCATTCCCTGCAGCGGCGTCAAGGTTTGCCAGTCTTAGCGACATGCCGTGCGCATTCGTCACCATGGAGCGCGGAGCGGTGCGGTATGCCGCACGCTCCACGGCCTTGCGGCAAGCAGGGGCCTGGATACCTCCCAGGTCGGTAATTCCAGTAGGCTCCGTGGCTCACCGAATCCGCTCTTCAAGGAATAGCGCCACTGAGACGGGGAAAGTTTCACAGGACGTCTGGTTCGACAACTGGGGAAAGGGCCTTGACCTCTGGGAACTTTCAAGACATTACCATCGCATCGATACCACCATCTCCTTGCTATCGTTGGACAACGACGATTTGCCGGAGGTTGAGGTGAACCGCTTCGGCGCACGTGTCGAAGACGATGGAGGCTTGGCTGAACTGACGGGAGAACTGCCATGGCCGGGGCGAAGCCGGCGCCGCTGAAAAGCGATCACAGATTGTGCCGATAGGTATTGAAATTCATCATCCCTCCATGCAGCGTACCCACGAGGTCCGAGATGGAGAATCTATCGCGCGTTCCTACAGGTATTTCTTGAACTTTGCCGCTGCGATGCACACCGCCGCGCCGAGCAGCGCTGCGCTGGGCAGCAGGATCGTAAGCGTCCAGCCCGCCCATCTGTAACTCTCGCTTGATCTCCTTCAACCTCAATGTTTTCGAGAGGAGGAAGAGATGGACAAGGACGCAGAGCGGGAAAGGTACTGGCAAGGACATGTGGGCGCCTGGCGCGCGAGCGGGGAGTCGCAGAGAGCGTACTGTGACCGGCACGGCCTGAAGAGCCATTCGCTCAGTTACTGGCACCTGCGCCAGGCAAGAGGGACAAGCGCGCCGGAAGAAGGCTCTTCGCTGACCTTGATTCCCGCGGTACGGGTTGCGGATGCGGAGGCTTCGTCGCCGAGCCTGTTGCTCGCCATCGCCAACGGCTGGCGCCTCGAATTTGCGGCTCTGCCTCCCGCCGCCTGGCTGGCGGAGCTCTGCGGAGGACGCTCATGATCGCGCCCACACCCCTCACCCCGCCGTCGGCAGGTATCTGGCTGGCGATCGAACCGGTGGACATGCGTCTGGGCATCGATGGCCTTTCCGCCCGCATCCAGGCCAGCCTCGGGCGCTCCCCCTGTGATGGCACCGCCTATGCGTTTACCAATCGCAAGCGCAGCCGTCTCAAACTGCTGGTCTGGGACGGCACCGGCGTCTGGCTATCGCAACGGCGGCTGCATCGGGGAAGCTTCACCTGGCCCCAGGCTGGCGACCGTGTATTTGCCCTGACGCCGGAACAATGGCGGTGGCTGATCGTCGGCGTCGACTGGCAACGCCGCGACGCTCCCGCACCGGCGCACTGGCAGGTTTAGTGGCCCGTAGGTTTCCGTAAAAAGTCATGCCAAATCGGCTACTTGCCCACCTTTGCAGTCATCCGTTTGGTATAATCCGTCATGGATTTCGCCACCGAACTTGCCGCTTTTGACCCCTCGCCAGAACTGCTGGCGTGGATGGAGAAGCGGGTCGGTGGTCTGGTCGAACAAACACGCACCAGCGCCACCGCGATTCACTGGCGCGACGTCAAGATCGAGAAGCTCACGCTCGAACTGGCCTATTTGCGGCGGATGAAATTCGGCGTCAAGAGCGAAGCCTTCGCTGCCGCTGAACGCGATCTCTTCGATGAAACGCTGGCTGCTGATCTGGCCGCCTGCGAAGCGCGCTTGGCCGAAGAGCGCGAAGCGGCCGAAATGGGGCCGCATCAGCCGCCACCCGAGAAGCCCAAGCGCGAACGCGCGGGCCGTCAGCCCTTGCCCGCGCACCTGCCACGTATCGAGCACCGGCACGAGCCTGAGGTGTGCACCTGCGGTGAATGTGGCCAAGCTCTGGTACTGATCGGCGAAGACGTAACCGAGAAGCTCAATATCGTTCCTGCCGAGTTCTTCGTCGATCGCCACATCTATCCCAAATACGCCTGCCGGCCCTGCGCAACCGTGACGGCGGCAGTGGCCGAGCCTTCGGTGATCGATGGCGGCCTGGCGACGCCGGCCTTGCTGGCCTGGGTCATGGTCAGCAAGTACACCGACCATCTGCCGCTCTATCGTCTGGAACAGCAGGCGGCCCGTTCCGGTGTGGTGCTGGCTCGGTCGACCCTGGCCGACTGGGTGGGCCGCATTGGCGTCGCGCTCGAACCGCTCTGCGAGCGCCTCGCCGACTTGCTACGCCAAGGCAAGATGCTGCATGCCGATGAGACCCCGGTGCGCCAACTGGACCCCGGGAAAGGGAAGACAAAACACGCTTATCTCTGGGCCTACCGCAGCAATACGCTGGGCGATGATCCGCCGATCGTCATCTTCGACTATCAGGCGGGCCGGGGCGGCGTACATGCGGCGAATTTCCTGGGTGACTGGACAGGGGCTCTGATGGTCGATGACTTCGCCGGCTACAAGAGGCTATTTCGGGGCGAGGCAGTTGAGCTGGCCTGCATGGCGCATGCCCGTCGCAAATTCTTCGACCTTCACAAGGCCCACGGCAGCCCCATCGCCGCGGAGGCGCTGCGTCGTATTGGTGAGTTATATGAGATCGAGGCCCAGGCCAAGGGGAAGACGGTGGAGGTACGGGCGCTGCTGCGCCAGGCACAAAGTCAGCCACTGCTCGAGGCCCTGAAACTGTGGTTGTTGCACACTCGCCAATCGGTGGCCAACGGCGGCGCCCTGGCCAAAGCCATCGACTACAGTCTGAAGCGCTGGTCGGCCTTCGCCCGCTATGCGGAGAACGGCATCTACCCCATCGACAACAACCCCGTCGAAAACGCCATCCGCCCGATTTGTCTGGGGAAAAAGAACTGGCTGTTCGCGGGTTCCGAAGCCGCCGGCAAACGCGCGGCGGTGATTCAGTCCTTGCTGAAAACCGCCTGCCTGAACGGCATCGAGCCCATGGCTTGGCTAACTGACACGCTGGAAAAACTTCCCACCTGGCCCAATCGCCGCCTCGACGAATTGTTGCCAATCAAAAAACTGCCTGCCTGATCTGCACAAGGATAGGTGGATGCGCTGCACGCTTACGCAGGATCAGCAGCGGGTTCACGCTGACCGGCAGGGGAAACCGGGATAAGACCACGGAATCGCGAACTTCGCTGCCGTTTCGACAGATCCGTCGTCCGTAGTGGCCGGCTGAAGCAACGGAGTTGCCATCCGGCACAGCGCAGCGAGGGGAGTGACCCCTCGAGTATCCCTACCGGCCCTTCGCTCCGCATGCCCCTAACGATCATTGCAGAGCCGGCAGCCACCCCGTATCATGAAACCTATTGAGGCGCGGTCTGCTCGCCGACCAAAGTTAGAGGCACCAGGGGTGGTGCTTGACAGAGGCATCAGAGCGGGTCCGCCCGGCTCTTTTCCTGGCATCGCGACGTCATCGTCGGCGATGCTTTTTTGCGCCCCAAGATTGCGTTGTTTCACATTAACGATCATTGCAGAGCCGGCAGCCACCCCGTATCATGAAACCTATTGAGGCGCGGTCTGCTCGTCGACCAAAGTTAGAGGCACCAGGGGTGGTGCTTGACAGAGGCATCAGAGTGGGTCCGCCCGGCTCTTTTCCTGGCATCGCGACGTCATCGTCGGCGATGCTTTTTTTGCGCCCCAAGATTGCGTTGTTTCACATTAAGAAGGTGGTACTGCCTAGCGTCTGTGTAGCCAATGTGTTCTCAATAAGCGTTCCCGATCTAGCAGCCGCCAAATGGCGAGTATCGAGAGCATTTGCCTTAGCGTGCCTTGTTGTCCGTTTTCCGAGGGGAAAGAGCGGTTGCCAGGGGCAGCAACAGCGTCAGCGGAGAGTCGGGCAAAGCGATAAATCCATGATGCCGGTAGAAGGCCTCTGCCGCCTCGTCTTTGGCGTCTACCATCAGGGCATAAGCGGCGATCTCCGAGCGAGCGGCACGGTCGAGCGCATCGGCCAGTAGCGCACCGCCTAGACCTTGCCCCTTGAATACCTGATCGACGGCCAAGCGGCCCATGCGTACCGCTGGCACGGTCGGGTAGCGCGGCAGCTTCTTGGCGGTACTGGCCGGAAGATCGGCGAGCAACAGGCTTGCCGACGCCAAGGTGTAGTAGCCCGCAATGCGTTGCCCCTCAGCCAACGCGACAAAACAGGCGGCAACGCGTCGGCGAACATCTTGAGTGACGTGTTCCTGCAAGTAGCGGTCTAGCGGCTCGGAAGCACTGTTGAACGTCGTTCGGTCATGTGTGGCATCGAGCGGCGCGAGCTGGAACGGCGCGCTACTCACTCAGCACGCAGCAGCTTGCTACGACGAGCGAAAGCACGTTCCAAGGCCGGTGACGGCTGAGGCGGCGACAGCAGCGCCTGAGCAAAGCACTCCTGATCGGCCATGGACAGGCGGATAACTTCGGCTTGCTCGATGGCGCGTTGTGCTGCGTCTTGAACGGCGGTGATCACGAAGTCGGTCATGGTCCGCCCCTGAAGTTCAGCGGCGCGCTTGAGCATCGAATGCAGATCGGTGCTGATCCTGGCTTCGAGGCGGGCGGTGGAAATGGCTGCGGGCATAGTGTTGTCCTCCTGACGCGAAGCGTACGGCACTCTGCCGTACGCGTCAATTCATATTAGCGTACGATTTTTCCGTTTTCTGAGGCGACCCCAAGTAACAAGTAAGAACGCAGATGACAGAAATGTCATTCCCGTGACAGCTTGCCGTCGGTATTGATCATCGATACTCGTAAACGTAATGCATTGCCAACGACGAACCGCTAACCAAAACGAGGAATGGCCATGAAAACTCTGCCCCGCAAGATTCTGATGATCGCCTTGTCCGCTGCGCTGAGCGCACCGCTTGCCTTGCTGGCTGCCGAAAAAGCAACGCCGGCAGACTCGATGCACGACCAGATGCAGACCCGGATGCAGGCCATGCAGGCGCGTATGCAAGCCATGCAACAGACGGAAGGCGCAGCACGCATGCCGATGATGGCGGCACAAATGGACGACATGCAAGCGATGATGAAAGACTTCGGCGCAGGCTGTCCGATGGGCGGCGGCCAGGGCAACATGGGTATGCCGGGGCAGAAAGGGATGCCGATGATGCCCGGCATGCACGGCAGTCAAGCGAAATAGATCCAAGGAAGTCACATGATGCCCTGGCTGAAACGACTCCTGGACAGCTTTCGTGAATGGCGGAAAGCCAACGCAGAAGCGCATGCCAGGTCGACACCACACTCCTGCTGCTCGGCACCACCACCGGGGGCTGGCAGCCACCACGACCATCAAGGAAAAGCATAAGTGAGCAAGACCTTCAGTCGAGCGAGCGCGATTTCCGCAAACCATCGCCACAGCCACCTACAGCTTTGCCTGCTCGCGCTGTTCATCGTAGCGGCGGCAATCAGCCTGCCCGTCGCGGCGCAAAGCATCCAGGTGCCACAACCGAGCCCCGGGCTGATGCCCAACCCGGCAGCAGGCAAGGCCCTCTTCGAGAAAAGCTGCGCGTCCTGCCACGGCGCCAGTCTGCAAGGCAGCGACAAGGGGCCACCGATGCTAAGCAAAATTTACGAACCCTCGCATCACGGTGACGCCGCATTCCAGCTGGCGGTAAAAAGCGGCTCGCGTGCGCACCACTGGAAGTTCGGCGACATGGCGCCGGTTCCCGGCCTGACCCCGGACGACGTCGCACAGATCACCGCCTATGTGCGGCTCGAGCAGCGCAAGGCAGGCATTCAATAAGGCCATCCGCCGTCGTTGCAGGCCAAGCCGGATGTGTTGACCACTCGCTCCAGGGCCTCATCAATCGACAAGTACAGGCAATCAGACACGCAATCACAATTGTCGGCTTCAAAGCGACGCTGGCAGCGCCGACTGACCGGGCTTTAAAACCGCTGGTTTCGTGGTCTCGTAGTGGTGCGCTTATCGTCACGACCGCGCTGCTTCGCCACCGTGGACAGCTACGCCATTTCTGCTTGGAGACCATTGCAAAATGAGGAATCGTTTACCGTTCTCGCTCGCCGTTCCACACCCGCCGCGGCGGCGATTCGTTCAGGGGCTTGTGGCCGGTGGTGTCCTGGCGAGCCTGCCGTCCTTCGTTGGCACCGCTCTGGCGGCTGTCGGCCAGGGCTCGGCAACTGCAGCGCCGGTGCTGTCGGGAGAAAGTATCGATCTTGTAATCGCCGAGACTGCGGTGAACTTCACCGGCACGCCGCGCATGGCGACGACCATCAACGGTTCGATCCCCGCGCCCACCTTGCGTTTGCGCGAAGGTGATGCAGTCACCATCCGGGTCACCAACCGGCTGCCGGTAGCGACCTCGATCCATTGGCATGGCATCATCCTGCCCTACCAGATGGACGGCGTTCCCGGGATCAGTTTTGCCGGCATCGCGCCGGGCGAAACCTTCACCTATCGCTTCCGTATCGAGCAGAGCGGCACCTACTGGTACCACTCGCACTCCGGCATGCAGGAAATTACCGGCATGTACGGCACGATCATCATCGAGCCGCGTGACGGGGAAACGATCCGCGCCGACCGCGACTTTGTGGTGCAGTTGTCCGACTGGACCGATCAGGATCCGATGCAGGTGTTCGCCAAGCTCAAGACCCAGAGCGATTACTACAACTACCACCAACCGACTGCGGTCCAGTTTTTCCGTGACGCCTCGCGCGAGGGCCTGCAAGCGGCAATCAGCAAGCGCCGAATGTGGAACGAAATGCGCATGAGCCCGACCGACCTGGCCGATTTGTCGGCGGCAACGCTCACCTATCTGATGAACGGAACCACGCCGGCGGGCAATTGGACCGGCCTGTTCCGCCCCGGTGAGCGCCTGCGCTTGCGCTTCGTCAACGGCGCCGGCAACAGCTTCTACGATGTGCGCATCCCCGGCCTCAAGATGACTGTGGTGCAGGCGGATGGCGTCGATATTGAGCCGGTGAGCGTCGACGAATTTCGCTTCGGCCCGGGCGAGACCTACGATGTGATCGTCGAGCCAAAGGACGAGGCCTACACCATTTTCGCGCAGTCGATGGACCGCAGCGGTTATGCGCGCGGGACGCTGGCCGTGCGTGACGGACTGAGTCCGGCGGTGCCCGAGCTGGATGCCGTGGAGCAGTTGTCGATGTCCGACATGATGGGTGCGATGGGCGGCGGAATGGCCAGTGGCAGCATGGCCGGCATGGACCATGGGGCAATGGCAGGCATGGCAGGCATGGATCACGGGAAGATGGCCGGAATGAACCACGGCGCGATGGCCATGGATCACAGTAAGCACGGCATGCCGATGGGCGGGCTGGCGACTGCCAGCCAGATCGTGCGCCATGCTCGTACTGAATACGGCCCGAGCACCGACATGCGGGTGGACATGCCGCGAACCAATCTCGACGACCCCGGCGTCGGCCTGCGCAACAACGGCCGCAAGGTACTCACGCTCGCCGACCTGTCGACCATCGGCGGGCCGATGGACCCACGCGGGGCCGAGCGCGAGATCGAGCTCCACCTGACCGGCAACATGGAGCGTTACGCCTGGTCGGTCGACGGCCTCGAATTTGGCCAATCCACCCCGGTGCATTTCAACTACGGCGAACGCCTGCGGGTCATCCTGCACAACGACACGATGATGACCCACCCGATGCACTTGCACGGCATGTGGAGCGAACTCGAATCACCAGACGGCCAATTCCAGGCGCGCCGGCACACGATTCCGGTACAGCCTGCACAGCGCTTGAGTTTCCTGGTCACGGCCGACGCGCTCGGTCGCTGGGCTTGGCACTGCCACCTCCTGTTCCACATGGACGCGGGCATGTTCCGCGAGGTGGTGGTGACATGAGCGCTTCAATCAAAAGGGAGAACACGATGCGGAAATTCAGCGCGCTGGCTCTGGGCATCGCCTTGTCGGGCGCCACTACCGCGTGGGCGCAATCAGCGCAGGCGGCGGACGAACACGCGGGACATCATGGCGCGCCGTCACCGGCGCCCGTCGCTGCACCAGCGATGCCAATGTCCGGAATGACGCACGAGCACATGGCAACTGGTGCAAAGCCCGATGCCGGGGATGGCATGAAGAAGGCGATGCCGGGCGCCGCTGCTGCCGATGATATGTCAGGCATGGCGGGCATGGACCACGGCGACATGAAAATGCAGGGTGGCACCCGTCCCGCTGCGACGCCAGCGATGCCGATGGATGGAATGAACCACGAAGCGATGAAAACTGGCGCCATGCCAGATGCCGACGGCGGCATGACGAAGACTCCTCCAGCCGCCGCTGCCGGCGACATGGTAGGTATGGACCATGGCGACATGAAGATGCAGGGTGGCAGCGCGCCCGCCGACGCCCGCGACCCAAACGCGTACTCGGACGGCTATACGCTCGACACGGGGAAATATGCACTCCCCGGGCCGGAGCGCTTGCGCCTGGCGGACGAGCATAGTTTCGGTGCCGTGCTCTTCGATCGCCTGGAGCGTGTGTATGGCAACGACGGTAATGGCACCTCCTACGACGCACAGGCCTGGTTCGGCCGCAACTACAATCGTCTGGTGGTCAAGGCGGAGGGTGAATACGCCAACAGCAAGCTCGAAGACGCCCGTACCGAAGTCCTATGGGGGCACGCCATCGCCAGCTACTGGGACACACAGCTCGGTGTGCGCTTCGATTCGGGAGAAGGACCCAATCGGACCTGGGCCGCCTTCGGCGTACAAGGGCTCGCCCCCTACTGGTTCGAGCTTGACGCGACTGCCTACGTGGGCAATGAAGGACGTACGGCACTGCGCCTGAGCGCCGAGTACGAGCTGTTGCTCACGCAGCGCCTGGTCCTGCAGCCGCGCATTGAGATCAATGCTTACGGCAAGGATGATGTCGCCCGTGGCATCGGCAGTGGTGTCTCCGACGCCGTTGCCGGCCTACGCCTGCGTTATGAGATTTCCCGCCAGTTTGCACCCTACGTCGGCGTCGAATGGGCCGGCAAATACGGCCGAACCGCTGACCTGGCCAAGGACGAGGGCACACGAACCAGCGATACCCTGTGGGTTGCCGGCCTGCGCTTCTGGTTTTGACAAGGACGCAGGAGCCCGCGATTGATTTGCCCACTTACCGCAATTGAAGACAACGACCAGAGAGATCAATGACCATGAAGAAACCAAGCATCCTCCTTTTCCTGAGCCTTGCATCCGCCGCGGCGATGGCCGCTGGCGACCACCAGGGCGGCCATGCGATGCATGGTGACCAGCACGCGAGCACGGTCGGCGTCCCCGGGAAAGCGGCTGACGTTACGCGTACCATCGACGTGAACATGGACGACTCGATGCGCTTCGTTCCGGATCACGTCACGGTCAAGGCCGGCGAGACCGTCCGCTTCTTCCTCAAGAACCGCGGCAAGGTGCCGCATGAAATGGTCATCGGATCAATGGCCGAGCTCAAGGAGCACGCTGAAATGATGCGCAAGTTTCCCAGCATGGAACACGAAGAGCCCAACATGATCACCCTCAAGCCGGGTCAGCGCGGCGGCCTGATCTGGAAATTTGACCGACCCGGCAGCGTCGATTTCGCTTGCCTCATTCCAGGTCATATGGAAGCCGGCATGGTCGCCAAGGTGACGGTAAGCAAGTAAGCTCGAGCCAGCTCGGTGGCCATTGATCCTTCGAGTGCCCCGGCCAGTCGCTTGCGCTCGAAGGCCAGTGCTCTGTGTACCATGTTCTGAAGGATGGTGTCTCCGGGCAGGACGATCCGTTCCCTGCACAGCAGATCCACCAACTCGTGCAGGATATAGACCGGCCGACTGGCGATGTGCAGCATGCGCCTCGACGTGGCGCTTGCGGGCATGGTCCGAGACCGTGAGGTCGGCGACCGCCTTGTTGTCGAAGTAGCGCCGGCGCAGATAGTCGACGTCGTCGCGCACAGCCGGCAGTTCGAAGCGGAAGGAGTGCTGGCGAGCACGGAAGTAGCCTAGATGCAGCAGAAAGTGGATCTTGGTGTGGACCGAGCGGCGTTGATCGAGGGCCTCGAGCTCCGGTGCCGTCAGCGTAAAAAAATAACGGCTTACAGTTTCTGTTTCTTGTGGAGGTAAAGAATTGGACGTACAGCGTCAGCCGTTTCCCGAGTGAGGCGTTAAGTCGCCATTACACACGAACGGAAGACAATGAGTTTTTCAGTAGCGATTGCCAGTTCCGGCGTGTACGTCAACAGCACGCCGATTGCGCAGGAGAAGCAGCGACAGCAATTCATTACTGCCCTGCGGGCCGTGGCTGCGATTGTCATTCTCTGGCACCACTTCGCACTCTATCCGCCCTTGCGGCAATGGGCGGCACCGCTGCTTGGCGATATGCTCGATTGGCTGGAATTCAACGCTCGGGCGACGCAGGTTTTTTTCGTGGTGGGCGGCTACGTCATGGCGCTCAGCATGAGCCGGCAGAACTGGAACCTGAGAAGCATGCGTTCGTTCGTCGTCCAGCGCTACCTTCGGCTCGTCATCCCCTATCTCGGCGCCATTGCGCTGGCGGTTTCGAGTTACCTTGTCGCGCGCGGCTGGTTGCCCGATTCCGTGGTCGGAGAACCCGTCTCTTTGCCGCAACTCCTCGCGCACCTGTTCTTTCTGCAGGACATTCTGGGTTACGAGCAATTGTCGGCCGGCCTCTGGTTCGTCTGCATCAACTTCCAGCTTGGCCTCGTCTACGCTGCCGGATTGTTGCTACGCGACACGCTCGCCCGGGACAAAGCTCCGTTCGTTGGTCTCCTCGGCTGGCTGTTGGCGGCCTTTTCGCTGTTTTACTTCAACCTGAACGAAGCCTGGGATCACTGGTGGCTCTACTTCTTCCCCTATTTCTTCATGGGTATCGTCATCCAGCGCGCGGTGCACGTCGGCGGAAGCAGTCGGGAATTCTGGTTCTATCAACTACTGTTCGTCGCTGCCATGGTGTTCGAATGGCGCTGGCGCCTTTTGAGCGCGTCCGTCGTTGGCTTCCTCGTGTTCAGTTCGCTACGCTCGGGGTGGGGGCAGCACTGGCCCCACAGCCGTACGATCAGCTGGATCGGCAATGCTTCTTACAGCCTTTTTCTCGTCCATTTCCCGGTTTTGGTGATCGTCGCCACCGTGTGGACCCGGATGGACTGGACGACGCCTGCCGGGGCAGTAGTCGGCCTGGTGCTGGCGTTTGCTCTGAGCCTACTGACCGCCGGCCTGTTCCATCGCTGGATCGAACGTCCGGCGGGGCGACTCGGCCGCAGGTAGTGCGCGGAAAACTAGGGGGATGGGGGATATTGCGAACGCGAAGTTGGATGCTGCGGGGAGTCCTATGTTTTCGTCACCAGATCGGAACGTGAGTCGTCACCAGCGACAGTTCGGGATCGATCTCGACGGAGTGAAATGTGAGCCCGGCTCCTTTTACTTTCTTTTTGGGGGGTGTAGGCCGGAACCTCAGAAAACTCCGGCGTCCCAACTCAAGCCCGGCGATCAGGCGTGCGCCCTGGTTTCCGATCTCTATTTCGATGTCAGTGAGCCCGGTCAATTCCTTCTTTCCACCGACCTGTGCGATGGTCGAGCGTAGCTGGTGATAGGGGTTCGTGGAGCGACGGAACAGCGACGCGACTTAAGCGCTAGCCTTCACCCGCGGCGATCGATGCCCGCCACGCGCGCATCACTTTCCGAGATGCCGTTGCGGTCGTCTCGTGGCGTTCCGCGATCATCTGGAACGTCAGCGGTACTACTCGCAACGAGGCTGCCATACGCGAATGGCAGCGCCTTCGCCTGAGCGCCCGCCAAAATCAGCTTGTCTCCAATGGTAATGCCGGTGCCCTGGCCAACTCCCGCCGCAACTGCCACTGCTTGACCAACGCATACAGCGCCGGGATGACACACAGCGTCAGCACTGTCGACGAGACCATGCCACCGACCATCGGCGCGGCGATGCGACTCATGACCTCCGATCCGGTGCCACTCGACCACATGATCGGCAGCAGGCCAGCCATGATCGCCACCACTGTCATCATCTTCGGCCGCACGCGTTCGACGGCGCCTTCCATGATCGCGTGGTAGAGGTCGGCGGCGCTCGGATCAACCCCTTCGGCACGGCGTTTGGCGGTGATTTCCTGCCACGACTGATCGAGGTAGATGAGCATCACCACGCCGGTTTCGGCGGCCACGCCAGCCAGTGCGATGAAGCCGACCGCCACTGCCACGCTCATGTTGTAGCCCAGCCACCACATCAGCCAGATACCACCGACCAGCGCGAACGGAACGGAGAGCATGACGATCAGCGTCTCGGTCAGGCGCCGGAAATTGAGGTACAACAGCACGAAGATGATCGCCAGGGTCAACGGTACGACGAGGGCGAGCTTGGACTTGGCGCGCTCCATGTACTCAAACTGCCCCGACCAGGTGGCGTAATAGCCGGGCGGGAAAGTGACCTTGTCGGCGACGGCTTTCTGGGCATCCTTGACGTAGGAACCGACGTCGCGATCACGGATATCGACGAAGACGTAAGCGGCGAGCAGCGCATTCTCGGTCTTGATTCCCGGCGGGCCATTGCGCAGTTCGATGCTCGCCAGTTGGCCGAGCGGGATCATTCCCGCCTGGCTGGGCACGAAAACCTCATTGGCGATGCGTTGCGGATCGTCGCGCAGGGCGCGCGGGTAGCGCACGGTCACGTTGTAGCGTTCGAGGCCTTCGACGGCGGTGGTCACCACCGCGCCGCCGAGCGCGCTGCCGATCACCTGCTGAAAGTCACCGACGGTGATCCCGTAGCGGGCCAGCTGCTCGCGTTTCGGCGTGATGTCCAGGTAATAGCCGCCGGTGACCCGTTCGGCGTAGGCACTCGAGGTGCCGGGAACGTCCTTCACCGCCTGTTCGATCTCGCGGGCGACCTTCTCGATCACCGCCAGCTCCTTGCCGAAGACTTTCACGCCGACCGGCGTACGGATGCCGGTGGACAGCATGTCGATGCGCGCCTTGATCGGCATCGTCCAGGAATTGGCCAGGCCAGGAAACTTGAGCGCGGCGTCCATCTCGGCAATCAGCTTGTCGACGTTCATGCCCGCGCGCCACTCCTTCTCGGGCTCGAGATTGATCACCGTCTCGAACATCTCCATCGGTGCCGGGTCGGTGGCACTGGCGGCGCGACCTGCCTTGCCGTACACCGACTCGACCTCGGGGAAGGTCTTGATGATGCGGTTGGTGGTCTGCAGCAGGCGCGCGGCTTCGGTCACCGACATCCCCGGCAGCGACGCCGGCATATAGAACAGCGAGCCTTCGTTGAGCGTCGGCATGAACTCCGAACCGATGCGACTGGCCGGAAAGACGGTGACGGCCATCACCACGCCCGCCAGCAGCAGGGTGACGATCTTGTGGCGCATCACCGCCTGGATGATCGGCCGGTAGACCCAGATTAGGAAGCGGTTCACCGGATTCTTCTGCTCGGGCATGATCCGCCCGCGAATAAAGAACATCATCAGCACCGGCACCAGCGTCACCGACAGGACCGCTGCGCCGGCCATGGCGAAGGTCTTGGTGAAGGCCAAGGGGCTGAACAACCGCCCTTCCTGACCCTCGAGGGTGAACACCGGCAGGAAAGAGACGGTGATGATCAGCAGCGAATAGAAGAGCGCCGGCCCGACCTCCTTGCAGGCGCGGATCATGGTCGCCGCGCGATCGTGTTTGGTGGCGTGCGACGGCAGGTGTTCGAGTCGCTTGTGGGCGTTCTCGATCATCACGATCGCCGCATCGACCATCGCCCCGATGGCGATCGCGATACCGCCCAGACTCATGATGTTCGAACCCATGCCCATCGTACGCATGGCGATGAAGGCAATCAGGATGCCGATCGGCAGAGTCAGAATGGCGACCAGCGCGCTGCGCACGTGCATCAGGAAGATCACGCAAACGGCGCCGACGATCAGGCTTTCTTCGAGCAGCGTCCATTTCAGATTGTCGATGGCGCGTTCGATCAGCTTCGAACGGTCATAGACAGGAACGATCTCGGTCCCCTCCGGAAGACCCGGCAGCAACTCCTCGATCTTGGCCTTGACGTTGGCGATCACGTCGAGCGCGTTCTGGCCGAAACGGGCCATGACGATCCCGGAGACTACCTCGCCCTCGCCGTTGAGTTCGGTGATCCCGCGGCGGCCGGCGGGAACGATTTCCACTCGCGCGACGTCGCGTACCAGTACCGGTGTGCCGCCATCGCTTTTCAGCACCAGCGTCTCGATGTCGGCGACGCCCTTGAGGTAGCCGAGCCCGCGCACCATGTATTCCTTCTCGGCCAGCTCGACGACGCGACCGCCGACGTCGCGGTTCGATTCGCGAATCACCTGCGACAGACGTGCCAGCGAAACGCCATAGCTGGCCAGCCGGTGCGGGTCGACGATGACCTGATATTCCTTGACGAAGCCACCGACGCTGGCCACTTCGGCGACGCCACCGGCCTTGGTCAGCTGGTAGCGGACGTACCAGTCCTGCACGCTGCGCAGGTCGGCCAGCGATTGATCCTTGCCGGTCAGCGCATACTGGAAGACCCAGCCGACGCCGGTGGCGTCGGGCCCGATCTGTGGCGAAACGCCTTGCGGCAGGTTGCCCTGTACGGAACTCAGATATTCCAGTACCCGCGAGCGCGCCCAGTAGATGTCGGTGCCGTCTTCGAAGATCACATAGACGTAGGAGGCGCCGAACATCGAGAAGCCGCGCACCACCTTGGCTTTCGGCACCGCCAGCATGGCCGTGGTCAGCGGATAGGTCACCTGATCCTCGACGACCTTCGGCGCCTGCCCGGCGTAGGGGGTGAACACGATCACCTGCACGTCGGAAAGATCCGGCAAGGCGTCGAGCGGCGTTTTCTTGACCGCATAGATGCCGCCGGCGACCACCGCCAGGGTGGCCAGCAACACCAGGAAGACGTTGCGCGCCGACCATTCAATCAGCCGATCGAGCATCTCAGTGGCCCTCGTGCTTGGCGGTGGCCTTCTCGATGCGGGTGATCACGAACTCGCCGTCGCCCCGGTCCTCGAACTCGAAGTGCATCGGCGCGCCGGGTGGCACCCCTTTGGCGACCTCGGGACTCGCCAGCCCGAACTCCATGGTCATCGCCGGCCACTGCAGTGCTGGAATCGGCTCGTGCGTAACCGACGCGGTGTTCGACGCGATGTCCAGTGAATCAATCGAGCCCTGCGCCTGGTACAGTTTCGCCACCGCTTTGGCCGATTCTGCCGACTGTGGTGCGGTGAAGGTCGACAAGGCCGCCTTGAGGTTGCTTTCCGCGTCGATCAGGAAGTTGGCCGCGGTGACTACTTCGTCGCCGACCTGAATGCCTTCGAGAATCTCGACCGCCTCGCGTCCGCGCAGACCGATCTTCACGGCCTGTGGTTTGTATTTGCCCTCGCCCAGCACGAGCAGGACCACCTGGCGGTCGCCGGTGTCGATCACTGCCGATGGCGGCACGGTCAGGCGTGCAGCCTTACCCGCGGTGGCGATCTCGACGTGCGCGAACATGCCCGAACGCAGCATCCCGTCGTGGTTTTTTAGTTCGAGCCTGACCGGAGTGGTGCGTGTCGCGGCGTTGAGCGTCGGATAGAGGTAGGTGACTTTGGCTTCGAAGGGATGTCCCGGAAAGGCGTCGATGATCACCTGCGCGCTTTCGCCGAGCTTGACCCGGGCCAGATCCTGTTCGTAGACATCGGCGATCACCCAGACGGTGGACAGGTCGGCGATACGATAGATGACCGTTCCGGCCATGAAACGCATCCCTTCGATGGCCTTCTTTTCGAGTACCACGCCGGTGGCCGGCGAGGAGAAGGTGACCAGCGCGTTCTGCGAACCGGCCGCGCCCGCAACCTTCCAGTTGCGCAGCCGTTCGCGAGCGGCTTCGGCAAGGCGGCGGGCGCCCTCGCGGGCTACCGGATCGGCATTGCCGGCGCTCTGCTCGAGCGTCTCGGCGATGCGCAATTCCTTCTGGGCGGAGACCAGCTCCGGGCTATAGACCGAGAACAGTGCCTGTCCCTTGCTCACCGGATCACCGGTAGCGCTCACCTGCAGCCGTTCGATCCAGCCTTCGAAGCGTGGCGCAACGTCGTGAATCCGGCGCTCGTCGACCTCTACCCGGCCGACGGTGCGCAAGGCCGCGTCCAGGGTGCGTTCCTCGGCACGGGCGGTCTTGACGCCGAGGGTCTGGATACGCGCCGGGCTGACCTTGACGGCGCCGCTGTCGTCGGGTGCGTCGTCTTCGTAGACTGCGATGTAGTCCATGCCCATCGAGTCTTTCTTCGGCTCGGGCGAGGTATCGGGCAAGCCCATCGGATTGCGGTAGTAGAGGAGCTTGCGTTCGTTCTTGCCGGCTGGTGAGGGAGAGGCGGCGGTATCGCCGCTGGCTGCGTCGGCCATTGCCATGGTCGACGCAGCGGCCGGCTGCTGCCTGCCGAACCAGTAGCCGGCTCCAAGGGCGGCGGCGATGGTGGCGATCACGGCGACTGCCAGGGTAAATTTGAGACTGCGGTTCACAGCGCTTCTCCGGTCAGCAATTCGAGTTCGGCGAGGCGAACGGCCGTTTCCACGTCGGCGTCGAGCAAGGCTAGGCGAGCGCGCAGGATCTGCCGCTCGGCGTCGATCAGGGTGTTGAAGTTGACGCGGCCGCTTTCGTAACCGGACTGTGCCGCGTCGAAAGTGGCGCTGGCCTGCGGCAGCAAGGTGTTTTTCAGCAGGCGCGCCTTGTCGCGGCTGGCCTCGAAAGCGGCAAGCGTTTCGCCAAGCCGGCCGGCGAGGCGCGTTTCAGCGGCCAGCACACGCGTCTGCGCGGCGTCCAGGCGGCGTTCTGCCTCGCGCTCCTGGGCGCGCCGGGACGACTGTTGCAGCGGAATGGTCACTCCGACCATCACTTCCCAGTTGTCCGACGCATTGTAGGGGCGGTTATTGGTCAGGCCGACGGCGAAGTCCGGATAGCGGTTCAACCAGGTCAGCTCGCGACTCTTTTGTGCGGCAACGACGCCGAAACGTTCGCGTGAGACCTCTGGCGAGCGCGTGCGGATCTGTTCGAGCAGGCTCTGGTAGGAAATTCTGGCGGGGGCTGGCGGCAGTTGCGCGGGCTCGGCCAGCGGGGCATCGCCATCGCGCGCCAACAGGGCATTGAGCTTGGCGGCATTGTCGCGCTTGCGACGTTCGGCTTCGACGAGATCGATCTTGACGCTGGTCAGTTCGCTCTGGGCCCGCAGGGCGTCCTGCTGCGGTACCAGACCGACGCCGTAGCGGGTCAGCACCAGCTGCTCGATAGCGTCGAGCAGCGACAGGGTCTCACGAAGGATGCGGATCTGGCCGGAGGCCTGGAACTGCCTGGCGTAGGCGGTCTTGATGCGGTTCTCGACCTCCAGCACGGTGCCGTCCTGCAGGGTCCCGACCTGCTCGGCGAGCGCCTCGGCGACTTCACCGCGCAGCTCGCGCTTGCCCCAGAACGGCAGCGGCTGGACGACCCGGTAGCGGGTATTGCCCACCTGCCCCGGCAGCAGCGAGGGCGCACGTTCGGAATTCACGGTATTGGTGAAGTCCATCAGTTCGAGCTCGAAACGCGGATCGGGCAGCGCCGCAGCCGGCTCGACCCGTTCCCGTGCCGCTTCCGCCTCGAATTTGCGGACACTCAGCTCGGGATTGTGCTCGCGGGCGTAGCTCAGCAAGCCGCTGAGCGAAGCACCCAGCGGCGGGGCGAGTGGGCCCTGCGCGTAAGCCGGCGCGTTGGCTAGCACGAGCGCAAGCAGCACACAGCCGGCCGCAGCAAGGCGTGCCGTGAGCGCGCTTGGCGTGGAAAGCATCATCTGTCGGGAATCCGGTTAATGTGAAAGTCGCGTATGCGACTCACGAAGCTCCCTTCTCCCCTCGCGGGAGAAGGGTTGGGGAAGAGGGGGAAACGGTCATGACTTTCATGATCCGGGGTGTTTCGACTGTCATGACCGTTAATGTGAAAGTCGCCTACGCGACTCACGAAGCACGCTGCTCCCGTAGGGGGGGAGAAAGGAAACTACTTCGCGGGCTCGAGTGCGGTGACCGTCAAGGCGTCGCCGACATTCTCCGCAGTGAAACTCACCTTCTCGCCCGCCTTGACCTGATCGAGCATCGCCGGGTCACTGACACGGAAGACCATGGTCATCGGCGGCATGTTCAAACTGGCCAGCGGGCCATGTTTGATGGTGATCTTGCCAGCAGCCTTGTCTATTTTCTTGACGGTGCCTTCAGATGCTGCCGCCTTGACGCTAGCGGCGCCGCTGCCCGCCGGATGATGAGAATCGTGCTCAGCGGCGGCAAACACCGGGTTGGCAAGGGCTAGGGCAAGCAGGGAAATGACGGGAAACAAAGGTTTCATGGCGGATCCTGTGGGTAGATGATCGGGGGTCGATAGGCGCTGAGTTTCAGTCTTGCACAAACATGTCACAGCAACTGCATTCACGGTGGCCAAGGCCGCAAATGATACCTATTGCATCCGCTCAACAAGCTGACCTATAGATTACATTCGTGTAATGGTGCTTCATCATTGAGCCCCGTCATGCACGTCAGGGACTGTACCTCACTTGCCTGCGTGTTCGGCTGCGGGCCGGCTTCCTGCGGATCTTCGCGCTGAGCCTCCGTTCCTGGTCCGCCTTCGCTTGTGTTGGTACGCCGCTTAGTACTTCTACCGGCTTTGCCCAAGCGGAAGACGCCGCGGTATCTGGCCTTCGCCAGATGATATCCGCAGCGCCGCCACGACCGAAGTGCTCGTGCGAACAGGCGCGGAACGAGTGGCCTAAGCTCTCTGATCAAGAAGCCTGCAGATCATGTCGATCCCATTCGCTACGACCAGCGTTCGTTTGGTCTGATG
>Ga0209573_1002527_pt1 | contig 23016 bp, 19 predicted proteins | sample TNRBio252014_DNA_FD_185870 | JGI IMG/M metagenome (GOLD analysis project Ga0209573, IMG submission 185870) | Wastewater treatment Type I Accumulibacter community from EBPR Bioreactor in Madison, WI, USA - TNR Reactor_6/25/2014_ DNA (SPAdes)... | ecosystem: Engineered > Bioreactor > EBPR >...
TTGAGGTCTCGATACGATTTTAAACTTTGCTCGTATTGTTCTTTTTCTTCGGAAGTAAATTTTGCAATTTCGGCGGCTTCAAATAATTTCTGAAATACACGCTCTTGTAATTTCTTTGGTCTTTCGGTTAGATTGGGCAAGTGCTTTAACACATATAACCACTTGTCATATGTTGTCTCCAATTCTTCCTCCGTTTTGGCAAAATGTGGCATTTCCAAGTAGATAAAGGTTAATTTATCATAAAACACGTTGCCATTTTGGTTCTTTAATTTCACCTCATGTCGTACTTCTTGAACATCGGTTTTAGCGACGGCATTGGTTTCTTCATCACTGAACGTAAAATCCAAGATTCCCACCGTATAAATGGGAGATAATTTATAATTCCAATCTCCCGATTGTGCTTGTTCTTGTATCGGGAAAGACGCATAAAATACACTTCTGTCTTTAAAATAATTTTGTTTGGCTTTTTGCATTTCAACAATAAATCGTTCACCAAACGAGCTAATACAATACAAGTCAAAAATTGCTTTTCGGTCTAAAGCAGTTTGTCCAATATGTTCATTGTTGCTGTATTTTAGATCCGCAATTTTCTTTTGTTTTGGCAGAATGACCTCATTCAAAAAGTCTATCAACAGGTCTTTATTCAGTTCCGTTCCGAACAGTTTTTTGAATCCAAAATCCGTTATCTTTCTTTGATTGCCATTCTTACCGTTTTTTATTTCTGGACTAAGGGTTATGAAGGGTATTTGTGGACGTTTTTTGTATTTGGGTATGGCGCAAGCATATGGATAGGATAAGGATTTGCCCTTGCTTTGTCAACGGTCTTGCGTAAAATCATGTGTACACTTCTTGTGCTAAGCGGCCATGTTTTTCCACATGCGGCATGACTTCCAGAAAGACCACCATAACCCCAAAAAACCACCTTGACAAATAGGCGACTTTAGGTTACTTTTTCCTAACAACACACACAACGTACATGGAAAAACACATCCAAACCCTGGAGGACAGCCCCACCACCTTTACCATGATTAAGGTGCCGGGCGGCACGCTTTGCTACGCAAGCCAACCCAATTATCCGTTAAGCGTGGATGACTTTTGGATGGGCGAGGTGCCCGTTACCCAAGAACTGTGGGAGGCGGTTATGAAAAACAACCCTGCCCGTTTTAAAAGCCCTGATAGGCCCGTAGAGACCGTCTCTTGGGAAGATATTGTTGAGGGTTTTTTGCCTAAACTAAACGAAGAAACCGAGGGAATACGCCCTGCTGGTTGCGCATACCGCTTACCCTATGAGGCCGAGTGGCAATATGCAGCACAAGAAGGAGCCAATAACGCATCCTTCCCCTATGCTGGTGCGGAGGTTTTAGACGAAGTGGCGTGGTATGACGAGAACAGCCATAACCTTACTCAGCCCGTAGGACTCAAGCGCCCCAACTGCTTGGGGCTTTATGACATGACGGGCAATGTTTGGGAATGGTGTGCCGATTGGCATGCGGGAGATTTTGGCTTGCCCAAAGCGTCTGAGAAGCCCAAGAATGCAGGAGGCATTGTGCAAAAAACAATTTCCAGATTTACCGCAAACAAGAAGCCTACAAATGTAATAGATTCACCTACGAATGCACTTATGGGGCAATCTATACGTAACTATACAGGTCCATCTGGAGGGCAGGACCGCGTCTATCGTGGTGGTAGCTACTTCTACTTTGCAGTGTTTAGCCGCCTCACCTTTCGCTACGACATCCACCCGGCGCTTCGCACCTTCGACCTTGGGTTTCGGTTGGTTTGTTCTCCCTTTTAGTTCAGCGTCATTGAGCTAAAGATAAATATAAAAAAAGAAGAACAAAGACTGCTAACGAACGGTAGTGAGTAGCGATGTCTTTGAAAAAAGAAAACAAAGGGGGCTTGCCCCCCGATTTTTTTAAAACTGGTGTATATGCAAATACAAATATTCACATTACCCATGCTATCCTCGGAAGCCGACTTGGAGACATTCAACAAATTTCTGAAGTCTAAGAAAATACTCCAGGTCGAAAAGTCATTTGTTTCTCATGACGGTCAGGGCTTTTGGAGTTTCTGTGTAACTTATTTAGAATCCGACAGTGCGACTGCTGAAGCATCTAAACCCCAAAAGCCACGGGTTGATTACAAAGAAATATTAGATGAAAGTACCTTCGAACGATTTTCCAAGATGAGAGCGATACGCAAAGAACTCGCAAACAAAGAATCTATGCCAGCCTATGGGATATTCCTCGATGAAGAACTGGTTGCTATTGCCAAATTAGAAGACCCAACGCTTGCAAGTCTCAAGACCATTAAGGGTATTGGTGCAAAAAAAGTTGAAAAATATGGTGTTGCGATATTGTCTGCATTCCAAACCACACAAGATTCGCCAGATAAAAGCCCCAATTAGCATGAAACGTGCAAATAACCTCATGCCCCAGATTACAGAATTAGCTAATTTACAATTGGCGTTTTGGAAGGCTCAAAAAGGAAAGTCTAAATCTCAAGCAGTTTATACCTATCGAACCGATTTGCATAAGAACCTATTACGCTTGCAAACTCAGATTATTGAAAACAAACTTGATATTGGGCACTATACCTATTTCAAAATTTATGATCCAAAGGAGCGCCAAATTTGTGCAAGTCCGTTTAGAGAACAAGTGTTACAACATGCACTCATGAATATCTGTCATCCCTATTTTGAGCGGGTACACATCTTTGATAGCTATGCAAGTCGAAGGGGAAAAGGAACCTATGCTGCCGTAGAACGGGCTAAGCGGTTTACAAAACAATATCCTTTTTTCCTCAAATTGGACGTTCGGAAGTTTTTTGACTCCATCCACCACCCGACATTAAAATCTCAACTCCTACGTTTATTCAAAGAAACGAGCTTGCTTCAGATCTTCCATCAAATCATAGACACCTATTCTACGGTAGATAAAAAAGAGGAAGGAAGAGGTGTTCCCATTGGGAACCTGAGTAGCCAATATTTCGCAAATCATTATCTAACCGGATTAGATCACTTCATAAAAGAAGATTTACAAGCGAAGGCTTATGTCCGCTATATGGACGATCTGGTGATTTGGCACCATGATAAACACTGGCTCAAAGAAGTGAGAAACGGAATAAAGGGTTTTGTGGAAGATAGTCTTAAAATGACTTTAAAGCCTGCATTACTGAACTATTCTATATATGGCCTTCCATTTTTAGGGTATCAAATTTTTCCTGATTTAGTGCGATTAACCAGAAGAAGCAAAATAAGGTACATTCGTAAAATGGGAAAGGTTGATGAAATGTACCATTCAGGCATTTGGGATGAAAGAACTTGCCAACGTCATTTATTACCTTTGATTGCCTTTACGCTCCATGCCCAAACAGCAGGACTAAGGCAAATGGTTAATGCTCAATAAGGGCAGAACCGCGTCAATCGTGGTGGTAGCTACTTCAACAATGCAGAGAATAGCCGCCTCACCATTCGCAACAACAACCACCCGACGAATCGCAACAACAACATTGGGTTTCGGTTGGTTTGTTCTCCCTTTTAGCTCAATGATGCTGGATGGCGTAAATGAACAGTGCATTAACCAGCCCTTTCTCAAAAGGCGAAAATCTTACCAAGCCGGAAGACTTCCGATTTGGAGCGTGCAGTAATATTAGTAGCAAAACTTGCGAACGTTTTACTGCATTTTTATTTTAGCTTTCCGAAGCGCCCTTGATTAAACACACCTGCTTATGTTGCCCTCTTTCTTACCCATAGAATTGAACAAACTGAAACCTTGTGATACCACCGACGAAGTTGCTCGGTCTGGGAATACCTATGCCTTAGATTCCGAAGGCCACCTTATTGCGCTTCATGTGGTGGGGGATATTGCATTAAAGCGCAATAACCTTTCCATTACGCTAAAGGAAGAAACCCAATCCTTAGTGTATTTGGCCATTCGGGAAACCCAAAAAGTGGTAGGATTTGCCATAGAAGTCTCACACCCTCATTTGAGTCAAGTCACTTTTTTCAAAACCGCGTTGCATCAATTTGAAATTAAGGCGGCTTGTGATGCGTTAGCCCAACTCTGGCTTTCAAAAAATGCCCTTGAGGTCTTTGATATTGGAGAAAATGCCCCCAATTTACACCTCTTAGACGTAGGAGGGAATAATTTGCCCCAACTCGACCTCAAGACCCAAGACCGCCTTGCTTATTGTTTCGCCCCCGATAACCAAATAGTAACCCTTACGATACCCGAAAAACTGCCGCATCTTAAACATTTAGACCTAAGAAACAATCGGTTGGAAACCTTGCCCTTTGCGTTGGGAAATTCAAATGCGCTTGTTTCGTTGTTGGTTGGGAAAAACGCTCTTACGGAATTTGATCGTTCAAAAGTAGCCGAAGACGATAGGGGTAACTCGGTCGAAAGTATTATGCCCTACCTCCGGTCGCTGCTTACCGACGAGGTTGTTCCCTACGATCAGGTAAAACTCATTGTCTTGGGAAACAGCACAGCGGGCAAATCCTCGTTGCTCCACTTCTTAAAAGACGGGACTTACGACAAAAACCGCCCCACCACCCACGGGATGATCCCCACCCTTTGGCAACCAGACGAAAATGACCCGCTTAAGATTGCCTTGTGGGACTTTGGCGGACAAGAATATTACCATAATGTACATCACCTATTTTTTACACACAACACCCTTTATCTTGTTCTATTCGATGCCAATTTTAACCAAGAAGGCAAATTAGAAACCAAACTCTGGGTGTATAAAGACGGGAAGAAGCAAGAAGAAATCCAGAACCTAAGACACTTCCCTTATCAATATTGGATGCACACAATAGAATATTTATTGCACGGAAAAAAACTTGAAACTGCCGACCATAATAAGACTGCTACTACAAATGACCTACATAAATACTGTTGGTTAATTGAAAACAAAACCGATCTAAATCCATATACCCTTTCTCATGCCCACTACCGCCTAAGCGTAGAAAAATCATATGAAAAGGATGAAGAATTTATCCATGACTTTATTGCGTTTAAAACGAAATTAATCAATACTCTGAAAGCGCTTAATGGGAAAATTCCTTTCTCTAAAAAATGGTTAGAGATCAAGGAATTTATTCTTAAAGAATCAGAAAATAAAAATTATTTAGATAAACAAGAATTGCTTACTAAAGCCCAAGAAATTAAACCCGATTTTTCCGAACAAGACCTGAACAGCCTCTTAGAAACCCTGATCAATAGTGGCGTTGTCCTTTATTTTCCTAATACACCCTCTCTTGCAGACAAGATTATTATTCGCCCAGACTGGTTGGTGGATCAAATTCACCGGATATTGGACGTAAAGGTGCAAGAAAATGGTGGCCGTATTTCTATGGAGAATATTCAAGAAAAACCGGATCATATAGATGGAAACTTTGGCCATGAAAAACTGCTTGAGATTATGCGCCAGTTTGACCTTATTTACGAAATCAATAAAGAAATCAATTTCAATTCTGAGTATGAACGTTATGATTATATTGCCCCGCAATACTTGGGCGATGAGAATGAAGAAATAAAAAAATCAATCAAAAGGATGAAAGAAGATAAATGTAATAATATACCAACCTTTTATATTCGTTATCCCAATTTTATTCCCGTCACCACTTTACCCCGTTTTATTGCGCGTTATGGCAAATTTGCTACCGATAATTGTTGGGAGAATGGCATGTTGTTTACATACAAAGAAACGGATATCCTTATAGAACAAATCCCCAATGAAAATAAAATTGTAGCATGGATACAAGAAACCCCTTCTAAAAATGAGTGCATCAATAAAGTATTTAATGACCTTATTTCCATTACGATGCACCCCGAAATGCGTTTAAGTTTAGACGGAAAAGAGTGGGTATTGATTAGTCAGGTTTTAGACGAGAAATTCCCAAATGACTATTATGAAACTGATGAAAAAGGGTGGATACAGCGAAAGCACTTTGCGCCATTCATGAATGGCTATCATCCACCTATTCCTTTTAAAAATGTTTCAGACGAAACACGGGTGGTGAAAATATTTCTGGCTTCCTCCGAAGAATTAAAAGAACACCGAGAGTTTTTCGAAATTGAAATCAACCGCTTGAACAAGGATTGGGTGCCAAACAAAAAAATATTTTTTCATTTAGAAATCTGGGAGGATTTTTTAGACCACATGCAAATAAATGGTCTGCAAAACAAATATAATGAAATGATAAAAAATGAAGTGGGTATTTTTGTCCTTCTGTGCTGGACCAAAGTAGGAAAATACACGCTTTCTGAATTTGAAACCGCTTGGGGAACATTTGAAGAAAATAAAACACGACCCTTGGTTTATGTTTTTCGTTTCGGCCATCCATACAATCCTAATAAACAAGACTTTGACAGCTTACATGATTTTATGAAAAAAGTAGAGGAATTAAAACATTTCTATACAAAATACGAAAATAAACATGATCTTGCTAAAAGAATGTCCGAACAAATCAGAAAATTATTTGAACCGGATCCCAAAGAAAATGAACATTTGTTTTTGAGTAAGATAAAAAAACAAGACCTCCTTAGCAAAAGGACTTAAAATAAAAACACCCCTCCAACTGATGAAGCTAAAGGGGTTTTTTAAAAAATAAAGATCTATTTTGCCGGATTAGGACTCCCAAAGCGCACGGCGTTTTTCATATGCCTCGCGGGTAATGCGCACATCCTCGACAAATCGTTCTAACTCGTGCATCAGCATGGCTTGTGGGCCATCCACAAAGGCTTCCGGCGGTTTGGGATGAAAATCCACCAGAATCATATTGGCTCCGGCAATAACCCCTTGAGCGGTAACGTGTAAGGTATCCAAAATGCCATCCGAGGATTTTTCCCGCGAACCCACCGAATGTGACGGATCTACACAGACGGGCATGCGGGTAAGTCTTTTAACAACAGGTACATGCGCAAAATCCACCATATTCCGGTGTGGATCACCAAAGTTGGCCTTCATCCCGCGCAGGCAGAAAATAACATTGGCATTGCCCTCACTTGCCAAGTACTCGGCGGCATTCAACGACTCTGTAAGGGTAATTCCAAAGCCGCGTTTGAGCAAGACAGGATGGGTTTTTTGTGAACCAACCGCTTTGAGTAATTCAAAATTCTGTGTATTTCTCGTTCCTATTTGGAGCATGACCCCAGTTGGTTGGCCTGTTTTTTCTAAAGCCTCGTTAATTTCGTCCACATGCCGTTCGTGGGTGACTTCCATGGCAATCACCTTGATGTTGTATTTCCCCGCCAATTCAAAGACCCAAGGCAAGCAAGCCGCGCCGTGTCCTTGAAACGCATACGGATTGGTACGGGGTTTATATGCTCCCATACGGGTACAGTTAAGGCCCAAATCGTGGACGCCCTTCATCATTGCCTCCACATTGGTCGGGTTATCAACCGCGCATAGGCCAGCAAAGATGTGTAGGTTATCTTGGTTAAATTCCACGCCGTTGTAATTAAAACCAACCACACGTTTTTCGTCTTTGTGTTTACCCAGAATCCGGTACTCTTGGGAAATGCGCACCACTCGTTCTACGCCGGGCAGAGCAGCAATTTGCTCCATGTTCAATTCGCTTGTTTTGCCAAGCAGATAGACCTCCGTGAGCTTGTCTTGAACCCCCTCGATGGTGTGAAGTTTGACCTCAACTTTTGGCAGGCGGCTCAAGTATGAAAGGGTAACCTGATAAGCCTCTGAGCTTTCTTCAATGTTTGGATGGAGAATAACAACCATTTTTTTGTAATTATATAAGGTGTTTTGGTGAGATATTGGTGTAGGCGAACGATTTTTCTTCGGCAAAATAACGGCAAGACCGCATTTTTTTTGCCAAGCAACGGCGAAATTTTACAACTTCATTTCATCTTGTTTAAAGTTTCGGAAGTTCATACCTTTATTACGCTAATTTATTTGTGCCCATCCAAAATGTTAATCGGACTGTATCAACATGCTTGCTTTGGTATTTTGGAACTGCTGCACCACCCAACAACCCTCCCCAAAACCTTTTAACGCTCATGCAATTACGACCTGAGATGATTGATACCCGCGTAGAGCGACGGCTCCGTGAGTTAGAACGCTGGATTTACGACCAACGCATTCCTATTACCGATTGGCGGCCTTCCAACCGTTGGCCCGACCATATCCCACAGCCGACGGCAGTTGAACCCCTCACCTCCGATGTTCCGGAGATAGATGGAACCCCCACGGATTTTGCCCAATTCCCACACGTCCATGCCAAGGCGTTTTGGGTTTCCACAACCGTTACCATCCCCGAAAAAATGGCCGGAAAACGGGTTTTTGCCCATATGAATACCGGCAGTGATGGCTTTTTGTCCGAGAGTACGGTTTATCTCAATGGTCGGATTTCTGGTGGATTGGACATCAACCGGAAAGACATTTTATTGACAACCGTGGCCGAAGTCGGGCAAACCTTCCGGATTGATGTCATGGTGCATTCCGGCAGAATGCGCACGCCACAATCGCTTTCCGGTGCATTGGTGGTGTTGAACGAAGACATTTATCAGTTCCGTTACGACTTGCGCGCGGTTCTCGGCGCAGTGCGCTCCTTAGACAAAGAGCATCCTACGGCCATCCGAATTTGGTACATCCTCGAACAATGCCTAAACGCCATAGATTTCCATTCGGATTATAACCGAGTGGATGTTTCGGCGGCGGCAAAATTGCTTAAAGACAAGACGCAAGCGCTTTTACCGACGCATCAACCGCCAGATTTTAATTTATACCTATGCGCAAATTCGCATATAGACGTGGTATGGTTGTGGACACTCGCCGAGACCCGCCAGAAAATGGCCCGAACGTCTTCTACTGCAGTACGATATATGGATGAATTGCCTGAATACCACTTCTCGCAAAGTCAGGCACAACTGTATGATTTTCTCCTACAAGACCATCCCGATTTGTTTGCCCTTGTCCAAGACAAAGTGAAAGGTGGGCAATGGGAATTTGTGGGTGCGGCTTGGGTAGAGCCGGATTGCAATATTACGGGTGGCGAATCGTTGGTGCGACAGTTGCTTTATGGTCAAAAATTCTGGAAACAACATTTTGGCAAAACATCGCGCACCATGTGGCTCGTGGATACCTTTGGATACGCCTCTGCCATGCCGCAAATTCTGCGTAAATCGGGCTTAGATACGTTTGTCACCCAAAAACTTACATGGAGCGAAACCAATCCTTTTCCCTATGGCCACTTTGATTGGGAAGGTATTGATGGTTCCCGCATCCGCTGTGTTTTCCCACAAAGCTATGTTACTCGCACCTACCCCGACGAGATGATGCAGTGGTACAAGCGTTATCCGTCTAAGGACATTGCACCGGACTTGCTCTACCTGTATGGATACGGAGACGGTGGCGGTGGCCCTGTGCGGGAGGATGTGGAATTGGGCAAACGAATGCAAGAATTTCCGGCTTATCCACGGGTCAAATTTAGCCGCGTAGAAGATGCCTTGGATGCCATTAAATCGCGTGCAGAAGCCCTTGCCGTAGAATATGGCTATCAAATCCCCGTCTGGAAAGGTGAGCTTTACCTTGAATTTCACCGAGGAACCTTGACCACCCATGCCTTGGTGAAACGGCGCAACCGGAAAAACGAGCTACTTATCCGCGAAGCAGAAATTTGGGCTGCGCTTGCCGAAATCAACAATGGCGCAAGCTATCCTGCCGAAGCCTTGGAAAGCAACTGGAAAAAACTCATGTTGCTCCAATTCCACGATATTTTGCCCGGAACCAGTATTGTCCAAGCTTATCCAGACGTTCACCGAATCTATGGCGAGATCGAAACCGATGTGACCGCCCTTTTAAACAAGGCCATCGAGAATTTAGACGCCCCAAGCATCCAGCCGCCGTATCGTTTCTCGGTCTTGAACAGTTTGTCCTTTACCGTCACCGATTGGGCGGAGGCGACCATTCCGCTTAAAATGCCGTTTGGTGTTCAAGATGCAACCGGAAATCCCGTCGCCTTTCAAGTGCTACAGGAAGACGAGGCAGATACACACATTGGATTCGAGGCGACCATCGCCCCCTTCGCAGCCTCGCAATTCGTGGCAATGCCCCCTGAAGCAAAATCTTCCGATAATGATTTGACCCATGCCTTGGATCAAGCATTATCAGACGTGGCCCTTTCGGACGCCGATGTTTTTCGCTTATGGTTAGGACTTACGGGCGAGGGTGCTTTGTCTGCCGAGGAAATCGGGAAACGGTTAGACCTTTCCAAAGACGAGGTCAAAGAAATTCGGTTACGGGTTTTGGTACATGTTTCAAAATCCAACAAAGCCTTGAAAGAAAAAAACTTAGAGAAATTCCGGAAATCCCAGAAAGCCATAGTAAAACCTACTTCGGCTGCGCCAAGTTTGATCGCCACCGAAGAAGGTATGGAAAACGAATTCTTCCACATTCGCTTCAATCCGTCCGGCGGTTTAGATTCCATCTACGACAAGCGTTTACAACGGGAATGGCTTACCGGAAAAGGGAACGACCTACAAACCTTTGAAGACCGCCCTAACAGTTGGGATGCGTGGGATGTGAACGACTGGTTTGAGCAAAAACCATTGGATTTATTAACGTTAGAGCAAGTCGCTGTCTTGGAAAATGGCCCCATACGCGCCACTGTCCGGTTCGACTTTAAGACCTGCAATGGCAGTACCCTTAGCCAGTTGGTGATGATGTATCGCGCCATTCCACGTATTGACTTCCGAACGGTCATGGACTGGCACGAGCAACACGTTTTGCTCAAGGTGGCTTTTCCGGTTTCAGTGCATAGCGCCTCGGCGGCCTATGAAATCCAATATGGAACTATAGAGCGTCCAACTTCGCGGAATACCACTTGGGAACAAGCCAAGTTTGAGGTTTCCGGTCAACGTTGGACGGATCTCTCGGATGGTAGTGGTGGGGTTTCCCTCCTGAACGATGGTAAATACGGCCACGATATTCACCACAATGTGATGCGTATCTCACTTTTGCGCACGCCTGTACATCCAGACCCGCAAGCGCCACACCCACCTTTCCACTTCTTGGACGATCCAAATGTGTTTACCGACCAAGGCACACACGAAGTGAACTATGCCTTTTACCCACATACAGGTGATTGGCGGAGCGGGACGGTTCAGGCCGGATATGCGTTTAACCAGCCTCTAAGAACGGTTAACAATGGCCCTGTTTTGGAAAATGGGATTTCCGTCTCCGATATGGCCTGTATTGTTGAAACCCTTAAAAAAGCCGAAGATGGGGATGGGTATGTGCTAAGGGTTTATGAAGCTCATGGCGGCTCCAGAAACGTGGCCATTACGCTGCCTTTTGGGGTCACAGACGCAACTTGTACGAACTTGATGGAAGACCCCGAGCCAACGGAGCAAGTGGTCTTAACAGAGAATACCCTTAGTTTCTCGCTTAAACCATTTGAAATCCGCACGTTCAGGCTCAAATAAACCACTTAAGTTATTGAAAAGCCCTTTTGGTTCGCCTTAAGGGCTTTATTTTGCTTCCGGTTACATGAGGCTGAGTTTTTGTATGTTAGTGGCTATCCTTATAGTTTGAGTTCTGAATAACGTGCTAAAAACTATCCCAATAAGTTGCCCCATTGTTTATAAAGTCGTATATTGGATTCAGTAAATCTACCTAATCTTTTAGTAACGCTTAATGAAAGTCGTCGGTATGGAGGTGCGGTTTAATCAAGAACATCTAAAACACTGTGTTATCAAAACGAGGTTGCGGTACATCCACGTAGGCCAACAGACGATACAGAAAATCCATAGCCCTCTCGACCTACTTTTTTGCGAAAAGTACGACAAAAAGGGGAGAACTTGCGGATATAACTAAGTTGGCAGCAAGTGTAAAAGACGACCGTGCAACAACAAACAGACGACTTAAAACAAGAAAAAGTAAACCATTTTGACAGTTAACGAAAGACCTATTAACAACAGGACAACATACAAACTGACATTCAATGCCGACCTATGTTTTTTATTTTTTTCCCACCGCACATTTTTAAAAACAATTTTAGCCAGCCCGCAAATGGCACATTTGGTTTTGCCCGACCCACAAGCCAACCCTTCTCAAAACCAAAAGAGCCATTTTTTTCCATCGCACAAACTAATAATTCATATCTTTGCGTTTTAACAATATGACAAGATTTTTCTACATTGCAATATTCTCTCTGATTGGTTTCGTTTTGACACCAACAGCCACCTATGCTTGTGGGTCAAAATCTGAAAACACAGAAAATACTGTCAATAAACAGTCAGATTCCAAAATGGAAAAGAAAGATTGTTGTGATAAAGAAAAAAGACAATGCGGTAAACACGGAAAAGATTGTGACGGAAACTGCGGTAATCCCGCTTGTCATTGTCCTTCTAATTGCACAAACTTTACAATCCCTTTTTTTGACGGACTTTCCCAAGTTAAAGTAGTCGTTAGAAAACCGAATTTTTACTATCAAGATACCTATTATTCATCAGGGTTTCTTTCCATTTGGCTACCACCCAAAATAGGCTAATTTTCTACCCTGACAGCCATAGGTCTGTCTAAACGAGAGCATTACTTTGCTTTCGGAATTAATTATTTACAAGAACTTAAAATTTAAAAAAATGAAATCAATAAAAATATTGATGGCAATAACTGTATTGCTATCGTTCACAGCGTTAAACGCTCAAATCAAAAACGCTACAACCGAAAGCGTAAAAATTTACGGTAACTGTGGTATGTGTGAAAGTACCATTGAAAAAGCAGGAAATGTTAAGAAAGTAGTCGAAGTAGATTGGAATAAAGATACCAAAATGGCTACACTTACTTACGATACGAGTAAAACCAATCAAGATGAAATCTTGAAACGTATTGCATTGGCAGGTTACGACAGTGACCAATTCCTTGCTCCTGATGATGTGTATGCCAAACTTCCTGGATGTTGTCAGTACGACCGTGTGAAAAAATCGGAAACGACAAAAGTAGAAATTATTGAAGACCATACATCACATAGTCACGATGGAACAACAGACAAACCAACAGAAACAAAGCAAGAAGTGAATCAACTAAAAGCAGTTTTTGACAGCTATTTTGAACTTAAAGATGCTTTGGTAAAGTCTGACGGCAATTTGGCTTCTGCCAAAGCAAAAGAATTGCTCAATGCTCTTAATACTGTTCAGATGAATAAACTTTCCAATGAAGAACATATCATTTGGATGAAAGTAATGAAAGACTTGGCATTTGATACGGAACACATCGAAGAAACCAAAGATGTAGGGCATCAGCGAGACCATTTCAATACTTTATCTGATAATATGTATCAGTTGCTAAAAGTTTCAAAACAAGACACACCTACTTATTACCAACATTGCCCTATGGCAAATGGCGGTAAAGGTGCGAATTGGTTGAGCAAAGAAGATGCAGTAAAAAATCCATACTACGGTTCTCAAATGCTTTCTTGTGGTAAAACGGTTGAAACAATTAAATAATAACAATAAAAAATTAAGACAATGAAAAAAATAAATATAAAATTAATGATTGCCCTGATAGGCGGAAGCTTAATAATGGCAAGTTGCGGAAATAATTCAAAATCGGAAAACGATTCCCTCCAGAATGAAGTAGGTATGGAACACGACCATTCCAGTCACGAGCTTGGAGCTACAGAAGAAAACAGAAATGTATCTGCTAATATCGGTGAAATGAAGGGCGACCTTTCTGTTGTTCTGAAGGATTATTTTACAATTAATGAAAACCTTGTTGAGGATGATGCATCCAGTGCAGCAGAAGCTTCTGCAAAGTTAGTGACCTCTTTAAAAGGTTTTAAAGGTTCAAAGCTATCTGATGATGAGCAGAAGGAAGTAAATGACATTTTGGAAACTGCCATTGAAAATGCAGAACACATTTCCAAAAATGCGGGGGAGATTGGTCATCAACGCGAGCATTTAATTTCTTTAAGCACAGACATTAAAGATTTGATAGCCATTATCGGGACTTCTCAAAAATTATATGAAGATTTCTGTCCGATGGCTAATAATAATAAAGGAGCCATTTGGATAAGCAACAAGGAAGCAATAAGTAATCCATATATGGGAACTAAAATGCCAACGTGTGGGAAAGTTCAAAATGTTATCAACTAAATGATGAAGTGGTTGAAAAGAATAGCGATTCTTTTGGTGGTTATATTGGTCGGGGTGCAATTTATCCCGACTGATGTTAACCAACAGGAAGAAATCCCAAAAACTGATATTCGCCATGTTTATGATGTTCCGGATAATGTGATGAATATTTTGCAGATTTCTTGTTACGATTGTCATAGCAATAACACCAACTATCCTTGGTATAGTCATGTTCAACCTATGCGATTTTTAATGGATAGAGATATTCGTGAGGGAAAGGAAGAACTCAACTTCAGTGAATTTGGTAGTTATTCCCAACGTAAACAAAAAAACAAACTGGACAGAATTTCAAAACAGGTTAAGGCAGATAAAATGCCCTTGCCTTCATATCTTCTGTTGCACAGTAACGCAAAACTTTCTGCTGATGATAAACAAGAAATAATTAATTGGGTAGAGACCCGACTTAAACAAAATGAATAAGATGAAATATATCCCTGCATTAGGTTATGATTTTTTAACAGCCTACTATGATATGACCATAAAAATCACTATGCCCGAAAAGAAATTCAGAAAGATTTTGGTGGAAGAAATCAGCCCACAAGTAAATGAACGGATTTTAGAGTTTGGTTTTGGTACAGGTCAAAATTTGATTTTGGCACACAAGGCGAATCCAAATACAAAGTTAGAAGGTTTGGATATTGACCCTAAAGTGAAAGCCATTGCCGAGCATAAATTGGCAAAAAATAACATTGAAATCCCATTGCATTTGTACGATGGTAATGTTTTGCCTTTTGCCGACAATAGTTTTGAAAAAGTTTACAGTTGCTTGGTCTTTCATCAATTAGATGCTGAAACGAAACTGAATTGCCTTAAAGAATTGCATCGTGTTATGAAACCCAACGGAAAACTCATTATTGCCGATTGGGGTAAAGCACAAAACAAATTGATGCGATTAACTTTTGGTTTAGTTCAGTTATTAGACGGTTTCAAAACCACCAATGATAATGTGAAAGGATTGATGCCCGATTTTATTTCAAATGCAGGTTTTGAAGATGTAGTGGTAACAAACTCTATCAATACAGCAATTGGCACATTTTCTTATTTCAACGCAATTAAAAAATGAAATTTCTCAAATGGATAATCAAAAAAATATTTATAAAAAAGTGTTGCCGATAGTTGTTTTACTATTGGTAACTACAAACATATTCGCCCAAAAAGTGGTGCGATATGACCTTTATGTAAAAGACACCATCGTCAATTTTACAGGGAAAGAAAAACGGGCAATTGCCGTCAACGGACAAATTCCAATGCCAACGCTCACGTTTACCGAAGGCGACACGGCAGAAATTCACGTACATAACCAACTTAAAGAAGGTACATCCTTGCATTGGCACGGTTTGTATTTGCCCAACAAGGAAGACGGTGTGCCTTACTTAACACAAATGCCCATTGAACCAAATACAACACACATTTATCGTTTTAAAATCATACAAAACGGAACACATTGGTATCATAGCCACAGTGGACTTCAAGAGCAAATAGGAATGTACGGTTCTCTGATTTTGAAAAAAAGAGAAGACGACCCAACTTTCAGAAAAGGCATTGACGATTTGCCAACTGTTCCGATAATTTTAAGTGAATGGACAGACTACAATCCAGATAATGTACACCGAATGTTGCACAATGCTTCAGATTGGTTCGCCATTAAAAAAGGGACAACTCAAAGTTATGCGGAAGCCATAAAAGCAGGACATTTCAAAACCAAAGTTACCAACGAATGGAAACGAATGTTGGCGATGGACGTGAGCGATATATATTATGACAAATTCCTTATTAATGGAACTTCAGAAAACCAACTTTCGCAATTCAAAGCAGGTGATAAAGTGCGGTTGCAAATTTCCAATGGTGGTGCTTCTTCTTACTTTTGGCTGACCTATGCAGGCGGAAAAATAACCGTAGTTGCCAATGACGGAAATGATGTTGAACCTGTGGAAGTTGATAGATTGATTATAGGTGTTTCCGAAACCTATGATGTAATTGTTACTATTCCGTCAGAAAATACATCATACGAATTTTTGGTAACACCCGAAGACCGCACCAAGTCGGCTTCTATTTATATCGGTTCGGGTATCAAACAATTGGCAAGTCCATTACCAAAATTGAAGTATTTTGAAGGAATGAAGATGATGAACGATATGATGAAAATGAATGGTGATATGAAAGATATGGGAATGAATATGAGCCTGCAACAAATGGATATGAACACAGTAATGTATCCTGAAATTACGGGCGAAAAGAAACCTATGAAAATGGATAAAATGCCAGAAATGGATATGGAGAATATGGACCATTCCAAGCACAGTTCAGGTAATACGGATATTGTAACCCTCAATTATGCAATGCTTAAATCACCTTCAAAAACAACTTTGCCAAAAGATGCACCAATTAGGGAATTAAAATTTGAATTAACAGGAAATATGAACCGCTATGTGTGGAGTATGGACAATAAAGTGCTTTCTGAAACCGATAAAATTCTGATAAAAAAAGGAGAAATCGTAAGAATAACATTGCACAACAATTCTATGATGCGACACCCTATGCACTTGCACGGACACGATTTTAGAGTTATAAATAGTCAAGGAGATTATGCACCACTCAAAAATGTATTGGACATAATGCCAATGGAAACCAATGTAATTGAATTTGAAGCCAATTTGGAAGGCGATTGGTTTTTTCATTGCCATATTCTCTACCATATGATGGCAGGAATGAACCGTGTTTTTAGTTATGAAAACCAAGCCCCAAATCCATTGTTACCCAACAAAAAATGGGCTTACAAAAAATTACAACGAGAAAGCAACGCATTGCATTTTATGGCACAAAATGACTTTGCAACCAATGGAAATGATGGTATGGCAATGCTGCAAAATGCCCGATGGAGTTTTGGAACAGAATGGCGTTTGGGATATAACGACAGACACGGTTACGAGAGTGAAACGCACATTGGTAGATATATTGGAAAAATGCAATGGCTGATGCCCTTTGTAGGCTTTGATTGGCGTTACAGAAAATTAGGACATAACGAAGTAGAAACAAACCTATTCGGACAAAAAAGCACCAAAGACAATCGTACACAATTCAGTCTTGGTGTTGCCTACACTTTGCCAATGCTTATGATTTTGCAAACAGAAATTTATCACGATGGAAATGTAAGAATTCAATTAAGGAGAGAAGATATACCCATTTCAAAACGAATTAGAGCTGCTTTTATGATAAATACAGACAAGGAATATATGGTAGGTTTAAATTATATAGCAAGTAAAAATTTAGGGTTTAGAACACATTACGATAGTGATATGGGATTTGGAGTAGGATTGACATTGAATTATTAAAGCCCTAACAATTGCAAGCACATTGCCAAAACCAACCCACTATGACGACACAACCCGATAGACAAATCGGTTTATTTTTGATATTATGTATTTTAGTAATTGCTTAAATAAACAAATTAACTACCTTTGTGCCTATGGAAAACATTTCTTGTATAAGACAGCAGGCGGACATTAAGCAAATCAACCGTTGCAAAGACCGAGTTTCAGAACTCAACGGCTCGTTTGACTATTTATCAAGCGGACTTGAACTGGCAGGCAATAATGTAAGGTTAAAAATTCTGTTTATGCTATATGAAGAAAAACGGCTTTGTGTTTGCGACCTAAGCGATATTCTCGGTATGACAATTTCAGCAATTTCTCAACATTTGCGAAAACTCAAAGACCGCAAACTAATTATTACAGAACGAGAAGCACAAACGATTTTTTACTCGTTGACAAAAGAGTATGAAAAAATGCTGAAACCTTTTTTCAAATTATTAAGCGACAATACAATTTTAGAAACGATATGATTTCATCAGATTTAACCCGAAATATTAAAGTGTCTATTAAAACCGCCATAGGGCAGTTAAACTACATTTTAAAAAAAGTAGATGACGAGCAACAAACAGAAAATGTTCTGCTACAGTTAAAAGCGGTGCAGGCTACGCTTAGCAAAACAACCTTTGAATTGTTGGACGACACTTATCGTAAAGCATTGGCAGAAAAAATATCGTCTGCTTATCAAAACTGCCCGGGCAATTGTGGAAATGAAGAAATTATAGAACGCTTAAGAAAGTTATTTCCCGATTTTGCTTTGGAAGAAGTGCCCGAAAAACTCAAAGACGCACAGGAAGTTGAAGAACGATTGAAAAAATATTTACAGAAAAATTTGGACACCCCCCACCCACTCGACTGAACTTTGGGGCATTGTTTAACAATTTTAAAAAGAACCATTATGAAAAACAAAATGATGATGACGATAGCAGCAGCAGGAATGCTGACTATTGCAGGATTTGCTTACGGATTTACTTCTTCCAAAAGCTGTCCACTTGAAGGAACACCAGAGTGTCCAAAAATTAATTGCCCGTTGGCAGGAACACCTGAATGTCCTTATGACAATGCAACAACAGCAGTATTGCCTTGTTGTAAAAAGTAAGTTAAATGGGCGAAATAAACATTTCGCCCATTTTTTCAAAACTATCGAAATTTTAAACAGATAAATTATGAATAAAAAAGCAAATAAACTGGCGGGGGCAGGAGTACTTTCTGCTATTGCAGCTTCATTATGTTGTATAACCCCTGTTTTGGCTTTAATCGCAGGAACAAGCGGACTTGCTTCGACTTTTTCTTGGCTCGAACCTTTCCGACCATATTTTATTGGCTTGACAATTTTAGTGCTTGGATTTGCTTGGTATCAAAAGTTAAAACCCAAAAAGGAAATTGACTGCAACTGCGAGACAGATGAGAAGCCAAAATTCATTCAGTCGAAAATGTTTTTAGGAATTGTTACAGCATTTGCAATAGTTATACTTGCCTTTCCATACTATTCAAGTATTTTCTACCCAAAGGCTGAAAAGCAAATCATAGTGGTGGATAAATCTAATATTCAAAAAGTAGAATTTACGATTAGCGGAATGACTTGTGCAAGTTGTGGCGAACACGTTAATCACGAAGTAAATAAATTGACAGGAATAATAAGTTCAAACACCTCATACGAAAATGGAAATGCAATCGTAGAATTTGACAACTCAAAAACAAATATTTCTGAAATTGAAAAAGCAATCAACGGAACCGGATATTCAGTAACAGACAAAAAGGAAAAATAAAATGGAAATCAAATTACAATCAACAATTACTTGCCCAAACTGCGGACACAAGAAACAGGAAACAATGCCGACAGACGCTTGCCAATATTTTTATGAATGTGAAAAATGCAAGACCGTTTTAAAACCACAACAAGGTGATTGTTGTGTTTATTGCAGTTATGGAAGTGTAAAATGTCCATCTATTCAGGAGAAAAATTGTTGTAAATAAAAAGCCGACACACACTTTCAAGCACATTGCCAAAGCCACACAAGCCAACGCTAAAACCAAAGCTTTGTCAAAGAGCTTGCAAGTTTCCCATCCGAAAAAAAATTGTTTTTAAAAATTTCCCGACCTTTGAAAAAAAATAAAAAAACAACGCACAAACCGACAGACAATGACAAAGAAACTTAATACTGGCAATGGTTTACAAGGACGGTGGACAAGAACACCAGCTGCCAACAGCGTGTATAAGAAATAGCGGATTTAGTGCAAAATTAAAGGTCAGTGCTTATAATTAAAGTCTGTACCAAACTGAAAGTGGAATGCTTTTAAGTCCGCTACTTCTCATACACGCCAAACGTTCTCGGCAATGAGACAAAATAACTACAATCCCCTTTTCAAATATTTTTCTGCTTCTGGGAGATGCTTCAAAATTTCGGTCAAAAAGGGTTTGATAATTTCGGGTGACAAAAGTATGTTGTCGGATTCCTTACAGCCTAAATGTAATTGCGACAACTCGATTGAGCCGTTGTAATAAGACACTTTTATCGGCTGTTCTTCGCCGTTTGGAAAGATAAAACTTGGTACAGTAGTCAAATGTGCCATGATTCAATTTTAAAGATGAAATAATAAACGCCGAGAACAAAGCACTCAACGCCAATTTTCGGCAAAGCCCGCCCGCAATCCCACGCAGCCGAAAAATGCGTGAGTGCGGAACGTTGCACGATATTTTAAGAAAAACAACAAAAACAAGAACAACAAAATACAATGCTTGAAACCAACCAAAAAGTATTTGAAGACGTAGAAGGACGTTACTACTTTACCCCTATCAAAAAGAATTTTGAGAAAAAAGTAAAAGAAGTGGGAGCAGAAAAGGCTATTTCCTACCTCACTGAAATTATGCAAAGTTCAACAGCAGAAGTTGAGAAAATTATCCAAAAACGTATCAAAAGTGGTGAAATAAGCGATGCTGCGCAAACAAGAAAAGCAGTGGCAGGCAATGGTTTTCAAGGTTTGGTGGCTTATGCCTTGATTTATTTACAGAACGAAGGTTTGATAAACAAAGACTTGGTTATTACTTTAAAACCAAAAAAACACAAACTCATAGAAGACTATGCCACGATACAAGTAGGTGATGATGTGCAAAAACCAGACGTGGATTTGATGATTTACCATAACAAAAAATTAGAAAAAGCACCCGTTTTGATTTTCTCAATGAAAACATCTTTGAGAGAAAGAGCAGGACAAACCTACAAATGGAAACTTTTGATGGACATTGCCACTTCAAAAGACTGTATGCAAATCAAACAAAAATACAATTTGAGTTTTGAAGTAAAAGCAGATTTTAGGGTAGGCTTTATTACGACCAATTTCTATGACGAAATTACACAACCACAACAAATAGGAATGTTGAATTTCTTTGATTTTGTGTATCTTACCAAATCAGGAAAATTCAAATCACCTATCAACGAGTTTTCAAAAATTGTGTCAGACCTCAAAACACTTTACAAATGATACTAAACGAGAAAAAATATACAGATTTTTCGTGGGACTTCGTAGGTGCAAACACCAAACAATTTACACATTGCTACCACAATTACCCAGCAATGATGATACCGCAAATAGCAGAACGTATTTTAACAAAATACGGTGCGGATAGTCATTTGCTTTTTGACCCTTATTGTGGCACAGGAACAAGTTTGGTAGAAGCCAATTTGAAAGGAATTAACGCCATTGGGACAGATTTAAACCCATTGGCAAGGTTGATAGCAAAAACAAAAACGACTAAACTTAATCTACAAGTTTTAGACTTATACCTCAAAGATTTTAACGATTATATGTTTTCCTTAATGTTTAATTTCAACAATAAGGTAAGCATAGTTATTCCTCAAATTAACAACATTGATTTTTGGTTTGACAAAACCGTACAAGAAAAATTAGCCATTATTAAGACTTTTATTGACAAAGTAGAAGACGAGAACGTGAGCAATTTTTTCAAAATAGCATTTAGCGAAACCGTGAGAGAAAGCAGTTTTACACGCAATAGCGAGTTTAAATTGTTCCGAATGACGGCAGAACAAATGCAAAAGTTTAGCCCTGATGTTTTTGGTTTAATGCAAAGTAAATTAGCCCGAAATCATAAAGGACTGAAAGCATTTTTAGAACAGAAACAAAATGCGACTTCGCAAGTGTATGACTTCAATACAAGTAACGAAGTACAACATATTGAAAATGAAAGTGTTGATATTGTTTTAACTTCCCCCCCTTATGGAGATAGTCGCACAACGGTTGCTTACGGACAGTTTTCAAGACTTGCTAACGAATGGTTAAACGTAGAAAATGCGAACCAAGTAGATAACGATTTGATGGGCGGAAGAAAACAAAAACAAGTTTGTAGTTTTGACAGCCAAAGTTTAAATGACAGCCTTGAAAAAATCACAAATTCAGACGAAAAACGAGCAAAAGAAGTTTCTTCATTTTATTGCGACTATCAAAAATCTATTGAAAACGTAGCCAAAACGATTAAAAAAGGTGGTTATGCTTGTTATGTAGTAGGTAACAGAAAAGTAAAAGGCGAAGTCTTACCAACAGACGAAATAACCAAAGACTTTTTTGAAAATCAAGGTTTTTCGCACATAGAAACAATTATTCGTAACATTCCTAACAAACGTATGCCAAGCAAAAATAGCCCGACAAACGTAACAGGACAAAAAGACGAAACGATGAATAACGAGTATATCGTGATAATGCGGAAAGAATAAAAACATCGTGCAACATTATGTTTGCGAAAAGGCGGGCTAATGTGCGTGTTTAGGCTTTTGTACTTTCTATAAACTTTGTGCGTAGGGCAAGGAAAGTGCTATCAAACCCGCCCTTCGCAAACATTTTTCCGTTAGTGGCAAGCATAAAACGACATACGCATAAAAGACAAAAATGAAAATTATATTTTTAATAATTCTACTACTTCACGGACTAATCCACTTGCTTGGATTTGTTAAAGGATTTGAATTGAAAGAAGTCAAGGAATTGACACTTCCAATTTCAAAGCCTTTGGCGGTTGTTTGGTTGACCGCGACTATCCTCTTTTTGACTTATGGAGTGTTAAGCTTATTGAATTCCAAATATGCTTGGTTAATAGGCATTATTGCAGTAATACTTTCACAAGCACTTATTATATTGTTTTGGAAAGACGCAAAGTTTGGCACTATTCCAAATATTATCATTTTGGCTGTTTCAATAGTTTCTTTTGGCTATTACAATTTTCAAAAACTTATTCAGCAAGAGACCACACAGTTACTTAATAGAAATATAAGTACTGAAAATAGGACTTTAAATGAAAGTGATTTAACCAATTTGCCGGAGCCGGTAAAAAGATGGTTGAGAAATTCAGGTTCTTTAGGAAAGCCTTTTATTAGTTACGGCAAAGTCACTCAAATCGCTGAAATGCAAATGAAACCAGAGCAAGACAACTGGTTGCCTGCAACAGCAATACAATATACTACCATTGACAATCCTGCTTTTAT
>Ga0209573_1002528_pt1 | contig 22999 bp, 20 predicted proteins | sample TNRBio252014_DNA_FD_185870 | JGI IMG/M metagenome (GOLD analysis project Ga0209573, IMG submission 185870) | Wastewater treatment Type I Accumulibacter community from EBPR Bioreactor in Madison, WI, USA - TNR Reactor_6/25/2014_ DNA (SPAdes)... | ecosystem: Engineered > Bioreactor > EBPR >...
TGCGCTGACCGTTGGCGGGGAGGTCGATCACTCGGTCCTGCACGCGCGGCGAGGGCAACGATTCGGCCAGCCAGCGACCGGGGCGCATCGGCGCGCTTGCGTCGGGTGGCGCCGAATCCATCATCCAGACGCGATAGTTCGGCCAATCCTCGGCGCCGTTGTCGATGCCTTTCAGCCAGCGGTCCCACCACGCCTTCATCTCGGCCAGAAAGTCGATCCGCGGCCCCGGCACGGCAGTATGCGGGTATTGATGGACCCAAGGCCCGACAATCGCCCGCGCCATCGGGGCGTTCGAGACCAGCGCGGCGGGTGCGTTCATGTAGTTGTCGTTCCAGCCCCCGATTGTCAGCACGGCGGCCTGCAAACGGCTGAAATCCTGCCCGACCGAGCCATGGCGCCAGTAGGGATCGCGGCTTTGATGGCTGGACCAGACCTCGGACAGATGTGGCATGGTGGCGATGCGCTGGCGCAGATCCTCGCGCCAGTCCGGCCGCAGCAAGGGGTCGGCGGGGCGGGCCGAATAGCTCAGCATCAGGCTGCCCCAGGCGAAATTCTCGCCCAGCAGACAGCCGCCTTTGTAATGGATATCATCGGCAAAGCGGTCGACCGTGGCGCAGACGCTGACCACGGCCTTCAGCGCCGGTGGTTGCAGAAAGGCGGTCTGCAGGCAGTTGAAACCGCCCCAGCTTTTCCCCATCATCCCCACCGCGCCGCTGCACCAGTCTTGCGCTGCGATCCAGCCGATCACGTCGCAACAATCGGCCAGTTCCTGCGCCGAGTATTCGTCGTCGAACACACCCTCGCTGTCGCCGGTGCCGCGCAGATCAACCCGCAGGCAGGCATAGCCCTGTGCCGCCATCCACGGGTGTATTGTTTCATCGCGCGGCAGGGTGTTGTCGCGTTTGCGGTAGGGGATCATTTCCAGAATGGCGGGGACGACGGCGCCCTCGGGACGCCAAAGCCGCGCGGCCAGCCTTGTGCCATCGGGCAACGGGATGAAGAGGTCGTCCAGGTCGATCATCGGCGCGCCCTCCCCTTGGCTGAGTGCCAGACGACGCCAAGCGGGCGGCTGGCGCTCGACCGTTTGCGACGTATTGTCGGGCGCTTTGCGACACTTGCCAAGGCACTGAGATGGCATGACAGTGACCCGAAAATCGAGGAGACGAGGATGGACGCGATTCTTGACCTGGGCGCCGAGGCGCAACTGGCGGCGCTGGCGGCGCGGCAGCTTTCGCGCGAAGAGTTGATGCGTGCAACCCTCGCCCGGATCGAGGCCCGCAACCCAGCCGTCAACGCCGTGGTCTGCCTGCGCGATCCCGGGATCCTGCTGGCCGAGGCCCGCGCCGCCGATGCCGCCCTGGTCAAAGGCGCGCTGCATGGATTGCCGATGGCGATCAAGGATTTGGCCAACGTGTCCGGGCTGCGGACGACGATGGGCTCTCCGATCATGGCCGGGCAGGTGGCGCGTTCGGACGATCTCTTTGTCGGCCGGTTGCGCGCTGCGGGTGCCCTGTTCATTGGCAAGACCAACACGCCCGAGTTCGGGCTCGGCAGCCACACTTTCAACCCGGTGCATGGTGCGACCGGCAATGCGTGGAATCCAGGCGTCAGCGCTGGCGGCTCGTCGGGCGGGGCGGCCGTAGCGTTGGCGCTGCGGATGCTGGCACTCGCCGATGGCTCGGACATGATGGGTTCCCTGCGCAACCCGGCCGGGTGGAACAACGTCTACGGGTTTCGCCCCTCGTGGGGCCGGGTGCCGGACGAGCCGATGGGCGAGACCTTTCTGCACCCATTGGCTACCAATGGGCCGATGGCGCGTTGCCCGCGGGATTTGGCGCTTCTCTTGGGCGTGATAGCTGGGCCCGAGCCGCGGCGCCCCTTCACGCTGCCCGCGCAGGACTTCCTGAGCGGCATCGACACCGATCTGCGGGGCAAACGGGTGGCATGGTTGGCAGACTGGGGCGGCGCCTATCCGATGGAGGTCGGCGTGCTGGCCACCTGCGAGGCCGCGTTGACCCGGTTTGCCGATCTGGGCGTCAGCGTCGAGGCGATCCCGGCGCCGTTTGACGCGGCCCAACTGTGGCGTTCGTGGCTGGACCTGCGCGCCTTTGCCAATGCCAACCGTCTGGCACCGCTCTATTCCAATCCCGACTGGCGGCGGCAGTTGAAGGCGACTGCGATCTGGGAGATCGAGACTGGACGGTCGCTGACGCTCGACGCGGTGCAACAGGCGAGCCTTTGGCGGTCGATGTGGTTTGCCCGCGCGGCCGAGTTGTTCCAGACCTTTGACGCGGTAATCCTGCCGACGGCGCAGGTCTGGCCCTTTGCACTGGCGACGGAATACCCGACAGAGGTGGCCGGGCGCGCGATGGATACGTATCATCGCTGGATGGAGGTCGTCGTGCCCGCCAGCCTGATCGGCCTGCCGGCGCTGGCAGTTCCCGCCGGTTTCGGGCCTCAGGGGCTGCCGATGGGGCTGCAACTGATCGGCCCGCATGGCGGCGATGCGGGCCTGCTGCAACTGGCGCAGGGGTGGCACCGGGCGACGCCTTGGGCCGAACAGCGGCCACCACACTAGCCGCGGGCCTTCACACTTTGGTCAGAATTGGCTTCTAAGGTTCAAGCGGACACAACACGGGTGACCCTCATGACGCAACTGCACAGTTGGCTGGTGGCAGAGTCCGGTGCGGTCACCGTGGATTGGACTGTGCTGACCGCCGCCGCCGCGGCCTTTGGCGTGATCGTCCTGACGCAACTTGGCTCGGGCACCAATGATGTAGCCGAGGGGATCGGCACCAACCTCGCCGCAGTCGAAGTCACCGATTTGCCAACCTTGGGCACATCGAACTGACAGTGCGCGCGCCTCAGATCACCCGCCAATGCACGGGAAAACCGGGGGAAAACACCACAACCGGCCCCGCGCCCGTCTCAATACGGGCAGGAAAGTCAACCGGATCGGGCTGACGCTCGAGCGTTATCGTGCCGCTGTTGCGAGCCAAGCCGTAAAAGGCGGCGCCGTGTCCAGCGACAAATCCCTCCAGCCGATCCAGCGCATGCGCGTGCTCGAACACATGGGCCAGCATCGGCATCGTATTGGTGGCGGTAAAGCAACCTGCCGCGCAACAGTCGCATTCCTTGCGATCCAAGGCATGCGGGGCCGAATCGGTGCCCAGAAAGAACCGCGCATCGCCCGATGTCGCCGCCTCCACCAGTGCTTGACGGTGGATCTCGCGCTTGGCGACCGGCAGGCAGTAATAGTGCGGCCGCATCCCGCCCACCAGCAGGTGATTGCGGTTCAGGATCAGGTGATGCGTGGTGATCGTCGCCGCCAGACCAGCCGGAACCGAACGCACATACTCGACCGCCTCGCGGGTAGTGACATGCTCCATCACCACCTTCAGCGCCGGATGTGCGTGCCGGATCGGCTCCAGCACGCGCTCGATGAACACCGCCTCACGGTCAAAGATGTCAATGGCAGGATCGGTCACCTCACCATGCACGCACAGTGGCACCCCGGCCTCGGCCATTGCGTCAAAGACCCCGGCCACCCGCCCGAAATCGCGCACGCCGGATTGCGAGTTGGTGGTGGCCCCGGCGGGGTAAAGCTTGACCGCGGCGATGATCCCCGCGCGATGCGCGGCCACGACATCAGCCGGATCGGTGCCCTCGGTCAGGTAAAGGGTCATCAACGGGGTGAAATCGGCGCCGGGCAGGGCGTCGAGAATGCGCTGGCGATAGGCGGCGGCCTGCGCGCCGGTAACGACGGGCGGCACCAGATTGGGCATGATGATCGCGCGGGCGAAATCACGCGCAGATTCGGGCGCGACCCCGGCCAGCATCGCGCCGTCGCGCAGGTGGAGGTGAAAATCGTCGGGGCGGGTCAGGGTGAGGCGCATCATGGCCAAAGCCATAGCCCGTCGTTCAGCGCCTGTGAAGGGGTCAGGTCTGCGCCGCCGCTGCCACTTTGGCCGCCTGCAGCTTGACCAGCGCCGCACGCAATTGCGGGTGATCGACACGCTCGTTGGCGATGCGCAGCGCCGTCGCCAGCCGGGGCTGCCGGTTCGACGCCTGAATCCGCGCAATCAACCGGCCGAGGTAATGCGGATTGTCCCGTCGCGCCCGCCACAGGTGCTGAAAGCGCGTGGCATTCAGCGTGCCGGCGCAGGCCGCGTCGATCAAGGGGCGCAAGACGTTCAGCCGCGCCAGTTCGGCTTGCGGATCGCGGCCGATGTGCCGGGCGCGCAGCTTGACCACTTGCGGGCCACGAAACATCGCCGCGTGAACGGCATCAACTTGCTGGACCGGGTCATAGACCAGAAAGACCCGCTCGCAGCCCTCGACCATATCGGGGGCGAACCCGAAACGGTCAGTAAAATCGAGCCGTCGCGCCGCCGGAAAACGGCGGTCCCATTCGGCGCTTTCAGGGTCAAGGCTGGCCTGCGGCGCCAGTGCGAGAACGGTACAGCCCGGCGCTGCCACGGAAAACGCCGCCGCCCCATAGCCGCCCATCCCGGCGCCATAAAACACCACGCGGTCGAAATCCTCGAAAAACGCGTCGTCGATCAACCGGTCGAAGAAGCCGAAAACTGCCGGATCGCGGAACCAGCTGTCCTCGTGCGCGACGATGCTGAGCGACGACCACCCCCGCGGCGCGGCGATCTGATAGCCCAGCGGCATTTGTGCGCCCCCGGCACGGCGCACCGCAGTCAGGGATTCGAAACTGACCAGCAGCACCGGCCCCATGTCGGAAAAGAACGCCGAGTGTTTTTCGCCCAGCGGCTCGAAATATCCAGCCTCTTCGCCGATCTCATCCATGATGGCCAGCCAGTCGGCGTCGCTCTGCGCTTCGCCGGCGTCGAATATCTCGATGGAATCGTCGGTCATGGGATGATCGGTCCTCGGGCGGGGCAAGTGTTAACAAAGTCTACATCAGGAAAGCATGGCGCGAAACCGTCGCGGACGTGGCAAGCCGGTGATTGGGCCAGCGATTTTCGAAACGACGGCAGGGGATTGTTTCGAAATTCGCGACACAAGTACCAAGGAGGTCAACCAATGGGCTGTCGCGAATCGGCGGATCGTGGCACGTTGGGTGCATTGTTGGAGGTTTTTTTTCATGCGTCGCTGGGTGTTCGGACTTGCCGCCTTGCTGTTTCCGCTGGCTCTGCTGGCGCAGGAAGCGCCGCTACCTTCGGCGTCGATGTCCGCCGCCGCATCCGCCGCGCGTGACGACTACCTCGCCGGTCGTTATGCCGCCGCGCTGGCGCAGGCCCTTCCACTGGCCGAGGCTGGCGATGCCGCTGCGCAAAACCTGATGGGCGCGGCCTATGACGATGCATTGGGCGTCAGTCAGGACCCGCTCGAATCACGGCGTTGGTATGAACTGGCAGCGGCGCAGGGCTATGGCCCGGCGCTGCAGAACCTCGGGCAGATGCTGCGCGATGGCCGCGCCGGGATCGAGGCCGATCCGGTGCGGGCGCGGGCGCTTTTCGAGCAAGCGGTGGCCAGCGGCTGGGTGCCCGCCCACGAGGCGCTGGCCTGGATGATGCTCAATGGGGTTGGCGGCCCGCACGATCTGCCCGGCGCCCTGACGCAGTACGAGGCGGGGCGCGCCGCCGGCAATGCCCTCGCCAGCCACGGTCTGGCAACGCTGTATCGGCAGGGGAACGGCGTCGCCATGAACTTGGAGCGCGCCCGCACCTTGGAACGTGAAGCCGCCGAAGGCGGGGTGTCGGTGGCGATGAATTCCTATGGCGTAATGCTGGAACTGGGCGAGGGCGGCCCTATTGACCGCATGGGCGCCGAATACTGGTATCGCCGCGCCCTCGATCTGGGCGAGGGGCTGGGAGGGTTGAATCTGGCTTATATGCTCTCGAACGAGGCAGCGCCGCCGGAAACCCTGGCACAGGGCTGGGCGCTGTGCCGCCAGTCGCTGCCGCTGGTGCCGGATGAAACTGCCCGCGACTGGAAGGAGTTCTGCAACTGGGTGGCGCTTTACGCGGTCAGGTGAACCGCACCTTGCCAATATAGGGCAGGTTGCGGTTTCTTTGCGCGTAATCAATGCCATAGCCAACAACAAATTCATCGGGGATCTCGAACCCGGTCCAAGTCGCCTTGATATCGACTTCCCGCCGCGAAGGTTTGTCGAGCAGCGCGCAAATCTCCAGCCTCCGGGGTTCGCGCGCCATCAGCAGGTGCTTGACATGGTGCAGGGTGAAACCGGTATCGACGATATCCTCGACCACCAGCACATCACGCCCGGCAATTTCGCCACGCAGATCCTTGAGGATGCGCACCTCGCGGCTGGAATGCATCGAGTCACCATACGAACTGGCTTCGAGGAAATCGACCTCGACCGGCAGGTCGATCTCGCGCACCAGATCGGCGATAAAGACGAAACTGCCGCGCAACAGCCCCACAACCACCAGTTTGTCGGTGCCTGTGAAGGCGGCGGTTATCTCATGGGCCAGCGCCTCGACGCGGGCGGCGATCTTTTTCGCCGAGATCAACTGGTCGATGACATAAGGGGGCTGCGGCATCAGGGACAAACCTCAGGGGGTTGAAAACGCGGTTCCACCATAGGTAAAGACGGACACAGTTGCCAGAGGTGCCGTTTGCCCCGTCACGCCGAAAACCGCGTCCTGCCCTATAGTGCAACGCAGATCTATGATCTGGTCGCCGACGTGGCCCGCTATCCCGACTTTTTGCCCTGGACCGCTGCGGCCCGCATCCGCTCGCGCCGTGCCGCGCCCGAATTGGGGCAGGGGGCCGAAGTGATGGAGGCCGATCTGGTCATCAGCTTCAAGGTGTTCCGCGAGAAATTCGGCTCGCGGGTGACCTTGATGCCGGAACGGCGGCGGATCGAGACCGAGTATCTGGACGGGCCGTTCAAATACCTGCACTCGTTCTGGGAGGTCGAGGACAGCACTGACGGGTGCCTAGTGCGCTTCGAGGTCGACTTCGAGTTCCGAAACGCCATTCTGCAAAAGGTGATCGGGCTGGTGTTCGACGAGGCGATGCGCCGGGTGGTCGGCGCTTTTGAGGCGCGCGCCCGCCAGCTTTACGGCTGACGGGCACTGCAAAGTCACGAGTTCATCTCATAAGCACGCTCGCCGTGGATGGACAGGTCCAAGCCGTTGGTTTCGCTCTCGATATCGACTCGCAGCGGGGCAACCAGTGACACAAGTTTCACCAGCGCCCAGGTCGCGGCCACGGTGAACACCCCGACAATTGCCAGCGCCCCCAATTGCGCAGTCCATGTTCCAAAGCCCAGGACCGCAACCATCACCGTGCCAAAGACCCCGCCAACCCCATGCACCGCAAAGACGTCGAGCGTGTCGTCGATCTTCATCTTGTGGCGGATCAGCCCGACGGCCTCCTGGCACAGAACCCCTGCCAGCGCGCCGATCAACAGCGCCGCCAACGGCCCGACATAACCCGCGGCCGGGGTGATCGAGGCGAGACCCGCGATAGTGCCGGTGACCAACCCCACCATCGAGGCGCGGCCGAACTTGATGCGCTCCCACAGCGCCCAGCTCAGGGACGCGGCAGCGGCCGACAGATGCGTCACTGTCATCGCCATCGCCGCTTGCCCGTTGGCAGCCAACGCCGAGCCGCCGTTGAAACCGAACCAGCCAACCCAGAGCATTGCGGCCCCCATCATCACCAGCCCGGGCGAATGCGGCGGCGTGGTGCGGTGGCGGCGAGGCCCCAGCACAAAGGCGATGACCAGCGCCGCCAGACCGGCGGTTTCATGCACGACGATCCCTCCAGCAAAATCGCGGGCCCCCACGGCGCCAAAGATCCCGCCATCGGCCATGAAGCCTCCGCCCCAAATCCAATGTGCGACCGGCGCATAGACAAGCAGCATCCACAGGCCCGAAAAGACCAGCACAAAGCCAAAACCGATGCGTTCGACATAGGCACCGACGATCAGTGCCGGGGTGATGATGGCAAAGGTCATCTGAAAGGCAAAGAACAGCACCTCGGGCACTGACCCCGACAGGCTGTCGGTCGTGACTCCCAGCAAGAACACCTTTGACAGCCCACCCCAGACGCCGCCTGCCTCGCCAAAGGCGATGGAATAGCCAGCCACCAGCCACAGCACCGACATCAGGCACGCAATGGCAAAGACATGCATGAAAACGCTGAGTACATTGCGCGCCCGTACGAGGCCGCCATAAAACAGCGCCAGTGCGGGCAAGGTCATGAACAGCACTAGGGCCGTCGCGGTAAAGAGAAAGGCGGTATCGGCTGCGTTCATCTGCTCCTCCGGGCGGATTTGCGCTTTTCAAAACGGCAATTCTCTGCCCGGAAAAGCATCATACGCCGGCTATGTCGCCAAAATGCAGTGCGTTTCGTCATATGGCGCGCAAAACATCGCGATGCGCGGTGTTTGCCGCATATTTGGTCAGTTCGCGAAAGACCTCAGCGCAGCGGCCAGCATCTGCAAGGCATGCTCAACCGAAGCGGCGCGCACCTCAGCACGGCCGCGGGGGCCAAATTCCACGGTCTCAGCCCGGCAATCGACGCCGCGACGCGCGACCGCAAAGCAGACCCGCCCCTCAGGTTTGAACTCGGACCCGCCGGGCCCCGCGATACCGGTAACCGAGACCGCCAGATCGACCGGGCTGTGCGCCAGTGCGCCACGCGCCATCTCGCACGCGACCGCTTCGCTGACAGCGCCATGCTCCGCCAGCGTCGTGGCCGAGACGCCCAGCATTTCGCGCTTGGCGGCGTTGGAATAGGTCAGAAAGCCGCGCTCGAAGACGTCCGACGCGCCGGGAACCTCGGTCAGCGCGGCAGCCACCAAGCCGCCTGTACAGCTTTCCGCCGTGGCGAGGGTCAGGCCCTGCGCCCGCGCCGCCGCCAGAACCGCCGCTGCGCTCACATCAACAGCCCGTGCGAGACCCCGGCAGCGATGATGACCGCCACCCCGGCGAACAGCCCGGCAAAAAGGTCATCGAGCATCACCCCCGCCGGATCGCCGCGCCGGTCGGCCCAGCCGATAACCCAAGGTTTCCAGATATCGAAAAGCCGAAAGAAGACAAAGGCCGCGACCCAGCCGGGATAAGCGACAACGGCCCAGTCTGTCAGGCCCATGGTCCAAAAGGCGGCTGTAGGGAACAGCAGCGTCAGCCATTGCCCGGCAATCTCGTCGATGACGATCTCGCCCGGATCGGCGCCGGGCCGGTCACGCAATTCGACCGCGCAGGCCCAAAATCCAGCAACCGTGGCGAGGATCGTCGCCGCGACCAGCGCCCAGAAGCCGAGGTAAAAGTCGATGGCGATCCCCGCAACCAGCGCACCCGCCGAGCCCCATGTGCCGGGGGCGGGCCGCAGCAAACCCAGGCCAAAACCAATGGAAATCAAGCGTGTGAGGGTCATTCTTTCACCAGGGTTGCGGTTGCGATAGCGGCGATGCCTTCCTCGCGGCCGGTAAATCCCAACCGTTCCGAGGTGGTGGCCTTGACCGAAACACGGCCCGGTTCGATTCCCAGGATTCCTGCCAGCGCCGCCTGCATCGCGTCCGCATGGGGGCCGATCTTTGGCCGCTCGCAGATCAATGTGACGTCGCAATGGGTCAGGCTGAAGCCGCGCGCGCGTGCCCGTTCGGCGGCGTGGCGCAGAAAGATGTGGCTGGCGGCGCCCTTCCACTGCGGTTCCGACGGTGGGAAATGGCGGCCGATATCGCCTTCGGCCAACGCACCATAGATCGCGTCGGTCAGTGCGTGCATGCCGACATCCGCGTCGGAATGACCGAGCAGGCCGCGCCCATGCGGCACCCGGACCCCGCAGAGCCAGCAATGATCGCCATCGGTAAAGGCATGCACGTCAAAGCCGTTGCCGGTTCGGATATCCATATGTGCGCCCTTTAATGTCTGGCTTTTGATTGTCTGACGTTCCTGAAGCATCCGTTCCGCGCGTGTGAAGTCAATGGGATAGGTCAGCTTCAGGTTATCTTCACTACCCTCGGTGATCGCCACCGGCATCCCTGCGGCGCGGGCGATCGCGACGTCATCCAGGGCGTCTTGCGGGTGGCTGCGGTAGGCCGCCAGCAGCGGCGCAAAGTGAAATCCCTGCGGCGTCTGCGCGCGGTAAAGCCCGTCGCGCGGCGGCGTCGCGCTCACGAATCCGGCCTCACCCCGCCAGAGTGCATCGCTGAGCGCTAACGCCGGTGCAGCAGCGGGGGCGTGATCGAGGGCAGCCAGCACCCCGGCGATCACCACCCGCGGCACCAGAGGCCGCGCGCCGTCATGGATCAGCACGCGAGCGGGTGGATCGGCGGCCAGCGACTCCATTGCTGATCGCACCGAGGCCGTCCGGCTGGCGCCGCCCTCGACCAGCGCAAGGCCCAGCCGCTCGGCCAGCGCGCGGTCGTCGGGGTGGATCACCAGCAGGATGCGCGACAGTCCGGCGGCGCGAAACGCCCCGATGGTTTGGGCCAACACCGGCTGTCCGGCCAGCGTGCGCCACTGCTTGGGCACGCCCCCGCCCATGCGGCTGCCGCGCCCAGCGGCGACGAGAATGACGGCAATGTCGGACCCTGCGCTCATGCAACAGGGGATTAGGCCAAGCCCGGCGTTGGCGCAAGTCCAGGCTGCGCAAGCGTGGACGCTACATTATCGGGCGCTCTTACGCAATAAATGCCTAATTTTCACGCAAGTGATGAAAAGCAGGGCAATGCACCATGCTCATGCCTTTGCGGCGCGCGGCTTTGCGCGCTATTGAGGCAACGAGACGCCTCGCAGTGACCCCATCGGGACCAGCCCATGCCCTCGACCGCCTTTCCTGTTGCCTTGCATCCGCCGGTCCTGCTGGCGCCGATGTCCGGGATCACCGATCTGCCGTTTCGGCAGGTGGTGGCCTCGTTTGGCGCGGGGTTGGTGGTCAGCGAGATGATCGCCTCGGGCGAGATGGTCACCGCGCGCCCGTCGCGCCGCGCCGCCAGTCGGGCACGGGCCGAGGTTTCGCCTGATATCCCGACCGCCGTGCAATTGGCCGGGCGCGACGCAGGGGCGTTGGCCGAGGCCGCGCGCATCGCCGAGGGGCAAGGCGCGCCGCTGATCGACATCAACATGGGCTGTCCGGCGAAAAAGGTTGTCAGCGGCGCGGCGGGCTCGGCCTTGATGCGCGAGCCTGATCTGGCGCTACGGCTGATCGAGGCGGTGGTCGGCGCGGTCTCGGTGCCGGTGACGCTTAAGATGCGATTGGGCTGGGACGCCGACTGCCTGAATGCGGCGAATATCGCCAAGGCGGCGGAAAACGCTGGCGTGCGAATGATCACCATCCACGGCCGCACAAGGCAGCAATTCTACACCGGACAGGCTGATTGGGCAGCGATTGCCCAAGTGGTGCAGGCCGTGCGGGTTCCTGTGATTGCCAATGGGGACATCGACGGGCCGCTGGCGGCGCGACAGGCCTTGGCGCTGTCCGGTGCGGCGGGCGTGATGGTCGGGCGGGCGGCGCAGGGGCGGCCTTGGCTTCTGGCGCAGATCGGCGCCGCGCTTTATGGCACGATTGAGCCGGAGGTGCCGGTCGGCGGCGCATTGGTCGATCTGGTCAGCGCGCATTATGAGTCGATGCTGGGGTTCTATGGGCTGGACCTGGGCCTGAGGATCTCACGCAAGCACTTGGGCTGGTATCTGGAGGCTGCGGGTGGGGCCGATGACCTGCGGGCCCGGCTGATGCGGTTCTCGGATCCTGCCGAAGTGTTGGCGCTGTTGCCCGAGGCACTGACCCCAAGGGCCGTGGCCGCATGAGCGCGCGCCCCATCCCCGGCGCGATCTTTGCCGCGCTGCCAATCCCGGCCTTCTTGATCGCCGCCTCGCGCGGGCAAGAGCGCATCCTCGACGTCAATCCGGCGGCAGAGCAATTCGTCTCGGCCTCGGCGCTGACGTTGCAGGGCGAGCCGGTGTTCGACCGTCTCGCCATCGACGCGCCGATGGAGGAGGCCGCGGAGCGCGCTCGCACCAACCGCGCGGCGATCTTCATCAATGATTGCGAGGTCTGCACCGGCGACCGTCCACCCGTCGCCTGCACGCTGCAACTGGCACCGATGGGCGACGAGGGCGGCACGCTGTTGCTTCTCATCACTCCGCGCGATTTTGCCGGGCGCTTTGGTCGCACGCGGGCGGTCAAGGCGGCGGCGCAATCGGCCATCGGCATGGCCGAGATGCTGGCGCATGAAATCAAGAACCCGCTGGCAGGCATTGCCGGGGCCGCGCAACTGCTGTCGATGGGGCTGAGCGCTGCTGACCGCGAGTTGACTGACCTTATCGTCGTAGAAACGCGCCGCATCGTGAAACTGCTCGATCAGGTCGAGCAATTCGGCGACCAGCGCCCGCCCGACCGCAAGGCGATCAACATCCACAACGTCCTCGAACGCGCGAGGCGCTCTGCGGCGGTGGGCTTCGGCTCGCACATGCATATCACGGATGACTACGACCCCTCACTGCCCGAGGCTCTGGGCGACCCTGACCAACTGGCGCAGGTGGTCCTGAACTTGCTGAAGAACGCTTCCGAGGCCAATCCGGGTGGTGGCGAAATCCGCATCCGCACACTTTTCGAGCGGGGTTTGCAGATCAGCGGCCATGACGGCCAGCGGATTGCCCTGCCGCTGCATGTCGAGATCATCGACGACGGCCCCGGCCTGCCCCCCGCCATCGCCGACAATGTGTTCGAACCCTTCGTCTCGGGGCGAGAGAACGGCACAGGGTTGGGTCTGGCGCTGGTATCCAAGATCATCGCCGCGCATGAAGGCTGGATCGAGGTCAAGTCGCGCCCCGGCCAGACAATTTTCCGGGTCTCGCTGCCGCTGGCAACAGCGCCCAAGCCCGCCCTTTCCAAGGAGTCCCGCTGATGGATGGAACCGTCCTCGTCGCCGATGACGACCGCACGATCCGCACCGTATTGACGCAGGCGCTGACCCGCGCCGGGTGCCGGGTGCATGCGACCTCCAGTCTGCTGACTCTGATGCGATGGGTCGAAGAGGGCAAGGGTGACATCGTCGTCAGCGATGTGATGATGCCCGATGGCAACGGCATCGAGATGCTGCCAAAGATCCGCGCCCTGCGTCCCGGCCTGCCGGTGATCGTCATTTCGGCGCAGAACACCATCATGACGGCGATTCAGGCGACCGAGGCCGAGGCCTGGGATTACCTGCCGAAACCCTTTGACCTGCCCGACCTCTTGTCGCGTGTCAGCAAGGCGCTGGAAAGCGGGCGTCGCGGTGGGCGGCAACCGACGCAGGCCCCGTCGTCTCCGGTGACGGCGTTGCGTAGTGATGCGATGGCGACCGAGGATCTGCCGCTGGTCGGGCGCACACCGTCGATGCAGGCGCTCTATCGGCTGGTGGCGCGGGTGATGAACGCCGAGCTTCCGGCGTTGATCCAGGGCGAATCCGGTACCGGCAAGTCGCTGATCGCCCGCGCGCTGCATGATTTTTCTGATCGGCGGACCAAGCCCTTTGTTCTGGCCTCGGCGCAGGATATCGGCACCGAGCAGGGCGCTGCGCTGTTGTCACGGGCGCGCGGCGGCTCTCTGGTGATCGACGGGTTAGGCGACCTTGACGGTCCGGCGCAGGCGCGGCTGGTGCGAATGCTGGACACCCTGCCGCAAGACGGGCCACGCATCATTGCCATCGCTGATGGCAGCCTCAACGGAGCGCTGGAGTCCGGGGGCTTTCGCCATGACCTCTACTATCGGCTGTCTGGCGTGACACTTCTGGTGCCACCGCTGCGCGAGCGGATCGAGGATATCCCGCTGCTCGCCGAACATTTCCTCGCCCGCGCCGCGCGCGAGGGCGGCAACCCGCGGCGGCTGTCGGCCAGCGCACTAGAATTGGTGCGTCAATACCGCTGGCCGGGCAATGTGCGCCAACTTGAAAACGTCGTCCGCCGCATGGTCATCACGGGGCAAGAACCCGAGATCAGTCGCGCCGAGATGGAGGCCGCGCTGAACGCCCATCCTGCTGCGCCGACACCGGGCGAAACGGTCGAGGGCGGCACTCTGGCCGAGTCGGTCGCCCGTCATGTCCGGCGCTATTTCGAACTGCACGGCGCCGACTTGCCGCCGCCCGGTGTCTATCAGCGCATCCTGCATGAAATCGAGGCGCCGTTGATCGACATCGCGCTGGAATACACCGGCGGCAATCAGGCCCGTTGCGCCGACCTCTTGGGCATCAACCGCAATACGCTGCGCAAGAAAACCAACGAACTCGATATTCGCGTGACACGGCGGCGCAAGTTGATGTAATGACGCAACAGGGGCGTGGCGATTTTGCCGCACTCCGCTGGTTTTTAGACCGCGTCACCCGAGTATCCGCTGCCGCCCGATGAAACCACAACTGCCCTCCCTCCGCGCTGCGGCGCCTGATCCGGGCGCTCTGTTGCCGCGTCGCAGTCCCATGCGGCGGCGGATTCAGGCGATCGGCACTCTGACGCTGGTGCTGGTGGCGCCGGTGTTGGTGGCGATCACAATGCTGGTGCTGGGGCCGTTTTCCTTTGTCGGCAGCCTGCCACCGCTGCGCGTCGTGCTGGGTGCCGATCTGGCCTATGTGCTGATCGTGGCAATGTTGGTCCTGCTGCGCATCCGGCGCATGGTGGGTGCGCGGCGCACCCGCGCGGCGGGGGCGGCGCTGCATCTGCGGCTGTCTTCGCTCTTTGCCGTCATAGCGCTGTTGCCGGCAATCACTGTCGCAGTCTTTGCCGTGGTGACGATCAATCTGGGGCTGGAGGGCTGGTTTTCCGACCGGGTGCGCAATGTGGTCGGAACCTCGCTTGCCGCCGCCGAGGCCTATCAGGCCGAGCAGGAGCGCAACCTGATCGAGGACGCCAATACCGTCGCCTCGACGTTGGAGCAGGCGCGGCGGGTCAATCCGCTGGTGTCCGAGGTCTATACCCGCCAGATTCTCAGCCAAGCGCAGGCAGAAATCCAGCGCGGGTTGCGGGTGGCGTTTCTGATCGACTTCGACGGCACACTGCTCTTGCGCGGAGACCGTTCGTATCTTTTCGATTTCATCATGCCCGCCGCCGCCGATCTGGACCGCGCCGCCTCAGGTCAACTGGTGCTCATCAAGGACTGGCCCAACAGCGAGTTTCGCGCTCTTCTGCCAATCGCGGGCTATCCTGACCGGCTGCTCTATGTCGCGCGGGCGGTGGATGGCGAGATCTTAAGCCTGCTCGACGAAACCCAGCAGACGATCCAGCTTTACAATCAGCTCGAGGCCGAGCGTGGCACTGTGCTGTTCAATTTTGCCCTGCTGTATCTGGGGTTTGCGCTGATCCTGATCCTCGCCGCAGTCTGGCTGGGAATGTGGTTCGCCGAAGGCCTGTCGCGGCCCGTGGGGCGACTGGCCGCCGCAGCGGAACGGGTGGGCGAGGGAGATCTGGAAGTGCAAGTGCCCGAAGAGCGCGGCGGCGATGAGATCGCGCTGATGGGTCGGGTGTTCAACCAGATGATCCGGCAGCTCAAAGGCCAGCGCGAGACCCTGTTAGGCAATACCCGTCAGATCGAAGAACGCCGACGGCTGTTCGATTCCGTGCTGGGTTCGGTCACCGCCGGGGTGATCGGCCTTGATGCCGAGGGCCACGTCGATTTCGTCAACCGCGCGGCGCAGGGCCTGACCCGCATCGACGCCGAAGCCGCGCATCAGCGCCCACTGGCTCAGGTGGTCCCCGAATTCGGCGCGCTGCTGGCCCGGTTGCAATCGGGCGAGGGGCGCATGATCGGCGGGCGGGTGCAGGACGAGGTGCGCATCAGCCGCGCCGGTCGACTGGAGAGCCTGTTGGTCCGTCTGGCGGAACGGCGCACTGCGGCCGGCTTGCTCGAAGGGTATGTGCTGGCCTTTGACGACGTGACCGAGCTGGTCTCGGCACAGCGGCTGGCCGCCTGGGGCGACGTGGCTCGGCGCATCGCGCATGAAATCAAGAACCCGCTGACGCCGATCCAGTTGTCAGCCGAGCGTATCAAGCGCAAGTATCAGCGCCAATTGTCCGAGGACGAGGCGGCGACCCTTGGTCAGCTGGTTGATGTTATTGTCCGTCAAACCAATGACTTACGGCGCATTGTTGATGAATTCTCAAAATTCGCACGCATGCCGGAACCGGACCGCAAACCAACCGATCTGGTACGACTGGTGCGCGACGCTGTAACGCTGCAAGAGGCCGGGCAAGAGACTGTCACCTTTGACATCCACCTTCCCGAGGCGCCGCTGATCCTCGACATCGACCCGACAATGCTGACGCAGGCGTTGACGAATTTGTTGAAGAATGCCGGGGAAGCCATTGAAGGATATGTTGAATCTGGTCGCGCGCCTGAGGGGTTCATCCGACGCATCCAACTGGTGATGCAGCGCGCCGAGGACCGGGTGATTGTGACTATCGCCGATAACGGCACTGGCCTGCCCGAGGATCGCGCCCGGCTGTTTGAACCCTATGTGACAACGCGCGCCAATGGCACCGGGCTGGGACTGCCGATCGTCAAGAAGATCATCGAGGAACACGGCGGCACGCTGACACTGAGCGATGCGCCGATCATGGAAGGCTGTGCGCATCACGGTGCGCTGGCGGAAATCCGGTTGCCTATCCTGCGCTCTGCGCGCGGCAACCGCAAGGAAACCGGGGATGAGGCATGAGTGACATCCTGATCGTAGACGACGAACGCGACATCCGCGAATTGGTGGCGGAGATCCTCAAGGACGACGGCTATTCGACGCGGCTGGCGGCCAATTCCGACGAGGCGATGGCGGCCGTGCAGGCCGACCAACCGATGCTGATGATCCTCGATCTGTGGCTGAAGGACTCGAAACTGGATGGCATCGGCATCCTGATGTCGGTCAAGCGCGAGTATCCGGATATTCCGGTGGTCATCATTTCCGGCCATGGCAATATCGAGATCGCCGTCGAGGCGATCAAGAAGGGTGCCTATGACTTCATCGAAAAGCCCTTCAATATCGACCAGTTGCTGGTGGTGATCGGTCGCGCGATGGAGGCCAGCCGCCTTCGTCGCGAGAACACCCGCCTGCGCAAGCGCGACCCCGGCCCCAGCGAGATGATCGGCCAGTCAGCGGCGATGAAGTTCCTGCGCCAGCAATTGGGCAAGGTGACGCGCTCGAACGGGCGGGTGATGCTGAGCGGTCCGTCAGGCTGCGGCAAGGAGGTCGCCGCGCGTTTCATTCACGCGCAGTCGAACCGCGCGCAGGCCCCCTTTGTCACCGTCTCTTGTGCGGCCATCGAGCCCGACAAAATGGAAGTCGTGCTGTTTGGTCAGGAAAGTGGCGCGAGGGGCATTCTGCCCGGCTTGCTCGAACAGGCCAATGGCGGGGTGCTCTATCTCGACGAAGTGGCTGACATGCCCTTGGGCACGCAGTCGAAAATTCTGCGGGTGCTGGTTGATCAGACGTTTAGCCGTGTCGATGGCTCGGACCGGGTGCGCGTCGATCTGCGGGTAATCTCTTCGACAACGCACGATTTGCGGGCTGAAATCGGTGCCGGAACCTTTCGGCAGGAACTCTATGACCGGCTCAACGTGGTGCCGATCGCAGTGCCCTCGCTGGAAGAACGCCGCGAGGATATCCCGGTGCTGGCGCGGCATTTCATCGAGCTGCTGCACCATACGCAAGGGTTGGCAAAGCGTGAGTTGAGCGACGACGCCGAGGCGCAGCTTCAGGGCATGAACTGGCCCGGCAACATCCGCCAGTTGCGCAATGTCATCGAGCGCGCGTTGATCCTGGGCGAGGGCCCTGAGATCGAGGTGCGCGATCTGGCGCCAGATTCGGTCGCGCCCGAGGGCGAGGGCAGGGTGGTGCTGGCCGGTGGCCTCGCCACTTTGCCACTGCGCGAGGCGCGCGAGCTTTTTGAGCGTGAATACCTGCTGACCCAGATCACCCGCTTTGGCGGCAATATCTCTCGCACTGCGTCCTTTGTCGGGATGGAGCGCTCGGCCCTGCACCGCAAGCTGAAATCGCTGGGCGTCAATACCGCCGAGATTTCGGGCGGGCGCAACGGTCGCGACGACTAGGAGCACGGACATGAAGATCATCATCTGTGGCGCCGGGCAGGTTGGCTGGCAGATCGCCCGCCACCTGTCGGGCGAGGCCAATGACGTTGCCATCGTCGACAACAACGCGGCGTTGGTGCGGCGTGCGACTGATACGCTGGAAGTGTCCGGCGTGGTCGGCTTTGCCTCGCATCCCGACATTCTGGAAAAGGCCGGGGCGCGCGAGGCCGACATGATTATCGCCGCGACGCATTCGGACGAGGTGAACATGGTCACCTGTCAGGTCGCGCATTCGGTGTTCAACGTCACGCGCAAGATCGCACGGCTGCGCGCGCAATCCTATCTCGAGCCGATGTATTCCGACCTGTTCCGCCGCGATCACATGCCGATTGACGTGCTCATCAACCCTGAGCGCGAGGTCTCGCTGGCCGCGCTGCGCCGGATCGCGGCACCTTCGACCTTTGACATTCAGGATTTTCTGGACGGCAGTGTGCGTCTGGCCGGTATTGCGCTGGACGCAACCTGCCCGGTTCTGAACACGCCATTACGCCAGTTGACTGAATTGTTCAGCTCACTCAAGGCCATCGTGGTCGGCGTGCGACGCACCGGCCGGCTGTTCGCGCCCGAGCCGGGCGATCAGTTGTTCGAAGGGGATCAGGTCTATGTGGTCTCGGAATCCTCGGATCTGGCACGCACGCTGGCGATTTTTGGCAAGCCGCTGGCCAAGCAGGAGCGCATCGTCATCATCGGCGCAGGCAATGTCGGCCTCGCCGTTGCCCGCGCGCTGGAGCAGCAGCCCGACCGCGTGCGCGTCAAGGTGATCGAGCGCGACCGCGCGCAGGCCGAGATCGCCGCCGACGCGCTGGAGCGCACCATCGTGCTGGCCGGTGACGGTATGGACAGCGACCTGCTGGCAGAGGCCGGGATCGACAGCGCCGATGCGTTGCTGGCGGTGACCGACGACGACAAGACGAATATCCTCGCCTGCGTGCGCGGCAAGTCGCTGGGCTGCAAGATGGCGATTGCCCTGATCAATGACCCGACGCTGGTGCCGATGCTGGATCAACTTGGTATCGACGCTCATATCAACCCACGCGCCACCACGGTCAGCTCGATCCTGCGGCACGTGCGCCACGGGCGAGTGCGGTCGATCTATACCATTGGTGACGGCGAGGCCGAAGTGATCGAGGCGCAGGTGCTGTCCACCTCGCCAATCGCCGGGCGCACCATCGCCAGCATCGGCTTTCCCGAGGGGGCTCTGGTCGGCGCGGTCAAGAAGCAAGGGGTTTTCGTCAAGCCGCATGGCTCGACCGAACTGGCCGAGGGCGATCTGCTGGTGATCTTTGCGCTGCGCGCCGATGTGCCCGAGATCGAACGCCTGCTGCAAGTCGCGGTGGAGTATTTCTGAGATGCGCAGGCAACTCGACCAGGTGCCGCCGCTGGTCGCGCTGATCGGGGCGACCGGGCTGGCGATGTTGATCCCGGCCGCCAAGGCGGCGATGGATCATCAAGCGCCGGTTGGGCGGGTGTTCCTGTACTGGGCGCTGTTGTGCCTCTTGACGGCGGCGCTGGTGGCGATTGCTGGGGCCGGGCGGGCGCGCAAGAGTGGTCCGCAGGGCGCGTTCCTGCTGCTGGCAACGGTCTATCTGGTGGTGCCCGCGGTGATGGCGCTGCCACTGGCCGAGATGATGGTGCAGATGCGCTATGTCGACGCCTGGTTTGAGATGATCTCGGCCTTTACCACCACGGGCGCCTCACTGCTGGACCTGCCGCGCCGCGCCCCCGACGCTGTCCATCTGTGGCGGGCGATGGCGGGCTGGGCGGGCGGGCTCTTCATCCTTGCCGCCGCCTCCGCGCTGCTGGCGCCGCTCAGGCTGGGCGGGTTCGACCTGCTTAGCCGCCACGGCTCCGGGGCGACGCGCGTCGGGCTGGGGGTGATTGGCCCCGGCGCGCGGCTCTGGGCGCATATGGTCATGGTGCTGCCTGCCTTCAGCGGTCTGACCCTGCTGCTTTGGATGCTGCTGACGCTGACGGGTCAGCCGGGATTTGACGCGCTGATCCTTGCACTCGGCACGCTTTCAACCTCGGGCGTGCTGGCACGGGAAACCATGGGCAGCATCGGACTGGGCGCCGAGATGGCGATCTTTGCCTTTCTGATCGTGGCGCTCAGCCGCCGGTTCCTGCCCGGCCATGGCAGCGGTCGCTGGACGCCGCATCAGGACCCCGAACTGGTCACCGCGGCGGTGCTGGTCGGGCTGGTGACTCTGTTCGTCGTGGTACGCCATTGGGCCGGGGCCTTTGATGCCAGCGGCACCGGCGACCTGCCTGCAATGGGGCGCGCGGCCTGGGGCGCTGCCTTTACCAGCCTGTCGTTCCTGACCACCACCGGCTTTGTCAATCAGGACTGGATTGCCAGCCGCGTCTGGTCGGGCCTGACACCCCCCGGCCTGATCCTGATGAGCGTCGCGCTGCTGGGCGGCGGCGTTGCAACAACGGCAGGCGGCATCAAGCTTCTGCGCCTCTACGCCCTGACCCGGCTGGGACGGTTCGAACTCCTCAGGATGATCTATCCGTCAATGGTGGTGGGCGGCAACGATTATGACCGCTTTCTCGCCACCTCGGGCGCGCGTTCAGCCTGGCTATTCACCATGATCTTCGCACTGACCGCGGTGGTGGTGGTCGCGCTTTTGCTGTTCAGTGGCATGGGGCTGGAAACGGCGATGATCTTTGCCATCGCCGCGTTGACCAACACCGGCCAGATCGTGCAAGTGGCTGGTGAGGCACCGCTTTACTGGTTCCTGCTGGGCGACCCGGCGCGGGTGGTTCTGGCGCTGGCGATGATTCTCGGTCGGCTGGAAATCCTGGTGCTGCTGGCTGCAATCCTTGACCGTTCGCGCCGTGCCTGAGCCCCGGCGTGCACAACCATCGCGAAACCAGCCTTAAACTGCTGAAAACCGGCATCATTTGCACTGGAAACTTGCCCGGCCAACCGTCATACTCTGCCCGCAGGGAGTGACTGCCCAGCCGAAGAGCTGTGCAGGCCTATAACAAAAGGCAACAGACAATGGCCGTCGACAAACAGAATTTGCAGGATGCGTTTCTCAATCATGTTCGCAAGAACAAGATCCCGGTGACGATTTTCCTGATCAACGGCGTCAAGCTGTTGGGGATGATTACTTGGTTTGACAATTTCTGCGTACTGCTGCGCCGCGAGGGGCAGAGTCAGCTTGTCTATAAACACGCGATTTCGACGATCATGCCGGGCCAGCCCATCGCCCTTTACAACGGCGAAGAGTGAGCGGGCGACGCGGTTTGCGCGAGGGTTCCCGTGACGATTGACGTCAGCGAACTGGGCGGGGCGGGCGGCACACGGCGCCAGCGCGTTCTGGTGTTGCATCCCGATATCCGCGGACTGGGCGCCAACCGTAGCGCCGAGTCTGCGTTGGCTGAGGCACTCTCGCTGGCCGAGGCGCTGCCCGGCATCGCGGTGATCGCCGGTCAGGTGGTCCGCTTGCCGCGCGCGCAGCCGGGGATGCTGTTCGGTTCGGGCAAGGTGGCCGAGTTGAAGACCCGCATCGAGGACGATGAGATCGAGCTGGTGCTGGTCGATGGGCCGGTGACCCCGGTGCAGCAGCGCAATCTCGAAAAGGAATGGGGCGTCAAGCTTCTGGACCGCACCGGCCTTATCCTTGAGATTTTCGCCGACCGCGCCCGCACGCGTGAGGGGGTTCTGCAGGTGGAACTGGCCGCGCTGAGCTATCAGCGCACGCGACTGGTGCGGGCCTGGACCCACCTTGAACGCCAGCGCGGCGGCTTTGGATTTGTCGGCGGCCCGGGCGAGACGCAGATCGAGGCCGACCGCCGCGCCATCGACGATCAGGTGATCCGACTGAAGCGGCAGTTGGAAAAGGTAGTGAAAACCCGCGAGTTGCACCGCGCCGCACGGCGCCGCGTGCCCTATCCGGTGGTGGCGCTGGTCGGGTATACCAACGCCGGAAAATCCACGCTTTTCAACACGATCACCGGTGCCGATGTGCTGGCTAAGGACATGCTCTTTGCCACGCTCGACCCGACAATGCGCGCCGTGGTGCTGCCCGGCGGGCTGCAAGTGATCCTGTCCGACACCGTGGGTTTCATTTCTGAATTGCCGACGCAACTGGTTGCAGCCTTTCGCGCCACGCTGGAAGAGGTGCTTGAGGCTGATCTGATCCTGCATGTGCGCGACATTGCCCATCCCGACAGCGAGGCTCAGGCGCAGGATGTCGAAACCATCCTGACCGAACTCGGCGTATCGCAGGCGGTCGCGCGGTTGGAATTGTGGAACAAGATTGACCTCTTGCCTGCCGATGACCCACGTCTGACGGTGGCGGCGCGCAGCGAAGGGGTAATCGCAGTTTCGGCGCTGACCGGGCAGGGGATCGAGGCTTTGATCGCCGCTATTGGCCGGGCCTTGGGTGATGAACGCCGGGTCGAAACGGTGGCGCTGGCGCATGACGAGGGGCGCGCGCGGGCTTGGGCTTGGGCCGAAGGGATCGTACTGGAGGAAACCAGCGACGACGAGGCGATGCGACTGACGGTGTCGTGGACAGCGCGGCAGAAACGGCGGTTCGAAACTCTGCTGGCCTTGCCACCCGAAGCGGATGCAAGCTGATACGAGATGTCCCTTCCGAGGGCCTTGCAACCGCGTTGAGGGAAGGGATTTCAAGATGTTGCGCAGTTTCTCTGCGGCAAACTCTCCTTTTTGAGCCTGCACTACGGTCAGGGTGAGCCCCGTCACGCTGAGGGATCTGCATGCTCCGTTGCGCGGGCAGGTCGCGAAAGGCCGGGTTGAAGGTTAGCCTACTTTGGCCTCTGCACAGAACAAGTAAGTCTACGTCCTGCGCCATTATCGCGTTGAGATTGAGATTTGCCGGATACCGAACACGCGCCTCGACCTGCCTTGGCACTGCAATTCACTGACCCAAGCCCTTTCGCGCGCCGGTCTCGATGGTTCGCTATTCAT
>Ga0209573_1002529_pt1 | contig 22985 bp, 16 predicted proteins | sample TNRBio252014_DNA_FD_185870 | JGI IMG/M metagenome (GOLD analysis project Ga0209573, IMG submission 185870) | Wastewater treatment Type I Accumulibacter community from EBPR Bioreactor in Madison, WI, USA - TNR Reactor_6/25/2014_ DNA (SPAdes)... | ecosystem: Engineered > Bioreactor > EBPR >...
GTGGACAAAGTTGACTATGACACTTTCAAATACGGGATTAGCAGTGATCCTATAAGTAAGAAGGATGGGATGTCGAAAAGGATGCGTGTACAGCTGCGTTTTGCAAACTTAATTGATAACTGGGCCAGGTTCTTCACCCGAATTCTAATTCGTGATATCCCCGGGCGACGAGAAGCTAAACGTATTGAAAGTGAATATATTAAAGCGTATAAAGAAAAAAATGGAAGAAGGCCCAGAGGAAATTTAAAGGATTGATAGCCTTGTAATCAAATATACTTCAAATAATCGCTTCCCGAAAATTACTCCTAAGCATCACGTCAAACCGTGTAAAAAGGCGCCGTACGTAGTCTGACTTTGCGACCGACCGCCGAAAACAGACTCTGCTCCTTTATTGAATTGACCGCCGATTGCCCATAACACCTTTTCGTCAGCTAAAGCAAACGGTACGTTAGCCGTCACCTCGTCACCTCCTGGTGCGTTCCCCAGCCGTCACCACCAGGGCCTATTTCCGGGTCGTCACCTCGTGCCCCTCCAGCGAACCCCACCTTGCACTAGCGGCACATTGGGCATAGCTTTGTCAAGTGAAAAAGAAAATGGAAAGCAAGAGGCCACAGCGCCGCAAGGCGGAGGAGATGCACCCTACAACCATAGAGGAGGAGTATTGAAAGATAACCATAAATTATGCGAATTAGGGGTTGAAAAAACAGACGTAGGAAAGCGCAAAGCGAATTTGCTTTGATTTATTTGTACTATAAGATGTACGAATAGAAATGTTGGTTGACGAATGCCTTGCAAGGTGACACCTCTCCAGCGGTCGAGATGTCACCAGTCCTCGTCCCTCGGACTGATGACACCTCTTGCGGGGTTGAAGCCCGGCCTCTGGCAGCTAAAGCAGCCAGTACGGTGCACGTTACTTCCGTCACCTCCCCAGTTTTTCCCAGGACGTCACCTAAAACGTCAACAACCCATCCGCGTTGTTTCGCTGGTAGGGTAACTTGAGGAAGCCGAGCGTGCCGGGTTTTACCTGTATGAAAAAGCTGTAGGTGCCGCGCGTTGGCGCCCAGTTCATACCCATCTCCCAGCAGTGGAGGTCGCGGCTGAAGCCGAGGGAGGGGTAGGTCAGACTTTTGCGGGCGAAGTCGTAGCCGATTCGGCCTATATTGATATTCCAGTTGGCAGTGAGCTTGATGTTGCCCTGCATGTCGATGCTGTTGGTGCTGATCATAAAGGTATCGCGGCCGGAGGGCAGGCGGCGCAAGTCGAAAGAGATGTTGTGGTTGATGCGGAAATTGTCGAACAAGCTCAGGAAGTCGGTTTCCTCTTTGTCGGCTTCTTCTTCGCGGCGCCGGCGATCGGCCTCTACGTCTTCTACGACTTCCGATTCTTTGCCCTCGAAGAGTTCCCTGATTTTTTCTACACTGATGCTGGTGTTGAAGCGCACGTTGGCGTTGACAAACTCTATCAACCTGCCATTGGTGCGCCAGGCGGTTTTGTTGACGCGCCGCATTAATCCCCGCGAGTCGGCTTCCATGATATAGGGGTCGAAGATGGCGCTCATGCCCAGGGTGGTCATGCCTTTGAACAAGCGGGTGGTGCCGCCCACGGTCACCTGGCTCCATTTGAGCGAGTCGGCGGCGAAGTTGTAGCTGCCGTTGAGGATGATGTTGTCGAAGAGCTTGACTTTCTTTTCGGTGGAGTCTTTGCGCGAGTATATTTTGGCTTCGAAGATGTTATTGAGACTGTAATTGAGGGCCATCTGCCGGCCCGATTCGGGCGGCGCGCCGTAGATGCCGTCGCGGAAGATGGTGTATCGGTCGCTTTCTATGGGGTTGAGGGTGTCGGGCACTTCGCGGAAATAGCCCAGCCCCGGATTGAGGTAGTTGGGCGAGAAGTTGAAGCCTACGCTGGGTTTGATGACGTGCCGCAAGCCGCGCAGCCAGCCTTTTTTGAATCGCACGGTGCCGAAGACTTGTGTGGTGAGGCTCAGACTGGCATTGAGGGTGCGGTACGATTTGAAGCCGCTGACTGTGGTATCCCGCCAGGAGCCGTAGCTGATGGTGTCGCGGGTGATGATACCCTGTTCGGTGGTATCGGTTTTGACATTCAAACCCGGGATGTACTCGCGGTCGAACGATTTGAAATACCACACTTCGCGGTAGCTGACGCCGGGGTTGAGGTTGAAATATTTAAATAATTTAAAAGAAGTCCCTGAAGTGATGTCGTGTTTGGCGCCGTATTGGGCTTTATTGAATGTTTCCTGCGAGAAGAAAGTCGTATCGGGTGCGCGGAAGGTGCTGCGGGCTTCATTGGTATAGCGCAGGGTGATGGTTTCGTACCAGCGCTCTTGTCCGCTGCGCGTTTTGCGGCGGAAGGGATACAGCGTTTGGGTCTGGAACTGGAACGTAGGAAAATTCACCGTCATTTCGCTGGTGCGGGTATTCTGCGAGTGGCTGAAAGCCACGTTGAGGTTGAAAGGTTTGTCTTGCCAGTTGCGGCTGAAGCTAAAGTTGGAGTTCAACTGATTTTGCAGTACGCTGGCGGCGTCGTTATACACCCGGCTTTGAAAACTGTTGATCTGAAAGTTGATCGAGCCGCCGAAGGTATTGATCGGGTGGGCCGAACGGTCCTGGCTGTGCGACCAGCGCAAGCTGAACGATGTGGGACGGGTGATGACGCCCTCGCTGTCTTCCTGCCGGCGCACGTCGTAGCCCACTGCCAGATTGCCGTTGTATTTGTAGCGTTTGCGGTACTGCGAGGCGGCATTGACGCCCCAGGTGCCTTTGAGGTATACGTTGGCGGTTAAAGTCAGGTTGACGTGTTCGCCCAGCGGAAAAAACCATCCTATATCGCGAAGGCCGAAGCCCCACTGGTCGGAATATTCGTAATCGCGGGGGAACATGAGTCCGCTGCGCCTTCCCCTGCTGATGGGAAAAAAGCCGAAAGGCAACCACAGCGGCGTGGGCACGTTCATAATCTGCAGGTTGGATGGGCCTACTACCACTAATTTATTGGGAATAATCTTTTGCCGTTTGCTGCGAATGCCGAAGTGCGGTTCGGGGTCGGTACAGGTGGTAAAAATAGCGTCTTCGCTAAAGATATAGTCGTTGGTTTTGGTAGTATCGGCGCTGGGTTCGCCGGTTACAAACTTCGATTTTTTGCCCAGCACGACCACGTCGTTTTGCTTGGTGGTCACGTCGTACACCACGCCTTTGCGGGTCTTAAAGTTGTATCGCATCTGACGGGCGGTAAAACTCTGGTCGCCGTCCTGGAACTCCGGCAGGCCCGACGGGCGGCCCAGGCTATCGGGAATTCCTTCGGCGGTTACAATACTTGTTTGCCAATCAAATACAATATGCCCTGCTTTTAGCGTAATAGTATTGTATTTTACGTTTGCATCGCCGAAGAGGTGGATTTTCTGGCCGGCGATATCGTAGATCATCGAATCGCGGGCGCTGTAATCGACCGGCGCGTCGAGCGAGTCTTTTGAAAACGAGATTGTGCGCGTGGTATCGGGAGGCAGGCGCGATTCGAGGCTTGTGCGCAGGATAGCGGCGCGGAGGCTGTCGTCGGCAATTTTGGCAAGCGAATCCGCTGCCGGTAGCTTGATGCCTATGCTATCGCTAACAGCAGGATTGACTTGCGCATGCAACCATGTACAACTCAACACAACTAAAATTGTAACTAAGCGTTTTGCTTTCAATTGCCGAATTCTATTATTTTGCATGCTAAGCGTATAAAGCGCTTGTTTGCATGTATCTTTATCACAAAATTAACATACCTGTGAACAACCCCTATCAAAGAGCTGCAAAGATGTCAAAAACTTACTACTCAACGCAGATTATCACCTACCTAACGATAGTCATCTGCCTGTTTAACTTTTCATTGGCCTTTGGCCAGGAGTTGCGCTGGTATACTTCTGAAGAGCAAAGTTCCAAATCGGGTGTAAAAACCGACAACCGACAACCGACAACCGATAACCGGCCTTCGGCTGGCAAAAATACCAAAGATAGCCCAATAGAAAAAACGGGTTATCGTATAAAAACCATTGTGATCGACGCCGGTCACGGCGGCCACGACCCCGGCTGCCTGGGCGGCAATACGCAGGAGAAGCACATCGCCCTGGCTTTGGCGCAGAAATTAGCCAATAATGTGCGGCAGCAATTTCCCTCTGTGAAGGTGATCCTGACGCGCGACGACGATACCTTTATCCCCCTGCACGAGCGCGCCGCCATTGCCAATCACAACGACGCCGACCTTTTTATGTCGATACACTGCAATTATATGCCGGGAAGAGCCGGTACGGCCGGCACGGAGACTTACGTCATGGGATTGCACACGGCCTCCCACAACCTGGAAGTGGCCAAACGCGAAAACGCGGTTATATTATTGGAAGATAATTACAAAAAAAATTACGACTACGACCCCAATTCTGCCGAGGGTCATATCATCTTCAGCATGTTTCAAAATGCCTATCTGGAACAAAGCATTTTGTTTGCCGATAAAATTGAATCCAAACTCAAAAGCGACGCGGGGCGCAATAGCCGGGGTGTCAAGCAAGCCGGCTTTGTGGTGCTCAAAGAAACGACCATGCCCAGCGTACTGGTAGAGGCGGGTTTTCTGAGCAACGCCCAGGAAGAGGCTTTTTTGAATAGCGAAGAAGGGCAGCAGTACGTAGCCGATGCGCTTTTATTGGCTTTCGCCGAATATAAACAAGCTGTAGAGGGCGGCCAGGCCGATCCGCTTGTACTGGATAGACCCAGGCCGGCGCCGGCTTCATACGAGGTAGCGGCAAAACCCGTGCAAGCGAGTCAGACCCAGCGCAAATCGCCCGAAAAGCCAAAAGAGCAACCCCTGGTCAACGTGTCTCCGCAAAAAAGCAGTCCCGCTCAGCAAAATAAAACGCCCCAGCAGGGGCAACAAGACAGGCGGATTATCCCGATTAATTACGAAGACACGCCCGTGTCCGTCACCGATTACGCCAACGAAGACTGGACCGCCAAATCGGGCAATCCTTTAAATACGACCCAACACGCCTACCCTGCCACTCAGGATGCGGGTATTAACTTTTTTGTGCAATTGGCCGCAGCCCCCCAACCCATGGATACCGGTCAGCCCCGCTGGCGCAATACCGGCTTTTTGATCGAAGTGGTACAGGAAGACAATATGTACAAATACCAGGTACGCGAATTCAATACGTACCAACAGGCGTTTGAGGGCAAGCTCATCCTGCAATCTGCCGGTTTCCCCGATGCGTTTATCGTAGCCTATAAAAATGGCCGGCGTATTTCCCTGGAGCAGGCCAGGCAGGAGGCGGGGTTGTAGGTTGTGGGTTGTCGGTTGTGGGTTGTCGGTTATCCGTTTCTTAAATTTGCCAGTTATACTTTAACAGAGAAAAGAGAAAAGAGAAAAGAGAACAGAGAAAAGAGAACAGAGAACAGAGAACAGAGAACCGACAACCCATAACCCATAACCCATAACCGACAACAAAATTTAAACTCGAATTACCTCTTCGACTATCCAAACAAACAGCTACTTTTGTCGCTTCAATAATCAGTTCTTTTATGTCAATTTCAAATGAAGTTAAGATTGGTTTGCTAGGTATTGTAGCCCTTGCTTTGTCTTTTTGGGGTTACAAATTCATCATGGGTAAAAACCTGCTTGTCAAATCCAACGTATATAAAGTATTGTACGCAACCACCGAAGGCATGCAAACAGGCACCCAGGTGCGCATTCACGGGGTAGAAGTGGGTAATGTTGCGAGTATCGAATTGCTGCCCGATAAAGAAAAAAAGGTTTTGGTGACACTCGAGTTGCAGCGAGGCATTTCCATTCCCAAAACTACCAAAGCGATTATCGTGTCTACTGGTTTTATGGGAGGCAAGGCGATTAACCTGATGTACGATAATCCTTGTGAGGGCGATAACTGCGCTAAAAGCGGTGATTTTCTGGAAGGGGATACCTACGGCCTGCTCACCTCAATGGTAGGTGAAGACAATGTGAGGGCTTATATGGATGTAATTGAAGAAGGGCTTAAGGAGGTGTTCGATGTGATCAATGAAGAATTGCTGAAAGACGAAACCAAATCGCCCCTGGCAGCGACGATCAAGGAATTGCAGCGCACGCTGGCCAACCTGACTTCTGCTACCGCTCAACTCGATGTGCTGCTCAAAAAATCATCGGGCAATATCGACGGCACCCTGGCCAATCTCAACAGCTTATCGGGAGAACTTAACGCAAAAAAAGGCGAGATCGCCGGCATTGTCGACAACGCCAACGCCATAACGGCCCAACTCAAAGAAGCCGATCTGAAGAAGACGATTCTGGAGGTCCAGGTTGCCGTGGCCGATTTGCAGAAAACCCTGAAAACAGCCGACAAGGCCCTGGGCGGCATGTCCACTACCGTCGAGTCGCTCAACAGCGGGCAAGGTTCTATCGGCAAACTCCTCAAAGACGACAAACTCTACGACGATATCAAACGACTCAGCTCGAGCGCTGATTCTCTCTTGTCCGATTTTCAGAACCGCCCCTATCGCTATATGCCGCTCAAGAGCCGCCGCGCGGTGAAGAAGTATGATAAGCAGGACGGTACGTTTTGAAGGTGACAAGGTGAAGAGCAACACCCTGTCACCTCATTCACAATTCCCTCACCCAAATATTCCTATAGCTCACCGCATCGCCGTGATCTTGCAGGCGAATGGGGGCTTTGCCGTGGGGCAGGTTTTTGGGCATACCGATATACTCTGTCGTGCCTTGAATTTCCACACCATTTTGAATTAAAACGCCGTTGTGTACCACCGTTACGCGGGCCGGAGCTGTGCGGATACCATCGGCGTTAAAGCGGGGGGCGGTATAAAAAATATCGTAGGTTTGCCATTCGCCGGGAGGGCGGCAGGCGTTTACCAGAGGAATAGTCTGTTTATAAATTGACCCGGCCTGTCCGTTAGAATACGTGCGGTTTTGGTAATTGTCGAGCACCTGCACCTCGTAGCGCGACTGCAGGAAAACGCCGCTATTACCGCGCCCCTGGCCTTCGCCTTTCACTACTGCGGGTGTACGGAATTCGACATGCAATTGGCAGTCGCCGAAAGTGCGTTTGGTAGAAATATCACCGGCGCCTTTCACCACCGTCATAGCCTCGTCGGCCAATGCCCATTTGGGTGATTCGCCGCTGTCGGTGGTCCATTCGCTGAAATTGGCGCCGTCAAACAGCACGACAGCATCCGAGGGTGGCGCGTTACTGACACCGGGCGTCACCACACGTGGTTCGGGCGTCCAAACTTCCGTATCTTTCGGATCTTTCGTCTGCGCAAAGGTATGCGCGGCAGACAGGCAGAGCAAGCCTGCGATGTAAAGCATGTTTTTCATATTGCTATGTTTCCAGATTATTTCAGCTCTTCCACCGGTTTTTCGATAAGGCGGTTGACCGATTCCAATTGTTCACGCACCCATTCATCGAGACCTTTGTACCAATCGATATGGGGTTCGAAGGCGGTGCAACCGCCGCGCCAGGGGATGCACGAGGTGCGCTCGTGCTGAATATTGCACTTAGGGCAGCGGGCAGCAGTGGTAAACGTATCCCATATATGACCGCAGGTACACTGCCAATAGGCGCCGCCATCGGGCTCCCATCCGCATTTGGGGCATTCAATTTTTACTTCCGAAGCCATAAAGCTGTTAACTTTAACATTCCTATAATAAAGTAAACATTAAACTTCGACGTTAACCATGCCGTCAAAGTTAGCAAAATGAGCATTATTTGTTTCACCCATAACTAAAATCAACTTTATGAAGTTCCGACTTTTAGCCTTCGTAGTCGCAATTGCTGCGCTTGCCATGTCATTTAGCCTACCCAACGCCGCTATTCAACCGCCCCGCTGGGAAAAATTGGGCGAACGCAAAGTCAACTACGGTGTTGACCGCGATGAAATTGTGGTTACAGCCGCCGAAGGCCGCTTTACGGCAATTAAATTGATGGTAAAAAGATCGCCGATTAATTTACACAAGGTGGCCATACATTTTGCTAATGGTGGCGTCGATGAGGTGGAAGTACGCAATGATATCCCCGCCGGCGGCGAGACCCGCGTAATTGATATCAACGGCGGACGCCGGGTAATCCAGAAAGTCGTTTTCTGGTACGATACCAAAAACAGAGCCAATGACCGGGCTGTAGTGGAATTGTGGGGAAGGCATTGAGGGGACTTTGGGACTGTACGACTGTACGACTTTACGATTAGATGTCGTACAGTCGTACAGTCGTATAGTCGTACACTCCCCTCACAGCGGATACCACATCGGCGCCAGCAGCAGAATAGCTGCCACCAGTAAAATAGTGACGCCGGCGCCAACTTTAATAAAATCCATCACCTTATAGCGGCCGGGGCCGTACACCAGGATACAGCTCGGCTCAAAGGGAGTAATTAGAGATACAGAGGCGCTGAGCATAACTACCAGTGCGAAAGTAAGCGGGTTGACCTGCATTTCAACGGCGGTGCGCAAGGCAACCGGTAATACGACAAGCGCTGCGGCGGCATTTGACATGGGCTGGGTGAGGACAATGGTAAGAACGGCAAAGGCGGCAAGCACAGCCACTGGGCCGAAATGGCCAAAAGCGGCAATAACCTGGTCGGCCAGGTAGTCGGCGGCGCCCGTTTTTTCCATAGCAATACCGAATGAAGACATACCGCCGATGAGCACCAATAATTTCCACTCAATTTTTTCGTAAGCTTCTTCGGGTTTGATGCACCTGAATAACACGCACAAAAAAGCAGCCAGCATAAAAGCTACTGAAAGTGGAATTAGTTCGAGCGAACCCAGGATAAGTGCAAAGACAAAAAAAGCCCCTGACAATACTGCGTTGCGTTTACTTTTGCCGGGTTCGTATTTGTATTCCTGAATAACCGTGAGGTCGCCCTGTTCTTTCCAATAGCGGATATTCTCAACGGGCCCCTGCACCAGCAGGCGATCGCCCATTTTTACTTCTATATCGCCTATCTTGTCGGATAGCGTTTGGCCTTCGCGGCTGATGGCGATGACCATGAGTCCGAAGCGGTTTTTAAACTGCGCGTCGCGAATAGAGGCGCATAGAAAGTCGTTGGCTGGCATGGCGATAATTTCGGCGATCTGGATATCGTCGCTTACCAGGTCATTTTCGATGAGCGTATCGGCCAGGATATCGATGCCGTTAGTCTCTTTAACGCGAAGTAAGTCTTCTAATTTTCCTTCTACCAGCAGCACGTCGCCCGCTTCGATCAGCGAGTTGGCATTGGCGATGGTGTTTTTTTTCTCGCGGATGATATTGAGTACCCGCAGCCCGATTTGGCTGATATCGGTGTCTTTTATTTTTTTACCCACCAAAGAGGAGCGCTCTTTAACCAGTATTTCTGTAAAATAATGGCTGGTGGTAAGCTCTTCTATCATATCAACTTCCCTGTTATCAGGAAGGAGTTTCATGCCGATAGTGGCCATAAAAGCTATGCCGATCAGGCAAAGTACAAAGCCGATTGCCGTAAAATCGAACATGCCGAAGGCGGGGTAACCGTTTTCGGCCAGAAAAGAATTGACCGCGATATTTGTTGAGGTGCCTATCACCGTACAGGTGCCCCCCATGATAGAGGCAAAAGCCACGGGCATAAGCAATTTTGAGGGGCTGATACCCAACCTGCGCGATAAGCCCACCATAGGGGCTAAGTATACGGCTGTGACCGTAGTATTATTCATAAATGCGGAGGTAACACTTACTGCCGTCATCACGATAGTGGGCAGCCATTTGCCTTTGCTTCGACTCCATACAAACAATTGCTCGCCGATGATTTCCAGCAAACCTGCCTTTTGCATGGCTGCCGCAGTGACGAAAATGGAGGCCAGCATGATGATGAAGTCGCTGCCGAACCCCGAAAAGGCTTCTTCTGGCGTGAGAATACCCCACGAGGTGAGAATAATAAGCAGTCCGACGGTGATCAGATCAACAGGCAATTTCTCGGTGGCAAAAAGCACAATGGCCAAGACTAATAGCGACAAGACGATAACGATCTCCATCAAGAGGGGGTTTTGATGGGGAATATAGGGATTTTTGCACGATGAGGCTATAAGACTATGGGAGTATTTAAGCTTTTAATAAATTGCCGTTTTACGTATTATGGCAGTTCCAATTCCTAATATTGATCTCTCATGGCTGTTTCATACACGGGGCAAATATTTCGAATTAATCAATTTTTCATATTTCTAGCATGCGCTATTAGTGCTATACTGCCTTTTTCTGCCTTTGCCCAGCCATCCGACACCTCTGCATCCGAAGGCGCCCCCTTCCTCTGGGGTGTCCAGGCCCACCGCGGCTTCATCCTCCCCCACTCCACTGCGATTGCCAACGTATCGCATTCAAATCCTTACGGCCTGGAGGTCAGGGGCATGTGGTTGCGCGCCGAAGACCGCCACACCCGCAAGTCGGGACTAGTGGCCCAACGAGGTTTTTTGGTCAATTATATCAATTTTGACAATCCGGATGTACTCGGGCATTCAGCGTCGGCGGTAGCGTTGATCGAGCCGTTGATCAGGCCGGGGGGGCAACTGTACGGCGCGGTGCAGATGGGGGCGGGGGTTACTTTTTTGAGCAAGGTGTATGATGAAACCACAAACCCTACCAACCTGTTCTTCAGCACCTTGCTGAGTTTCACCGGTATGGTCAATGCCAAGTTGTACTACCGGCTCAATCCCCATTGCGAGTTGTCTTTGGGATATAATTACAACCACATCTCCAACGGCGGGATGAAGCTCCCCAATAAGGGCATGAATTTTCCGATGGCGAATGTAGGCTTTCAATACCATGCCCGCCCGATTAAGCTAAATCGCCCGCTAAAAACCGACGAGTGGAAGCAACAACCCCGCAATTATGCCTACGCGTTGGGCATCGGGAGTATCAAAACGGCGCAGGCTACGCCCGATTTTCCCACCAATGAATACACGCTTTTATTGGGCGCCTGGGGCGTCGTGGGCCGGCAAATCGGCAGATTAAGCGGTGTTTCGGCCGGCACGGAATGGGTGCACGACGGTTGGGCACGAGAAATCCAGGATAGAAAAGGCCTTGACAAAAGCGCCTGGAAAGGCGCTATGCTGCTGGGCTACGAGGTCTTGGCGGGCCGCACGCGATTTGGCATCCACTTCGGCGCCTATGTGTTCAACCCTTCGGGCGATGTGGACCCTGTTTACCAACGTTACAGCCTCCTCTATCGCCTTGGTGATCACCTGATACTGGGCGCCACGATGAAGACGCACCGTCAGGTAGCGGATGTGATTGATGTGAGAATGGGATGGCTGTGGTAGGAGGGTGGTTGGTCTTTACGACTTTACGACTGTACGACTGTACGATTTGATTGATACTGTTCGTATAGTCGTACAGTCGTACAGTCGTACAGTCATTTCGCAGAAAAGGCCCCGGCAGGTAGCGGTTCGTTCACCTTGCGATTCGTAAATTTAATGCTGGTGAGGTCGCCGGATTCGTGCATATCGATGCGGGCCATCATCAGGTCTTTTTTGTCGAAATAGAGGTCGATGCCGCTGATGTAGCCTTTGATTTCTTTGTCGACCGGCGTGAGTTTGACCAGGGCCTGCTGCTCGTTTTCAAATAACTCATACGAGAATTTGTCGTTGCCATCCAGCACATTGCCCTGCAAAGTACGCGTGAGCATACCCTGGATTTTCTGAAAGGTATCGTTTTTGCCAGCGTCGATTTTACTCACTTTGCCGTTGTCAACTACGGTTAATTGCTTGTCGTTGAGCAGGATGGTATATTTGTAAGGCGAGTTATACTCCCAGCGGAGCCGGTTTTTTTTATCAAAATAAAACAAACCTTTGGCCACCATCTTTTCTTTCATGAAGCTAAGCTGTTTCTCCTGCACGAAGCTGCACTGAATAGTCTCCGTGACTTTGGTGATGTTGTTGAGCTTTTGCTTGAAGCCCTCTACGTCTTTCATTTTGCGAAAGCCCTCCTGGGCAAATCCAATAGTACTAACTAATAACAGGCCCGCCAGGAGAAGAAATTTATAGTGCATAGTGATTTGTTTTTTACAAAAATACAGCGTGGAAGGTTGTGATTTGTGCGATTAACACAACAATAACATGAAGAATGAAGAATGAAGAATGTCACCTTGTCACCAACCCTGCCAGTTCCATATTCGTCACCAACTGAGGCGATTCCCTGCCGTCACCTAATTTATCACCAATGCCGACGTATCCTGTTTGTAGAGGCCGTAGCGGGTCATAAACTGCAATACCTTGTGGCTAAAGGATCCGCTGCGGATTTCGCCGGTAAAGATGCGGGTAACGTGTTTGGTCACGAACGGATTAAGGAAACGCGCCAGCGGGGAGGTTTTGTATTTTTGCCCTACGCGGAACAGCGTAAACAGCGTACCCTCATACCACATGTCGATAATAGTCTGCCAGCTCCTGAGCTCCTCGCGATGGTGGCGCTGGTAGGCTTCAAACGCCGCCGGCGTGCCTTTGTCGATGGCTTTGGCCAGCTGTACCGCGCTGTACATGGCCAGATATAGCCCGGTGGAGAAGATCGGATCAATAAAACCGGCGCTATCGCCTACCAGTGCCCAGCCGTTGCCGTATAATTTCAAGGATTTCCACTGGTAGTTGGTGTAGGTCATCACCGTGGTAGTGCGCTGGGCATTTTTGACGTAGTCGCGCAGTTTGGGTTCCTGCCGGAGGAAGTTGTCGTATTGCTCTTCCTTGGTATCGCCCAATTGCTTGAGGTGCCTGGGCGACACGACGATGCCCACCGATACGCGGCCTGGCAGGGGTATACGCCAGCCCCAGCCCTTACTGTAGCGATCCACATGGATATTGCCGGGGTCGGTCATATCCACATCTTCCTGGTGGGAAAACAGGGCCAGGTCTTTGCGGCCTCCTTCTTCTGAGGGTAGATTGAGCAGGTTGGGCAGCAGTCGCGCGCGGCCGCTGGCGTCGACAAGGAGGTCTACGCCGCCGTCGAAGAAACCTTCGGCAGCCGCCAGGGTTTCGGGGGTCAGGACGGGTTTGCCATCGCTGTCGAGCATTACCTCAGCACGACGCGAAAATAAACGGGCGCCGGCCGCTACCGCCGCTTCCAGGATGGCTTCGTCAAATTTGTCGCGCGGCACGTTGTAGGCGTATACCATACGCGTGCGCGCCAGGTCAAAGCCGAATGACAGGGTTTCGTGCGGATCGAGGCAGATGGTTGCGCCGGGCTTGAAGACGGAGAACTGGCTTACTTTTTCTTCTACGCCCAGTTCTTTTAAGATAGGGATGATGGCCGGCAACAGCGATTCGCCTACGATGAGCGCCGGGCGCTGCGGTGTGCGAAAGATGCCGACTTTATGTCCTTTTCTGGCCAGCAAGGTGGCCAAAGTACTTGCCGATGGGCCTCCGCCGATGATGGCGATAGTTTTTTTCATGGGGGTTGTCGGTTGTCGGTTGTCGGTTGTGGGTTGTCAAAGAAACCGACAACTGACAACCGATAACCGATAACATCAATTAGAAGCTCAGCGCAATACCCCCTGTGAGGTAATTGAGATTGTAGCCTACCTCGCCGAATACGCCGAAGCGGTCGGAGAAGTAATAGCGAACGCCGGCTACTACGCCCGGATAGATGTTGAGGTTGCTGGCATCAAAATCATCATAAAATTCGTCCTTGTAGTTAATAGATTCGAAAGCTGTGATGATCTGAATAGCAGCATACACATCGAGTTTCTCAACCGGAATAATAGTGAAGTGATAAGTACCTCGTGGAGCGATCACAAAATTGGTGTACGTGATGTCATCGTAGAAACTGTTATTATCAACCGCCACGCGAAAGCCGGTGTATGCCCCCAGTCCGATAACGCCGAATTTGCCGGTAGGCCAGATACCCACCTCAAATGATGCGCTTACACCTGGGGCGCCAAAACCGAAGTCATACCATCCGCCAACGCCTAAGCCGATGTTGAGGACTTTAGATCCTTTTTCATAAGCTTGCGCTTGCGATTTTTGTACGAGGCCGCAACACAATACGGCAGTAAAGAGTACTAATACAATCTTCTTCATAGGAATTAGGATTTAATGGTCTTAAATTAGCCGCCAAGATACAATTTTTAGTGTTTGCTGATCTGCTGCATGAGATATTTTAACCCCAGAAATCGCGAGCAGGTCATGATGGCTCCCACGGTCACGCCCAGCATGCCGTGCATATTGAGGTTTTGCCCGGTGAGGAATAAGTTCGGAATTTGGGTGCGCGGCGATAGCAAAGACATCATGGGATTATTATAGTCTTTTGCAATACCGTACATCGACCCGTCGGAGGTGCCGATGTAATCGCGATAAGACAGCGGGGTGGATACGTGGTAGGATTGTATTTTGTCGCGAATGCCCGGAAATTTCTTTTCCAGCTCAGTTAGCAGTTTTTCAGCTTTTATTTGCTTGAACTCCTGATAATCGGCTCCCCGACTGGCCTGCCTGTGGGGTATTACGTTTAGCGTGTGCGCCCATTTCTCTACTTCTTCATACCGCATATAAGACATCACATTCATGCTGTCGGCATATTTTCCCGATTTAGAGCTTGCCGGCACAAAAACGATATAATTCTCGGGCCAGTTTTTTTCGGTATAATGAATCGCCGCCCAAGCGTCGGAGTTTTTGGAGTGATAATAATTGTAGTTGAGGTATTCAAACGTATCAGGTTTGAATACGATATGCACGGTGAAGATGGAAATCGAGTTGTCCAGGCCGGCGATGCGTTTTCGGAAGGATTTTCTGACAAACCCTTCCTCTATCATGTCGAGGGTTTGCACGGGGTGAATATTCGAGATAAACTGTTTGCCCTCAAAGCGGCGCCCATCGGTGGTTAATACGGCCGTGGCGCCTTCGCTGCCCATCTCTATTTTGCTTACTTCGCAATAGTTGTATATCTCGCCGCCGTGGTCTTTGATGCCTTTGGCCAACAAACGGGCTATTTGTGCGCCGCCGTCGACGCATTTCCAGGCGCTTTCGATATAAGTGTTTACTACAAGGGCGTGGACGTATAACGGGGTGCGATCAGCATAACCCGCATAAAGGGCGTTGGTACCCGCCAGCACGTTGCGCAGTTTGGGATCCTGCACACATGTTTCGATGAAGCTCTTGGCGCCAATATTGAGGTATGACAAATCGTCTTCGTTAAACACCGCATCTCTTACCCGGTATATCGGAAAGCTATCACAGGCTTCCTGCAATTTGTCGCAATACAATTTCAGTCCCTCCCGCTCGTTAGGGAAAATAGCGGCCAAAGTCTCGTAAAAACGCTCGTACCCCATGGCGTGTGGATACTCCATGGGGTCGTTGTCAAATGTGACGCGGTCGAACCCGCTTTCATCCATTCGGCGCAACTTGAGTTTATCCATCAAACCCAGGTAAGAAAAAAAGCGATACAGGTTTTGTCCTTCGTCAAGCCCCCCGATATAATGCACGCCGGTATCAAAGATCACTTTGTCGCGCACAAAGATCTGCAGGTTGCCGCCCAATTGCCGGTTTTTTTCCAACAGGCAGACTTTATACCCCTCTTTGGCCAGGATGTAGGCGCACTCCATCCCTCCCAATCCACTGCCGATGATGACGATGTCGTATTTGCTCATTTTTGTTGTAGGTTGTAGGTTGTAGGTTGTAGGTTGTAGGTTTAAAAAGACTTACAACTTACAACCTACAACAACCTGAATCATCACCCCCCAAAATATTGTCCCCCGCCACTCCGCAGCACAAAAATAACATTCGACGTCCGTTTTGTCTGATCAATTTTTTCTATTAAAAGGCCGTTTTGGCGGGCCCAATTTTCCAATTCCGTACCCGAGATATAGTGCAGCGGGTTTCTGGTTTTATTAAACCCAATATTCGTAGAAAAAACTTCCGTAAGCCAGGTGCCTTTGTGGCGTTCGGCCAGGTCGCGGTCGCCATCCCTCACGAGCAGCATGCCACCGGGAGCAAGGTGGGCCAGACAGCGGTTGAGCAGGGCCCATTGCTCTTCGGGCAAGAGGTAGTGCAATACGTCGGCCAACACAAAAACGTCGCTTTCTTCGAGCGGATGGGCGGCCACATCGGCCTGTACAAAACGCAGCCTGTCGTTTTTATCGGCACAGTTATTGGCCACCGATATTTTATCTTCGTCGTAGTCTATACCCGTAATGGTGCGTTGATCGGATAAAAACGAGAGCATATAAGCCAGGTATCCGTATCCGCAGCCGATATCGGTGATACGCGCTTGTGCAGGTATTATTTTATCAAAAATATCGTAATACCCCTCCATACGGGTTTTTATACGGGTATACCATTCCAGCAGGGGGCCTTTGTAAATATAATTTTCGATCAACTGCCTGCGGTAATAATAGGGTGTCTTGCAGCTTCGCTGAAAAACGGCGTATTGCTCGCGGTAAAAAGCGTTGATTTTTTTGGCTCGGGTGGTATAATCCTCGCCAAAACGAGGATCATCGTAGCTAATGCGCTCGCCGATGCGCACGGTTAGGTCGTTGGTTTCGCCCCAGAATCGCTCGCGCCGCAGGAAGCGCCCCGTGCCGTGCAGGTAGATGGGCAAAATATCCATCTTCAATTGCTCGGCCAGGTAAAAGGCGCCCTTGTGAAAACGCTGTACATCTTCGGTTTCCGAGCGGCTTCCTTCGGGGAAGATAGCTACGTGGTAACCGTTGGCTACTCTTTCCTGAAGCTGCGGTAAAATGACATCAAGGCCCTTGGCCACGGTGAAGAAGTCGGCCAGTCTGACGACAAAATAGTACAATGGAAAATTGTACACCCAACCTTTGGTCAGTATAATGAGTTTTGGCGAAAGCCCAAACATAATGGGCGTGTCGATATGCGATTGGTGGTTGCTGATCACGATGGCCGGGCGCGAAAAGTCTTCACCTGTTTCGTTGATCACCCGGCGGTTGGGGAAAAAGCTGAACCAGATATAAAACCGCGACAAATGGCAAATAAACCAGTGCAGGATGTATTTGCGCCGCTCGCGGCCCAGGAAAAACAAGGGGAACAATATCGTGCCCACAACAGTAACTATGACCGATCCGATGATGAGCAACAAATATACCGAGAGGGTTTTCAGAATATTCGACAAGGTGCGCGGGTAATCGCGGCGTCGGCTATTTTTATCAAAAAACAACCAACGGAATAACCAGGGCTCGATAGTAAAGGCTAACAGCAACGAGGAGGTTACACCTATGATTGACAGTGCAGCAACCGATTTCAGGGCAGGGTGTTTGGCAAAGATCAATACGCCTATGCCCACAAGGGTAGTAAGCGCCGATATAAAAACAGAGGTCTTGAAAGCGCCCGAATGCTGCACGCCGTATTTGTAGTCCTGCAATAAGCCTCGCATTACGAATATACTGTAATCAATGCCTACGCCAAAAACGAAAGTGGTAATGATTATATTGATAATGTTAAACTTAAGGTCGAAAACGTGCATAAGCCCCATTGTCCAAAACCAACTCAAAGCCAAGGGCGTAAAGGCGATAACCGCCAATTCAATGCGGCCGAAGCCCAGGTGGAGAATGACAAACACCAACAATAGAGATATGACGACCAGCTTATTGAAATCCTGTCCGAGTATGTCTACAAATTTGCCAATCATATATTCTTTATCGAGAATATTGACGTGCGGCCTGTCGTGATAGGTAGCATACACCGCCGATTTGGCGCCCTGGTCGAGTCGAAGTAAGGTGAGTATAGTCACAAAGCCCTCCCTGTTGGAAATATAGTCGCTCAAAAACAAATCGACCAAAGGGGCAAAAGCCGTTCCGGGATCCTGGGGTTCAAATTTCCGGTCGAGCAAAGCGTAAAACTCCCGGAAGGCATCATCCCTGAATTGCAGCGCCGAGGCCGTTTTGTCGATACGGGATTTGACGACTTGCTTGCGGTCTGCCGTCCAGAATTGGTTCCAGCGGTCTATTTTGGCTTGCTGAGCTTCGCGAGTTAGCAACAGCCGGCTCGCGGAGGTATATTCTTTCACGAATCCCTCTTTTTTGAGCGAGTCGGCAATTTGGGCAATAACGGCGTTGCGCTCCAGGGCTTCGTCCAGATTGCTGCCACTGGTTACCAGATACACTCCCCGCATAGTGGCGCTGGTAATGCGGTTGAGCCGGTTTTCTGCCGCAATCACATTATCCGACATATAATTGACCTTGTTGAGGTCGCGCTCAAATTCTACTTTGCCGGTTTGGAAAGCAAAAAACACGGAAGCCGCTAATATAAACCATATCAACCCTCTGTTGCGATCCCAGGGATAAGTGGCGATGGCATCTAGGAAAGTTTTTCGTTGTAATTGGGCGCCGGATTCAGCAACCGATTTACCCACTACTACCGGCAAAATGAGAAGGGCAAAGAAAGCTGTACCCAACACGCACAGGGCGGCAAATAATCCCAAATCGTGTAGCGCTTCCGACCGCACGGAATACAAACAGAGAAATGCGCCGGCAGTCGTCAGACTACAAAGCAATAAAGGCAGCACCAGGTCGCGAATCATGTGCTGTACGTTGCCCGAACTGCGATAGTGCGTAAACACATGCAGCGAATAATCGACGGTAATGCCCAGCAGCATTGACCCTATGCCTACCGAAATAATAGATACTTCTCCTTTAACCAGATACAATACAGACAAGGCTACAGCCGCACCAAAAACAATAGGAAGAATGATGTAAAAAAAGATCAGCGGGCGCCGGAAAAAGTAGCCGATTAATAAAAACAGAAAAAGAAAAGCGACGGAAATGGTTCCCGTCACATCGCGCCTGATCTGGGTGGCGTTGTCAACCGCCACAGCCATGGCGCCGAAATATATGGTTTCGATGCGCTGCTGGACGGCATCCGATGCGGCAGCGGTAAGCGCGTCGATTTTGCGCAGCATGCGCTTGTTGATCAGGGTCTCCTTCGACGATTGTGCAGGAGAGATAAAAAACAATAGGTTGCGATAGTCTTTAGTGACGATATATCCGTCTACGAGGGTGTAGTTTTCGTCCAACTGGAACGACTGCAGCCGGTCAAGTCCCAGCCGGGTGATGCTCAGCGGATCGCGTAATACGTATTTTTTAAAAAAAGAACCGCCGGGTGTCATCAGGGAGCGGTAGGCCCCCTCTATTTGTGCAGGTATTTCGCCAGGCTGTAATTGTTTTTCAAGCTGCAGGTAGTCGTCGTCTTCTAAAAAAAGAGGCAGGTTTTCGTACAACACATCGTAAACTTCCTGGAACCGGCTTTCATCAATCCGGTAAACAATGCGGCGCAATTCGGTAGAGTCGAGCGTTTTTTCCAGGGTGTCGACCAGCGCATCGCAATAGGCGATGAGTTCGTCGGGGTTTTCGGGTTGATAAGTGGAATCTTTGAAAGTGACCAGTACCACCAGCCTATCGGAAAACTCTGAATTTTCGATGAGTTTATTCATCTCGCTCACCTCGGGGTCGAGGGGCATGATTTTGGAGATGTCTTCTTCAAATTGCAGGCGGAAGCTAAGCCAAACGGCTATGCCCATCAACCCGGCTAAAAGCAGGCCGAAAAGCCACTTGCGCGACTTAAAATATTCGTATACCCTGATAAAAAGTTCCGACATGGCTTAAGTTTCACTCACCGTTACGTCTATTGTAAAAAGGGGCTTCGGCATAAGCCGGCCCCTTTTTACGCGTCCTGAATACCAGGGCAAATATGCTAATTCAGAAAGGTATTGCTAGCGCAACGGCTATTTATTTTTTTTCAGCCATTTGCCATAATCTTCTTCCAATTGCTCAAAAACGGCATACACCGCCCCTGCCCAATAGTTGCGGAAGCCGAAGCCGCGGGCATCTCCCGAGTATTTGCGCGTGAGAATCACTTCTCTGCTGGCGATATCAAAAAAAGTAACCCACATGTGGCCGGATTGGGCGCGCTTGTTGAAGCTTTCCATCACAAATACCAGCCCGAGGCCTTCTTTAAACTTCTCGCTTTTGTACTTCTTCACGATGTCTTTCACATCGGATTCCTTGAGCGCATATTCATTTTCAGTTACGAGTTCGTTTTCGTTGGGCAACTTGTTGCGTTCTTCGATCACAGTCGTTTCGTATTCCAGCCCGGTTTTGCGGAATGTCTTTTTGATGTCGTACTTTTCAGATTCATCAATAACGAGACGGTTCCAGGCGCGGAAAAACCGGTTCTTAATGTCGTAAGGATCCGAAAAACCTTCCGATCCGATCAGTTTCACAGCAGAAAAATCGAGTCCGTACCATACCACAGTAGTTGGCTCCGCCACTTTTTTGTCGCCAAAAGGTTGAGCCTGAAGGGCCGTAAAGGCCGCGAGCATGAATAAGGTGGATAATGCGAGTTTCATGTTATTGGAGTTGAAGGTTGTGGGTTGTGGGTTGTGGGTTATCGGTTGTGGGTTATCAGTTATCAGTTAAATTTTAATCAAAATAATGAACCGACAACTCACAACTCATAACTCATAACTCACAACCCACAACTTTTAATTAAAGTACTTTCTTCATAATATACTTCCCAATCTCCTTGCCGCATTTGGCATAAGATTCCTGGAGGCGGTAGCCGGTGTCAAAGTCGAAACCCCATGCATCCTGGCCGGGTACTTTTTTCATTCTGGCCTTAGCGGAAACTTTTGACTGGTCTTTGGTGTCCACAAACCATACTTCGATATTGATATGAGCCGGCCGGCGCATAATACCTACGTTGAACCCTGGCTCGGTATGGGTTGTTTTCAGCACAAGCGTATAGGGCGCTGCGTCTTTGTTGCTCACCTTGATTTTACCTTCGAGGTATTCGTTAATGAGCTCCTCAAACTTGGGTTCGAAACGCTCGTTGCGGTCAGCTACCCATTTTTTGGCCCAGCTATCACCAGTTCCAGCTTCGTCTTTGTTCATTTCTTTGACCTTCTTGTCAATGTAGTCCTGTTCCTTGTCAAAATCACCCACACTCATGTTATCGTACATGTAAATAACATTAAGCGTTTTCTGGTCTTTCAGAAAATTTAAATTACCTTCGTACAAATCGAGTTTTTGGGCAGTGACTGATGTGAAAAGCCCCAGCATCAGCAATAGGGAGCTCCACTTGATGACTGTCTTCATAATGGAAATTGTTTGTTTTGATTATGTAAATATCCGACCAATATACGCCAAAAAAAAGCTATCTAGGATTTGTGAAGGGCGCTTTTAACGGATATTTAAACTTTTTATATAACTTATGATTAACGACGCCGATATTATTGTGATAGGCTCGGGCGCCGGCGGGCTTGCCAATGCCCTCTGTTTGGTCCGCGCCGGTAAAAAGGTGATTGTACTCGAACAACACTATGTGCCAGGCGGCTGGTGCCAGAGTTTTTATGTGGACGGCCACCGCTTTAGCCCCGGGGTACATTACATAGGAGCGATGGACATAGGCCAGGACGGCAGCCGCATACTCGAAGGACTGGGCATCGCCAACGACCTTACTTTTTTCAGGCAAAATGCCAAAGGCTACGACCACTGCCAGGTAGGTAAGGAGCGTTTCGATATGCCTGCCAATCTCAACAGGCTCATCGAGAATATGCAGCAGCGCTTTCCCGCCGAACGACGCAATATCAAACGCTATCTCCAACTCGTTAACCTGGCTCAACAGGAACTTCACGTGGTGGCCGACCTCGAAACGTTTACCGATTTCCTGACGGCCCCCTACCGCATGCGACACCTGGGCAAACACGCCTTGTTTAGCACCCAAAGGGTAATCGACAGGTACCTCGACGACCCCCTGCTCAAGGCTTTTCTCAATATGCAATGCGGCAACCACGGCCTTCCGCCCAACAAAGCCGGCTTTGCCCTGCACGCCGCCGTGATGGGCCATTATTTTAACGGAGGCTTCTACCCCGCAGGCGGCGGAGGCGGCCTCGTAAAAGCCTTTACCCGCGCTATCAAACAACACGGCGGAGAGGTGCTCACGCAAGCCCGGGTATCCAAAATTCTCGTGCGCCACGAAAATGGAAAACCCCAAACGTATGGCGTACAACTCGACGACGGACGACAAATCCTGGCGCCCACGGTGGTGTCAAATGCCGACCCCGGCAAGACTTACCAGCTTATCGACAACGAGTTTTTGAGCCCCAAACTCCTCAAACGCCTCCAACGCACTACTTACTCGGTGGCTTCGCTCAATATGTTCCTGGTGATCGACGGCGACCTGCGCCAGATGGGGCTCGATTCGGGCAATATCTGGTACGCCGCCCATTCCAATCTCAACGAAGTATACCGGCAGCTACTCGAAGACGACCCGCTGGCTACCGACGAGTTTCCCGGTATGTTTATCAGCTCACCCTCGCTTAAAGACCCCACCAGCTACGACGGGCGCTATCATTCGCTCGAAACGGTAACGTTTATTCCCTATGCCCGCTTTAGCGCTTTTGAAAAAAGTATTACCGGCCAACGCCCCGAAGCCTATAACCAACTCAAAAAACAACTTGCCGAAAAGGTACTGCGCACGCTCGAAGGCCGCATACCCGGCATCCGCGATGCTATCGTAAAATGGGAATTGGGTACGCCGCTTACTAATAGTTACTATGTAGAAGGCACGTTGGGCAATTGCTATGGTACGGAAAAAGTGCTCGGCCAAATGGGGCCGTTTGCTTTTCAACCCAAAACGCAGGTAGGAGGGCTATATCTCTGCGGCAGCAGTACGCTATCGCACGGCGTGATGGGCGCTACTAATTCGGGCATCAATACCGCCGCTCAAATACTGGGCGTTCGCCGCCCGCTAGATCTACTGACCAACGACCCCAGCCAGGAACTGCGCGTATATCCCGCCGAACACCCTGAAAGCTGGCCGGAATGGGTGGTGAAGAAGGCGGCGGTGAAAAGTCGCCGCGTTAGGGAGGGAGTGAGGGAGTGAGTACCGATAATTGCGAATAAAAAGCTTCGGACCAAACGTTAAGAAAAAGACAGAAGATTTTTTCTAACATAAAAGTCCGAAGCAATGAAAGAATTGGTACAAAAATCAAG
>Ga0209573_1002530_pt1 | contig 22983 bp, 18 predicted proteins | sample TNRBio252014_DNA_FD_185870 | JGI IMG/M metagenome (GOLD analysis project Ga0209573, IMG submission 185870) | Wastewater treatment Type I Accumulibacter community from EBPR Bioreactor in Madison, WI, USA - TNR Reactor_6/25/2014_ DNA (SPAdes)... | ecosystem: Engineered > Bioreactor > EBPR >...
GGCCGAGCGGGTTGGCGCTCCCAGGCCGTCACGGAATCCATAAACGTGCGATCGAGGCGGAAACGATTGAGGGTTTCAAGTGCGGCCATAGCGGCACTCCCGCTTTACATCCAAGCTGGTAGACTTGCCGGATGCGTTCTGAGGGCCCCTGCGCGGGCGTCATTCAGTTCCTGTAGCTTGGTCGTCGGGACAAGATCGCGGCGATCATAACACATCCGTTCGAGGCGAACTCTGTATGTCTGTCAATGGAAAAACGAAGGTGGGTGTCATCGGCCTGGGCGTCGGGACGGCGCATGTGAGCGGGTATCTGGCGATGCCCGAGGTCGAGCTGGTCGGTATCTGCGACATCAATCCCGAGCGGCTGTCTCAGGTCGGTGACCAGTACAACGTGCCAAACGATCGGCGATTTACGCTGATCGACGACCTTCTGGCCGTCCCAGGTATCGACGCCGTAAGCGTGGCGCTGCCCAACCACCTCCACGCCCCGATCTCGATCCAGGCGCTCAAGGCCGGCATTCACGTGCTCTGCGAAAAGCCGCTCGCCCGGACCGCCGCCGAGGCGCAAAGCATCGTCGATGCCGCAACGGCTGCGAAACGGACGCTGATGGTGTGCTTCAACTACCGCTATCGCGCCGATGCGCGCTGGCTGAAAACACTGGCTGCCGATGACCGTTTGGGCGAAGTGTATTACGCCAAAGCACTCTGGTCGCGAAACAGCGGCATCCCCGGAGCGGGGACCTGGTTTACACAAAAGGAGCTCAGCGGCGGCGGGCCGTTGATCGATCTTGGGGTGCATGTGCTCGACCTGGCGCTCTGGTTGATGGGCCACCCGACCCCGGTCAGCGTCAGCGGGCAGACCTTCTCGAAGTTCGGCCCGCGCGGTCGCAAGGCCTGGGGCAACACCCAGCGCCCGGCCGGCGCCGGCGCCTTCGATGTTGAAGATCTGGCGGCCGGCTTCGTGCGTTTCGCGGACGGACGGGCCCTGAGCATCGAGACAAGCTGGGCTTCGCAGACCGCCGCCGGGCGCGACGACTACTCGGTCACGCTATATGGCGCTGAGGGTGGCGGCGAATTGGCCGTGCGCAACTACAGCCAGACCGACACCGTGACGTTCTTCACCGAGGGCGGCGGCCAGCCCGTCGACATCCGGCCCAGCCTGACCGCCGGCGGCGGCCACCAACTCGCCTGCCAGCACTTCATCGATAGCGTGCGCGCGGACAAGGCGCCCGACTCGCCCGGCGAACAGGGTGTGGTGTTGATGAAGATCATCGACGCCCTGTACGAGAGCGCGCGTACCGGCTCGGAAGTTAAGCTGTAAGCGCGGAGTGCGTGGAGCGTGGTGCTGTGTGCGTTCCGGAGCACGCCACCCACGCTCCCGCGCTCCCCGCGCCTCGCTCTCCCAGGGCTTTCCGGTTATCCTTCGAACCCTATGGTCAAAGCAAATCCTCTGCTTCGGGTGACACGCCGGCTGGCGATGATCGCGCTGATCCTGGCGTTGCTGCCGATCCCATCGGCATTCGCGGGCGAGACGATCCATACAGTCCAGTCGGGCGAGACATTGTTCCGGATTGGGCTGCGCTACGGCGTGGGCTGGCGGACGTTGATGGCCGTGAACGGCCTGACCTCGATCACGATCTACCCGGGCCAGCAATTGATCATCCCTGACGGCGCTGTCGATGTCGCGGCGCCAGTCGCACCGACGCCAGAACCCACCCCGGCTCCCGAGTCGGCTGGCGCGCCCACGCCGGTCGAGGCGCCGTCTGGCGGCTCGACCTATATCGTTCAACGTGGCGATGCGCTGTGGCTGATCGCCCAGCGTTTTCGCGTCACGGTCACGGCGCTGGTTCAGGCGAATGGACTGTACAACGCCAACTGGATCTACCCGGGCCAGTCGCTGACGATCCCGGGCGGCACAGCCGCCGGCGAGCCCGCCACCGCCCCGGCCCCCGTAATCGGAAAACAATTGACGGTGAGCGGCCGCGGGCAGGCGCTTCCGCTGGATTGTGAATCGCGCTCCGCCGTGGATTGGGCCGCCTATTTCGGAGCGACGATCGACGAACTCGAGTTCTTCGGACGTCTGCCGGTATCGGATGACCCCGACGTCGGCTTTGTGGGCAGCGTCTACGGAGCGTGGGGCCAGACGCCGCCGGCGCCCTACGGCGTGCATGCCGAGCCGGTGGCCGCGTTGCTGCGCGACTACGGGGTCCAGGCCCGTGCCGAACGCGGGCTGAGCTGGGAGGCCCTGCAGGCCGAGATCGACGCCGACCGCCCGGTGATCGCCTGGGTGGTTGGCCATGTCTGGAACGGCACGCCGGTCGCTTATACGGCACCCTCGACCGGCCGGACGACGACAGTCGCGGCGCAGGAGCATACCGTGATCGTCGTCGGCTACGGCGCCGATACCGTCACCGTCCTCGACGGTTGGTCGACTTACACCCGCACCCGCGCTGAGTTCATGGCGTCCTGGGGCGTGTTGGGGAATATGGCGATCGTGCGCTGAGCGCACGATCAGTTCACAAAGGCGCCGTATAGCAGAGCCGCGAGCGCAGCGCCGACCACTGAGGCGATGAAATTGACGAGGTCGTTGTTCAGCCAGGCCCAACCACGAATGTGGCGCGTCGGGTGGCCGCTGCGATGGACAGGATGTTGCTCGGTCTCCTTGCCGAGCGCATCGACGTAGTAGATCGCCTGCACGGTCGCGCCCATCAACGAGTCGAACAACGAGCCGAATAGGCCGGCCAGCGATCCCCCAAGACCGATCGCCAGCACGGCGGCCCAACCTTGAGGCCACGAGAAGAGCGCGCCGATGAGGGCGATGACGGCGCTGCCGGCGAGCGCCGCAGCGGTCCCGGTGGCCGTGATCGCGCCTGAGGTGCCGGGCTCGACGGGTTGGCCGGTCGTGAGCAAAATCGGACGCGCGCGCGCCAGCACCCCGAGTTCGGTGGCCCAGGTGTCGGCATTGACCGTGGCGATGGCGCCGACATAGCCGGCCCACCACAAAGGGCTCGGGGCGAGCGCCTGGCCGATCAGACAGACCGCGCCGACACCGCCATTGGCGAACGTCTGCCACAGATCACGGCGATGCCCTTTGCTGAACTTGTCGCCAAGCTGCTCCTTATAGGCCTCACGGTAGTGCGACAGCATGCTCGACGAGACGAAGAACAGAACCAGCAACACGCCCCCGCCCCAGCCGCCAAGCCCGAACGTGATCGTGCCGATGATCACGGCCCCGAGCGCGCCTGAAACCGACAGCGAACCGCGGCGGTAAGCCGCCGCGGCGATGAGGAGCGCCAGCCCAAAACCGATTACGAAATTCATGGTCGACCAAACACCTTACGCGCCAACGCAGCGAGGATGTACACCAGCGTCACCGCCAACAACGCGAACTTGAGCCCGGCGCTCACGGCCGCGACCCACAGGCCAAAGCCGCCGGCCGGAGGCAGGTCGCCCAGCAGCAACGTGTTCTCGACGACGTCGAAAAAGCCCGCGATCACGGGCAGGCCAAGCACGACCAGGCCGACCCGCTGCCAGGCGCCGTTCGCGGCCCGCGCGACGATCAGGGTCAGGCCGGAAAAAGCCAGCACATAACATGGGATGAAGGCATAGTCGAGCCACAGCGATTGGCGGGCGGCTTCGATCCCAGACGCCCCCCAGACCGTAGCCATCTCCCCAAGGCGCGCCGGCGTCGTCGCGAACTCGAGATCCAGGATGGTGTAGGGCAAAAGCCCGTTGTTGACGAAGCCCATGATGGCGTAGATCGCGGCGCTAAATGCGATCGCGGCCAGGGTCAAGGCCGTCAGTGTCGGCGCGGCGGGTCTGTGAAGCAGCATGATCGGTGATTATACTTTGCCGGTTGTGCCCGGGTCCCAACCCAGGTCGGCACGGGCGCGGGCACAATCCAGAGCCTGATCGCCGCCGGCCAGCGCGCGCCAGCGCTCGGCCCGGCCTGGCCAGACGTCGCGCCAGAGTCGGGCGAGGACGCGTGCCAGCGGCAACGGCAGCCAGATCCGCGTCGGCACATGGGCGCCGTTTAACGCGTGGAGAGGTCGCACTGCCCCCGGTAGATGGTAGATCGCGCCGACAGTCCCGCGTTCGATGACGTCGCAAAGCCCCGCCGCCAATCGGTCGACAGCCACCCACGCACGCCGCGACGATCGCCCTGAGAGCACCCAGAGCCGTTCACCGCGCCAGAGCACGTGTTCTGGGTCAGCCGGCTGGGGTGCGGCCGGATCGTAGGGCGCGCCGGGCACGACGATGATCACGGCCGCTCCGGCGCCCTGGGCCTCCATGGCAGCAAGGTGCGCCTGGGCGCGGGTCGCAGCGGCGAAGGTCACGGCCCGAGCCGGATCGGGTGGCTCTCCTTCGCGCACCGGCTCGGCGCGATCGACGCCGTATACGCCGGGCGCCGAGAGATGCACATACCGCCGAACACCGGCCGCCAACGCGGCCTCGCGCAGGCTGCGTGAGCCACCCACGTTGATCCGCTCGAGCCGCTCGCGCTCGCGCCGTGCTGGCGCAACACCTGAGGCCGAGGCGGCGTGGAGGACAGCGTCACAGCCTACCAGTCGCGCGCGATAGCTTTCGGGTTTGGTGACGTCGCCGGCCACGGCGCGGACGCCGCGCGGCAACTCGCAGGCACGCTCGTACGTACGCACAAGGGCGACGACCTGATGACCGCGCCCGAGCAGCGCCGGCACGAGACGCCGCCCGATGAAACCCGTGCCGCCTGTGACGAAGATGCGCATACGCTTCAGGCCAACGCGATCTGCGAACCCTCATCGGATCGCGTGATCTCGATTCGGGCAGGGAAGGCGTCTTTGAGTTCTTCGATGTGCGTGACGACCAGGATCCGTTCGAAGTCGGTCTGCACCGCGTTAATGGCCTCGACCAGGCGCTCACGCCCGACGGCGTCGAGCACGCCAAAGCCCTCGTCGACGATCAACGTGTGCAGCTGCGTACCGGCGCGGCGCGCGAGCAACTGGCTGAGCGCGATCCGAATCGCGAAATTGACCCGAAACGCCTCGCCACCCGAGTACAGCTCGTAGGCGCGCGTGCCGAGCGGATCCGCGATCTGGATGTCGAGCGTCTCGCGCACATCCCCGGCGGCCGTCTCGCGCTGCATGTTGATGCGGACGGTCATGCGGCCGTCTGTCATCTTGCCAAGCAGTCGGTTGGCCTCGGTCTCGATCTCGGGCACGGCGGTCTCGATGATCATGGCCGGTGCGCCACGCTTGCCGAAGGCCTCGCGCAGTTCCTCGAAGAGCCCCTTGCGTTCGGCCAATGTCGCACGTTCAACTTTACGGGCCTCGCGTTGGGCAGCACGGCCCTCGAGCGCTCGCAGCCTCTGCTCGGCGGCGCCAACCCCCGCGCGCGCACGGGCATCGTCGGTGCGCAGCGTGTCGAGCGCGCGTTGTCGTGCGTCTGCGCCGGTCAGGCGTTCGCGATGCGCGCGGCCCTCGGTCTCGAGCGTACGCACACGCTCATCAGCATCCTGACGCGCTTTCGCCCAACGCGCTCGACGTTCGATCAAGGCCTTGATCCGCTCCTGCGCTGCGGCGGCTTCAGCCAACGCCGCCTTTCGTTCGGCAAGGCGCTGGGCCAGTGCCGGCTTCTCGCGCAGACGGGTCTGAAGGTCCGCGGCTTCTCGGTCGAATCGCCCCTGATCCTCGCGCAGAGTTTTGAGCCGGGCTGTGTTCATCCGGTACTGTTCACGCCGGGCGCCGACTTCGGCCTCGAGGCCCCCGGCCCTTTCAGCGGCGGCCCCTTCGAGCGCAACGGCTTCTTCATCGGCCGTCGCCAAGCGCGTTTGCGCCTCACGCTCGAGCTCGTCAAGGAGGTCATCGCGCTTGTGTTCGCTGAGCGGCTGGCCACAGAGCGGGCATTCCGCCGCTTCAGCGGCCGCCAGCCCGGCCACGCGCGTCCGCAACCGCTCGGCCTCGGCCCGCGCGCCGTCGCGGATGCGTCGGGCCTGCGCCGCAGCGTCGGTCTGCAGCTCGGTCATGCGCCGCTTGAGCGTCTCGGCTTCGGCCTGCGCGACCTGGTTGGCGCCCGCCAAAGACCCGGCTTCCTCGGCAACCGTCCTGCGACGCGCCTCGAGCGCCTCACGTTCGGCCTCAGCCGCTTCGAGCGTCCGGAGCGCGGATTCCAGGGTGTCGATCTCGGCCGCCAACGCCGCAGTGTCGGCGCGCGATTGCATCTCACGCAGATCGGCGTCGAGCGTGTTCAGCTCGCGCGCGGCATCGCGCGACTGGCGCATCGCGTCGTCGATCTGGCGTTGCAACCCGACAAGCGCCTGACGCGCGGCTTCGATCAGGCTCCACTCGGCCTCAGCCTGGCGCAGTTGTTCGGCGACCTCGGCCGCACGGCGCTCGGCAGCGTCGAGCTCGCGTACGTAGGTCTCTCGCTGGGCCAGTTCGTTCTCGATCTCGGCCAGCACGGCATCGATGCCCGCCAGCTGGCCCTCGATCGCCCGGACCCTTTGTTTGGCCCGGTCTTCATAGATCTCCCAGGCCTGTAGACCGAGGATGTCGGCCAACACCTGTTTGCGTTCGGCCGGCTTCTTTCCGGTGAAGGCATCGGCCTGGCCCTGGACGAGGTACGCCGAGTTGATGAAGGTCTCGTAGCTCAGCCGTAACAGGCGTTCGATCTTGGCCTGTGTCTTTGGGATCGTCGGCTCACCCAGCGGCGACCAACGTCCATCGACGCGCGCCTGCAGGTCGAGCACGCTCCCGGCCCCCCGCCCGATCTTGCGCGCGCGGATGACGCGGTACACATCCCCGCCGAGCCCGAAGGTCAGCTCGACGCGCATCTCGGTCTGGCCTTGATGCACCAGCTCCTCGTCGCGTTTGGCGCGCGCGCGCCCCCAGAGCACCCAGGTCAACGCGTCGAGCAACGAAGACTTGCCGGCGCCGTTCTCGCCGACCAGCACGCCGACATGCAGGCCGTTGAAGTCGAGCGGCAAGGGGTTGCGATAGGCCAGGAAGTTCTTGAGCTCAAGTCGTAGAGGGACCATCAGGATTGAGTCAGTGGGTGATTGAGTGAGTGGGTGAGCGGATCGCGGCGGACGATAACGAGCGTGATATCGTCGGCGAGCGGCGCTTCGGCGCGGAAGTCGGCGATGTCGGCCTGCAGAAGGTTACGCGCCGTCTGGGCCGTGCCGCCGTCAAAGCGACTGACGACGGCCTCGAGGCGCGCCTGGCCGTAGAACGCGCCATCGGCATCGAGCGCGTCGGTCAGGCCGTCGGTGTAAAGCGTCACCACGTCGCCGGGTGCAAGCGCGATCCGCTCGCAACGCCAACTCAGGTCCGGCAGGGCGCCCAGAACGGGCCCTGTGCCTTTGAGCAGCCGGTGAACGCCCTGATTGCGCCAGAGCGGCGGGTTGTGACCGGCATTGACGTAGACCAACTCTCCGCTGTGCGGATCGAGCACGCCATAAAACGCCGAGACGAACATGTTCGCGCGGACATCCTCGAGCAAGCGTTGGTTTGTGGCGGTCATCACGCGCACCGGGTCGTCAAGATACTCGCGCGCATAGGTCCGCAGCAGCGTCCGGCTCAGCGCCATGTACAGTGCCGCGCCCGTGCCCTTATCGGCGACGTCCGCGATCGTCAGTGCGAGGCGACCGTCGGGCAACGCGATGAAATCAAAGAAGTCGCCGCTTGTCTCGCGCGCCGACGTGATCCAGGCGCTGAACTGCCAGCCGGGCAACTGCGGCACGGCATCCGGCAAGAAGCTGGCCTGCACCTGGCCGGCGAAGGCCAGTTCCTGCGAGCGCTTCTGGTGCTCGAGCGCGGCTCGTTGCGCGTCGGCCCGCGCCAGGGCCGCCGCGATCTGGGCCGCGAGAGCGGTCGCGGCCGGCACAAGGTCTTTCAAGTCGGCGGGCGTGATCATGTTGGCGAACGGTGTACGCGTCGGCACGCTCAACGCGATCCCACCCAGGCCCTCGCCCGAAGACTGGCTGACGATCGGGACGACGATCAGATGCTCCTCGTTATGCGCCCCACCCCAGGGGCGCGATGCGCGCTCCGGGATCAGGTGTGGCTCACGCTGGCCGATCAGCCAGGCCCACATGCCCTCCGGGCAGGGCTCGGCGGTCTCCGGGTGCCGCGCCAACACCTGATCGGGCGCCAGCCAGACTTCGAGCCGGGTCGGCGGCGGGAACATGCCGGGAAGGTGATCGCGCAAGGCGAGCGAGAGCGCGCCCTCGTCATCCAGGTCGTCGGTTGGTGTCAGCAGCGCGCGGCTGAATTGCTCGAGGCGCTCCAGGTGGCGGGCCTGTCGGCGGCTTTGTTCTGCGGCGCGGCTGAACCGGTGCGCCAGGGCTGCCACGACAACCACGGCCACCGCATACAGCGCAAACGCGAACCACCCCGAGCCGTTTAGCAATAGCGCGCCCAACAGGCCAAAGACGTCGGCGATCAGCGGCAGCGACAGCACAAGCACGGCGAAGCGGAGCAACACCCGGCGCCGGATCGCGCCCTCGGTGTAGTACCGCCCAACCATCACCAGATACACAGCCGGGATCACCATCGCCGTCAGTCCGTAGATCGCCAGCGCCGCAAGCGCTTTGAGCAACATCAACGGATCGGCCACCGCGACCGGCAGCGTACCGCCCAGCGCCCCGAACACATGCAACCCGACAAGCGGCGCGAACACGGTCGCGACCACCGACAGGATCATGTTGCGCAACGTCAACAGCGCATAGCGCGACTGCCGAATCTGTCGGCGCTGATCCCACCAGAACAGTACGGCCAGGATCACGTTGATCCAGATCGCGGCCGGCCCATAGGTCCAACGCAGCGCCCAGTTCAGCGGTCCGTCGACGGTTAGATCGCTATCGCCAAAACGGCCCGGGCTGAGCTCCATGAGGATGAACGCCTGCTGACGTTGAACGAACCAGATCACGGCGCCCACGACGAGCAACCCGGGCCAGGCTGTTGCGATCACGGTCAGGTCGGTGGCCGCGATCAGCCAAACCACGCCGGCGAGGGCGAAGGGCAGCCCGAGCACCATGCCAAGCAGATCCGCGGCCGCGCTCACCTGACTGTCGCGCGGCGCGGTCAGCACACCCGGCCACAGCCGGGCGGCGAGGCTCAGCCAGAACGCTTCAGGCTTCCGGATCATCGAGCAACTCGGTCGCGGCCTGGAGCAGCTGGTCCTGGCGTTCAGGAGGCTTGCCCTTGGCGTTGAAATAGCGTTCGAGCCACTGCAGCGGGGTCAGGGCCTCGGCCGAGCCGCCGACGCCCGGGGCGCGAACCGTGCGATCCACGTCGATGGTGATCCCGGCGATAGTGGCGACCCCGGCCTCGGCGAGCGCCGCCTCGATCTCGCGTCGTCGAAAGGTCGGCTCCTGGCCCTCGTCGAGCTGGATCGCGATCCGCACCACGGCGCCGTTCAGATCGCGTGTGGCGATGCGCTCGACGACCAACCGCGTCGGGTCGGCTTCGCCACGGGCATCGACATGCAGGGTTCGAAACGGACGCGCCCCAACCGGCACGAACGACCAGCGCGTGATGGCACGTTCGAGCTCGACCCAACAGAAGCCTTTGGTCTCGACCTCCTCGCCAAAATCGATGCGCTCGAGCGAGCCGGAGTACACGATCGGCGGTCGTTCATCGGCGCCGGCCAGGTTTTGATGTTGATGGATGTGGCCGAGGGCCACATAATCCCAGGCTGGGTCGACCAGCGCCGCCTTGGGGATGACCAGGTCGCGGCCGATCATCACGCTCCGCTCCGAGCCAAAGCGCGCGCCGCCCACCGAGAAGTGCCCGGCGAGCACGCGCGGCATGTCATGCGTCTCGGCCTGCCGGGCGAAGTCATCCAACATCTGCGCCACAAGCGTCTCGACGGCACGGTCGAGCTCCTCGATCGACGCGCCCTGTGCCTCCTCCTGCGCCAGGAGTCGGTTGCGCACCGGGAACGGCATCCAGGCCAGGAAGAGCGGGCCGTTGCGCGTCTCGACGACACGCGCCTCGGGCTTGCGCCCCACGATGACGCCCTCAACGGTCAGCGTGTTGAAGATATCGACGGACGTGGCGCGCGCCGCGATACCCGGCACATCGTGGTTGCCGACGAGGAGCAGCGACGGCGCCAGCGAGGCCAACTTCTTGACGCGCAGCGCGAATTCGCGTTGCTGAGTGGGGTCGGGGTCGCGCGTCTTGAACGCATCGCCCGCAAACAGGATCAGATCGGCCTGGCGCTGCTCGGCCTGCGCGATGACCTCATCGAGACGATCGAGGAAGTCGCGGATGCGGCTCGAGATCCCGGTCTCGGGGTCGATCCTCCCGTAGTTTTCCATGCCGATATGCAGGTCGGCGAAGTGCAGGATCTTGATCATGGCACGTCTGTGTTGGTTGACCGCGGACCGCAGATGGCGCTGGCGTATGAGCCAGTCTGGCCATTGTACCGCCCGCCGTTGCGCGCGCGTGTTGCGCTCGCCCTCTGGTGTGCATGGGCATCCGGTTGCGGCAAGCAACCGGCGTTGTCAGCTGCGGATTCTGGCCGCGGATTTCGCAGATTGCGCGGAAGGAACGGAATGACACACCATCCGCTGTTCAATCGGCCGACATCCGCGCAATCCGCGGCCAAGACCCTGAAAGGTCGTGCTTGCTCACACACTCCGACAAACCGGGAGTGCCCCGCTGTCTACGCTGTCACCGCCGAGAGCGCCGGGCGCCAGGCAGCCGGAGTGCGCCGTTTGTCGATCGCGATCACGCGCGCGCCGAGGAACGTGCTCAATTCGGTGATGGCCGCCGCGACGTCCGGCCCAGCGCCGCGCGGCGCATCAGGCTCGGCGTAAACCGCGTTTACGCGCAGCGTGCCGGTCTCGCGCTCCATTTGCGGATCGATCCGGCCGATCAGCCGCTCGCCGTGCAAGATCGGCAGGACGTAGTAGCCATATTTGCGCTTCGACACCGGCGTGTAGATCTCGATACGGAACTCGAAGTCAAACAACCGCTCGGTCCGTGCCCGATCGGCGATCAGGTTGTCGAACGGCGAAAGCAGCACCGTGCGCGGCTCAGCGCCCTCGGCGAGCCAATTGAGTTGGTCGGCGTGCAGCCACCACTCGCCCGGTAACCCACTGATGCTCGCCGGCACCACCCGCCCCGCGCGACGCAAACCCGCGAAGGCCGAATCAAACTCCGGATAGCGGTAGCGCACGAAGTGCATCTGGATATGACGCGTCGTCGCCGGGCCAAGCGCACGTAGCGCGTGCTCGATCGCCAGGCCCGTCGTTCGCCGTTCACCGTACCGACCGTTCGGCGCCCAGTCGGGCATCACGCGCTCGGTCAGATCCCAGACCTTCTGCCCACCCTGCCGGGCCGTGACCGTGATCGCGCCGCTCAGCCAGAGGAAGTCGAGCATGCGGCTGATGTTTCGGCCAGAGGTCCAGCCGGTGCTGACCCAGGTCTTTGGATGCAGGCCGTCCTCCTCGAGGTCGCGCGAGAGCGTTGGGCCATGGCGCCGGATATGCCCCAGGACGTAGCGCCTCAGCCGATCGTTCTGCGCGATCCAGGCGCGCATCCGTCGCCCCGAGGCATCGGTGCGCCTGAGATACCCACGCATGCGCTGCGCATGGATCGGCAGATCCTCGGTCAGCACAAGCGACGCGCAATGCGCCCAATACTCGAACATATGCCGCTCGCCATACACGGCCTGATCGAACACGGCCGTATCGTGCGGCCCAACCCGGCTGAACATGACAAGCCGATGGCTGCGCGCGACCGTGCTCAGCGGGTCGAGTTGGATACAGCGCAGCGTCCGGGCGGTCGCCAGCATCCCGTCTCGATCGGGCGTGGCGCGCTCGCCGCTCAGACCCTGCGCCCGCACCGCGAGGCTCCGGGCCGTGTCGAGTGAAAGGTGAACAGGTCTCATCAGGAGGATTTCTGATTGCTGTTTGCTGAATTCCGAAAGCTGAAGGCTGGCTGCCCCAATCAGCAATCAGAAATCAGCAATCATCAATCTCCAAAGAGCGCTTTCTTGCCGCGCTCAGCCTTCTCGGCCCGTTGCTCGGCAGTGCCGCCGCGCAGGGCGTTGACCAGGGCCGTGTCGTAGTCACGCGTGCGGACGACGACCGGCATCGGCACGGCGTGGCCCAGGATCAGGGCCTGTTGCTGGGTGTCGAGCCGGGCGAGCACCTGGCGCAGCTGCGCGGCCCCGCTCACGCCCGAGAACACGGCGCGGATGTCGGCCTCGTTGTCGAGCAGACAGGTGACGCGTGTGCCGATCTGGCTCATCACCTCGTCATCGATGCCGCTTGGACGCTGGTCGATGATCAGCAGCGTGACGTTGTACTTGCGTAGCTCGCGCGCGATCGTGCCGAAGATCGTGTGACCCGCGATGTCGGGATCCAGGAACTTGTGCGCCTCCTCGATCACGATCATCAGCGGGCGCGGGTCGCCGCTCTGCTTGCCGACGGCCTGGTTCTTCTGCTCGACGTAGCGGGCATGGATCCGGCGCGTCAGGTAGTTGGCCACCAACACATAGGCGGCCAGGGTGTTCCCGAAGTTCCCGAACTCGAGCACCACGCTAGTGCCGCGGTTGAGACGCAGGAAGATCTCCTCGACCAGGTCCCCGCTCGGGGTCTGCTCGGTCAGGAAATCGAAGCGCCGGAAGAGCTCGAACTTACGTTGGATCGCGCGCAGCGTGCCCGACTGGATCCGTTCCTCATCCTCGATCGTCGTCAGCGCCTCAGACTCGTCTTCACGCAGCAGTTCGCTGACCCAACGTTTGCCCAGCTTGCGGCGCAGGTAGTACAGGGCCCCGACCTGCACCTCCGAGAGGCCAAGCACGCCGGCCAACATCTCGACGTCCTCGGGGTCGATCTGCTCGTACCCGATCCGCAGCGTGCCGTCGATCTTGCTGTTGCGCGCGCGCGAGCTGTCGGGGTCGAGCGTGAAGACCTCGACCTTTCCGGCGTCGAAGATCTGGCGCAGGCCCGGGTAGCTCTGGCCGCGCTCGTTCTGGATCTGCCAGCCGTAGTCGTTGTGCATGTCGAAGATCAGACACGAGGCCGCGTCGGCCTTGAGCACACCGCCCAGGATCGTGCGGGTGACGAAGCTCTTTCCCGTGCCCGATTTCCCGAATACGCCCGAAGAGCGCTCGACGAAGCGCTTGAGGTCGAGGTTGACCTTGACGTCGTCCATGTCGAGCGGCGAGCCGATATGGAAGTGCGTGGCGTCTTCCTGGCCAAAGATCTGATCGACGTCCTCGGCCGAGGCCTCGTACACCACCGAGAAGTGCGCGGGGATGGTCTTGACCGGCTTCGGCGTCTTCGCGTCCTCTTCGAGCAGCAGCATCGGCGCGACGTTGACGCGGCCAAAGGCCAGCTCGCGGGCGTAGATGTCGCGGCTGTAGTCGTCCTCGGGCATCGGCGGGTTGAGCGCCAGCTCGGGGTTGGCGTGGCCGAGCGCGATGTCGGTGATGATCGAGAAGAACGTGCGCTTCGTGGCGCCCTCGATCACCACGTACTTGCCGACGGCCAGGTCCTCGATGATGCCGCCGGGCACGTCGCCGACGTCGAGGCGCACGTCGATCCCGGCCGACAGCGAGCCCCCGCTCACCACGCCCAGCCGTTGTCGGCCCTGCTTGGCTTTTCGTCCAAAAAAGTCGTCCAGGTCTGATCGTTGCATAAGGTTATCCCGCGTGAGAGGGGGTGTGTGGGCCGGGGCGTAGCCCCGGCCCACACACCCCCTCTCACGCGCTCCTATAGGGCTAATCGGCGCAGGATGCGCTCGAGGCGCGGGAGGTCGCGGGGCAGGAGCCGCGCCACCTGGCGCCCAGCCTCCCGCAAGAAGAGCGCGCGGTCGTTCACCAGCCTCGCCGCGGAGGCGCGCTGCAAGGCGACCACGGCCAGCTCCTCGCCGGGCGCATCCGGGGCCTCGAGCACAAGCCGCAGGAAGTCGAGGCGCTCGGTGAAGGCCGCGATCTCGTCGCGCGTGCAGGCGGCGATGACGTCGAGCGTCACCGGGGGCTGAGGGGGCAGCCCCTGGATGTAACCGCTGCGATCGCCGTCGGGCTCGTTCAGCCGATACCCGACCGCCAGCACGCTGACCTCGACCGGCACCTGCCGATTGCGTCGTTGATCAAGGATGTACTCCTCGGGCAGATCGCCCGCCGCCACCAGCGGGCGCACAAAAGCGTCATCCTGCACCACGATGTCGTACACCAGGCCGATCACGTCGATGCGACCACGTTGCGCCGGCACGCGCACGAAATCGCCAAAGCGCGGCACATCCGGCTCGGGCAGATTGCACCCAAACACATACCCGGTGGTGGCGGAACGCATCAGACGACCGATCATCGCTAGCTCCTGAGCAGGTGAACCGGGATGTGGCGATGGTCAAACAGCGCCACATCCCGGTTCACCCGTATTTCTGTTTGGCCGAACTCGTCCACGCCTTGCCCTGCTGCTTCTGCGAGATGCTGGGCGAAAGACCGCGGCGGATCAGGGCGGTGTGCAGGGCCTCGTCGAGCAGACGGCGCTCGGCGTGCGTGACGACCGCGATCTCGTGCGCGCGCATCAACACGTACGGGAAGCCGCCGGTGAGCTCGCCCTGTTTGACGATCGCGGCGTGGACGAAGTCGAGGCGGTCCGGGTTCTGCGCGACCCAGGCCGGCACTTCGACGCGCAACAACGTGTCACCGGAGCGCACATAGAACAGGTAGATGCTATGGCCGCGCGGCTTGTAGGAATCCTGGTTGGCCGGCGAGCCGTGCTCGAACAACGCGCTGCGATGCCCGGGCGCCAGATCGGCGAACAGCAGGCCGTCGGTCATATGGCGATACGGGCCAAGGTCGCGCAGCGCCTGATCGTTGATCTGGTCAGCGCCCAACTCGGCCAGGCGCAGCAGACGCACGACGCTGGCCGCTCGCGGCCGATCGACCACCCCGGCCGGGTTCGCGCCGGCGGCCTTGAGCGCGTCGAGATGGGCCAGATAGCCTTCGACGATCGCATCGGCATATCCGCGGTTGGGTGACTGCAACGTGATGTAGAGCAACAGGCCGTTGTCGATCAGCGCCACAGTCGGTGTCGCGACCTGCTCACCCGCGAGCTGTACGAGCTCGCCCAACTCGGCCAGGTCGCGGTCGGCGTCGATCTTGAAGGACGGGATCTGGCCGCCGTCCTCTTCATAGAGATCGGCGTCGGCATAGTGCAAGCGCGGCTCGGTGCGACAATCCGGCGCCTGGCCCGAGCCGTGGCGGAAGGCGATACTCCCGGTGTTGATCAGGTAGTACAGGGCGATGCCGTGGCGGTCGGGGTAGATCTGCGAGCCGTCCGCCGCGAGTACGTCGAAGCGGGCCGGCGCGGACGGGCACGGGTAGCTGGCGTCGACGGGCTCCTCGGTCGGGATCGCGCCCGCCCAGCGCATGCCCAGCGCGGTCTGGACCCTGGCGCGCAGCGCGGCATCCGCGGACCCGATCTCGACCAGACCGGCCCGCGCCGAAGGCAGCCGGGCGCTCAACTCGGCCAACCGCTCGGCCGCGTTAGCGCTCAGCAGATCGACTTCGGGCAGCACCCGGTTGAGTTCGAGGGCCATATCGTTTCAGTATAGCACGCCTGTTCGCATCATATACATCCGCGTTGCCCGGTGTGCACGGGCGATTTGTCACGGATTCTAGCCGCGGCCCGAATCCCCGGCAGACAACCCGCGATCCAACCCATCAAACCTATAATCAACTCAGGAGCTCAAGCCGAACCCATGAATTCGCAATCGACGCCCATCTTGATCGTGATCGCTTCCATCGCAGGAGTCGCCATCGCCCTGCAATCGCCGCTCGCCAACATGATCGGCCGCCGGCTCGGCGCGCTCGAGAGCGCCTTCATCGTCCATATCGGCGGCGCCATCCTGGCGATCGCGATCCTGGCCTTTCAGCGGGGCGGCAATCTGGCGGGATGGACCCAGGTGCCCTGGTACGCACTGGGCGCCGGCTTTCTGGGCCTCGTCATCATCGGCGCGATCAACCTCGCGATCCCGAGCCTTGGCGCAGCCACTACAACGACTCTGATCGTTGTCGCCCAAATCGCGATCGGCACGATCATCGACCATTTCGGCTGGCTCGAGGTCGCGCCCCGCCCGATCACCCTCGCCCGGCTGGCCGGATTGGCGTTCCTGGCCGTCGGCGCCTGGCTTGTAGCCCGTGAGTGACATCCCAGTACTTTTTCGGATAGCGCACGTTATGGTGGCTCGCTAAAATTGTGTGAAACAACAAACCTGGCCCAAAGTTGGACACCAACCAACCGAAGACATCCGTTAGTAGCGGGTTGAGATTGCGTTGCTGTTGTGTTAGTATCCTCTAACCTCAGCATGGGAATGGTTAACGCATGTCCGAAAAGATCCTGGTGATTGACGATGACGAAAACACCTTGTGGCTGGTGAGCACCCTGCTCCAACACAATGGCTTCCAGACCGTGACGTCCGGGTCCTCAGAAGAAGGCCTGCGCCTCGCTCAGGAGGAGCGGCCCGAAATGGTGCTGCTCGACGTCATGATGCCCGAGCTCGATGGCTGGGAGCTCTGCCGTCGCATCCGCGAGTTCTCGGAAGTGCCTGTGATGTTCATCACAGCCAAGTCCGGGATCCGGGACGTGGTCAAGGGCCTGGAGATCGGCGGCGACGACTACATCGTCAAGCCGTTCGACAATCGCGAGCTTGTGGCCCGCGTCAAAGCGCACCTGCGGCGCCAGACGAGCGACAAGAAACCGACCGACGAGCTGTCGTTCAACAACGGCGAACTGCGCATGAATTTCCTCTCGCGCGAGGTGCATGTGCGCGAGCGCCTGGTCGACCTGACGCCCAAGGAGTTCAACCTGCTCTCGCTCCTGGCCCGCAACGCCGGCCGTGTGCTAACCCGTGGCGAGTTGATCGCCCAGGCCTGGGGGCCCGAGTACGGCGACTCGAACGAGAGCCTCAAACTCTATATCCACTACCTGCGCAAGAAGATCGAGCAGGACCCCGACAAGCCCGAATACATCCTGACCTCACGCGGCGTCGGCTACCGCTTCGCCTCGCGCTGAGCGTTGGTGCGTTGAGCCCATAACGAAGAAGGCGCGGCCTTGAGGCCGCGCCTTCTTCGTTATGGGCTCAACGCACGTGTTCGACGATCATCGCCTCGCCCTGCCCGACCCCGACGCAAAGCGTCGCCAGGCCGTAACGGACCTCCGGGCGACGCTGCAGTTCGTGCGTCAGCGTGGTCAGGATCCGGGCGCCGCTGCACCCCAGGGGATGCCCGAGCGCGATCGCGCCGCCGTTGACGTTCGTGATCTCGGGTCGAAAACCCGCCTGGCGCATCACGGCCAGCGCCTGCACGGCAAAGGCCTCGTTGAGCTCAATCAGGCCGATGTCGTCAACGCTCAGCCCGGCCAGCGCCAGCGCCTTGCGCGTCGCCGGCACCGGGCCATAGCCCATCACGCGCGGCTCGACACCGGCCGACGCCGACGCCACGACCCGGGCCAGCGGCTTGAGCCCCAGCTCGCGCAGCTTGCGTTCGCTGACCAGCACCAACGCAGCCGCGCCATCGTTGATGCCCGACGAGTTCCCGGCCGTGACACTACCGCCCTGGCGAAAGGCGGGCTTGAGCCGCGCCAACGCCTCGAGCGACGTGTCCGCGCGCGGATGCTCATCCCGCGACACGAGCACCGGCTCGCCTTTGCGTTGCGGCACGGGCACCGGCACGATCTCGTCCGCGAAGCGCCCGCCCTCGATCGCCGCGATCGCGCGGCGATGGCTCTCGAGCGCGAAGACGTCCTGCGCCTCGCGCGTGATCGGCGACCCGGCCGCGGCCTCACGTTCGGCGATGTTCTCGGCCGTCTCGCCCATGGCGTCGGTGCCCTGCAGCGTCTGCATCCGCGGATTGACGAAGCGCCACCCAAGCGTGGTGTCGTAGGCGGTCTGATTCCCGAACGCGTATTCGGGCGAGGTCTTGGGCAGCACGTAGGGCGCGCGTGTCATCGACTCAACGCCGCCGGCGACGATCAGATCGGCCTCGCCGGCCTTGATCGCGCGCGCGGCCGTCGCGACCGCAGCCAGGCCCGAGGCACACAGCCGGTTGACCGTCATCCCCGGCACGTCGACCGGGAACTCGGCCAGGAGCAGCGCCATGCGGGCCACGTTGCGGTTGTCTTCACCGGCCTGGTTGGCACAGCCCAGCACGACCTCGTCGACGGCCTCAACCGATACCCCCGCGCGCATGATCGCCTCGCGCAGCACCAGCGCGGCGAGGTCGTCGGGGCGCACGGTCTTGAGCACGCCGCCATGGCGGCCGATCGGAGTACGGACTGCGGAGACGATGTAGGCGTTGGTCATCATCGAATTGTAGCGGAGGTACCTGGACCGCACGAGACGGGCCAGATCAGGCGTTCACGGGCAAGACGTCCATTGGGATCTTGGCCGCAGATTTCGCGGATGCCGCCCGATCAGCCGCCATGGCGGAACGGGCCTACCACACCGGCCACAGAGGTGCCCATCTGCGAAATCCGCGCAATCCGCGGCAAAACGCGCTGACACCGCGTGCGCGCACAAACCACGGGGCTCGACGACCACGATCAACCCGCCCGTGATATAGTTAGTCATTCTAACTAACCATTGAGATCATCATGGAAGACTTACTGATCGCGTTCATCAACACGCTGGATCTGTCGCTCAAACAACAGCAACGCGACGCACGCGACCGGGCGGGCTCCGAACGTCTGACGCTCAGCCAGCTGCAATACATCGATGCCATCTACAGCCTGGGCACCCCAAAGGTGTCGGCGTTAGCCAAACATCTGGGCGTCACCCGGGCATCGGCCTCGATCGCGATCAACCGGCTGGCCGCGCTGGGTTATGTGCTCAAAACGCCGTCCAGCACCGATGGGCGCGTCTGCGAGGTGCGGCTGACGGCCCCTGCCCTGCGACTGGCCGCGGCCAAAGGCAGGGCCCTGAAGGCCTACACGACGAAGCTCGAGAGCGCGCTCAGCCCGCGTGAGGCCCGTCAGTTCCGGGCGATCATGGCCAAGATCGTGAAGCGCTTCGAGCAACCGGAGGTCTGAGACGCCATGCCGATCGTGCTCCTGGCCGCGGGCACCCGCGGCGACGTCCAGCCGTATGTGGCGCTTGGGGCCGCGTTACGCCGCGCCGGTCAGCGAGTGCGTGTCGCCACGTTCGCGGCCTTCCGACCGCTGGTCGAGGACGCCGGCCTCGAGCATCACGCGCTCCTGGGCGACGTCGTCGGCATTGCAGGCAGCGACGCGGTCCGCCACGCAATCGAGGCCGACAATCCGCTCAAGGTGCTGCTCAGCTTCAACCAGCTGGGCAGGTTGGCTGCGGGCCTGAACGCGGGTTTCGTCGAGGCCTGCGCCGATGCCACGGTCGTGGTCTACCACCCCGGCGCCGCGATCGGGCGCTTCATCGCCGCGGATCGCGGCGTGCCCGGGATCCTGGCGACGCCCTTCCCGATGACGCGCACCGGCGCCTATCCAGCGATCGTCTTCTATGCCGGCCCACGGCTGGGCCGGTCGTACAACCGACTGACCCATCGGGCCTTTGAGGCCATCCTGTGGACGGCGGCCGGCGGCTCGGTGCGCGCCTACTGGCGCAAGGCGTTCGGACGCAACCCCGACGCTTTCGGCAACCCGTTCGGACGCGCGCCGACGCCCACTACACCGACTCTGGTCGGCTGCAGCCGACACGTCTTCGCGCCGCCCGCCGATTGGCCCGCTCACGTGCATCAAACCGGCTACTGGTTCCTCGATGAGCCCGCGTGGACACCGCCGTCCGAACTGAACGCGTTCCTCGAGTCTGGGCCGGCGCCGGTGTATGTGGGTTTCGGCAGCATCGGCACAACGTCGCAGGCCGAGGCCACCACCCGGCTCGTGGTCGAAGCCTGCCAACGAGCCGGCCAGCGCGCCGTGCTGGCTACGGGCTGGCATGGGATGTCAGGGTCATTCGCACTGCCGTCCGGGATGCTGCGGATCGAGAGCGCCCCTCACGCCTGGCTATTCCCGCGCGTGGCTGCGGTCGTGCACCACGGAGGCGCGGGCACCACAGCGGCCGGCCTGCGCGCGGGCGTGCCGACCCTCGTGATCCCGCACGGCAACGATCAGTTCGCCTGGGGTCGTCGGATCTTCGAACTTGGTGTGGGGCCGCGGCCCATACCGCGCAAGCGACTGACGGCAAGCACCCTGGCCGACGCATTGACGGCGCTGCGCGCACCCGAGCAGAGGGCCTCGGCCGCCGAACTGGGTCAACGGATCCGCGCTGAAGACGGCCTGACCGAAGCAGCCCGGATCATCCTCGGCACATTGAGCTGAGCCTGAGCATGCCGCCGCCATGACACGGCGCGGCCCAGCAAGAGCGAACGCTCACGCCGCCGGTTCGAAACGCAGCCCCACGTCGCCGAACTGCAGCCGGTCGCGCGGGCGCAGGGTCTGCGCAACACCGGGCCGCAGCCTCCGCCCGTTGACCCAGGTGCCGTGCTGGCTGCCCTCATCCTCAACGGACACACCGGCCGCGTCGACCTGCAGCCGCGCATGCCGCCGTGAGACCGACTGGTCGCGATCGAGCCGAGCGAGGTCGATCGCCAGGGTGTGCGCCTCGCCGGGCACGCCGCGCCCGACCAGGTTGAGGCCGGGCTGCAGCCGAAAGATCTCACCGAGGGCGTTGCGCAGCTGCGGCCCCGCGACGCCGGGGGGCGGGCGACGCCGCTCGGGAAGCACGCGCGAGCGCAGCTGGAAGCTCATGCCGGTCTGCGCGCCGGCCGCGGCCAGCGTCAGACCGGGCCGGACCACCACGTCGTCGTTCTCGAGGGTGTGCTCGACCACGGCCAGCTCATCGATCGGCGCCGGCCAACTGAGCTTGTCGAGCACGATCGGGGCGAGCACCTCCCATGCGACGTTGTCGGGGAGCTCCAGGTCGCGCGGCGCCGGGGCCTCGGCGTGCCAGAGGGTGAGGGTCACGGTCTCGGCCATGGTCATTCCCCCGCTGCCGTCGGCTGAGAGCCGGCGCGGCGCAGCAGGTCGAGGTCGATCGCCACGGAGGGTGCATCGGCATCGGTCTGGAACTCGATGCGCTCGACCCCGGGCGGCAGCCAGGAGAGGTCGTCGGCGGCCAGCGTCGTCAGGTCGGGCACCGCGAGCGGCGTGTAGGGAACGGCCGCGGTCGGGAGCGCAAATGGCGCCGCCGCACCCCGCCGCGCTCCGCTGTTCTGGGCCAACCGCGCGTTGAGCCGGGCGCCGAGGGCGTCCGTATCCACGGCGGGTTCCGCATTCGATCCATCAGCCGCGACGCTGCGGGCGCGCCAACGGTCGAGCGCGGTCTCGGGCCGAACCCCACCGCCGGCGGCCATGGCAAACGCGGTCGCTGTCAGCGTCTCGGTCTCCTCGGCGCTGGTCGGCGCAGTTGTCGGGGCCGCCAGCTGCAGCTCGAACATCTCGGCGCCCTCGCGCCAGAGCGCGCGGCCGCGGGCCTCGTCGATCAGGAAGGGCGGCGGCGCGCCGAGCACGCCGTAGTAGTCGGCCCGATCCTGCAGCTGCAACGCGACGCGCCCTGTGACGTTCTTCTCGATGCCATCGCGAAAGAGCGTGGCCGTGACCGTGGTGAGCACCAGATGAATGTCGCAACCGGCGCGCAGCAACCCCTCGATCCGGTCCTTGAACTCGCCCAGGACGCTGTTGTAGTCGGCCAGCTGGGCCTCGCGATACAGCACGTCGAAGCCGTCGATCACGACCACGATGCTGGACAATGACGCGCCGGTCTTCTGCCGGTAGTGTTCGGCGTTGTCGACCCCGGCTTCGGCAAAGAGCTCACGCCGCCGGTCGATCTCGGCCTGAAGCGCGCCGAGCAGATCGCGCAGACCCTCTTCGTCGCGCAGCGTGAGCAGCGCGGCCATGTGAGGCAGATCCTTGAACGGCAGCAGCGCGCCGCCGTTGAAGGCCAGGCCGTAGAGCTCGAGCTCAGCGGGGGTGTGCTGCTCGGCCAGGGCCAGCACAAGCGTGCGCACCGCGAGGTCGACGCCGGCGCCGGGCTTGCCGGCCAGCCACAGATTCGGGAACTGACGGCCAAGGTCGAGGCGCAGCACCGGCTGCTGGCGCGCGGCCGGGCGGTCGAGGCGCCCGAACGGCAGGGTCAGACGCGGGGTCGTCGACACGGGGGTCCAGTCGCCGGCGAGGTACCGGCGCCGGGGCGTGGCCTCGGCCCACAGTGCGTCGAGCGGCAAGACCTCGGGCAGCGGCGGCAGCCAGGGGCCGGGCAGCGGCAGCGGGATGCGCAACGCGCGCGCAGCCTTGTCGGCCAGGTAGGTCAGCTGCTGCAACTCGGTCTGGCCCTCGGGTTCGATCGCGCGATCGCCGTCGACGGGGTAGAGCAGCTCGCGCGAGCCGTCGCCGAGCACCTCATGGATCTCGAAGCGCTCCTCGATGCCCTCGTCCGAATCCCCGCGCACCGCGAAGCCCGCGCTGGCGACCTGCAGCCGCTCGAGCGGCGCATCGGGATCGCCGCCCACCTGCAGCAGCGCCCGGCCCGGCGGCCGGCCCGGCAGTCGCGCGGCCTCGGGTCGGCGCAGGATCGAGTGGCTCTCCTCGCGGTTGGCGACGCGCAGACACAACCGGAACTGCGAGTTGGCCCAGATCTTGTCGTCGACCACGCCCGACGGCGACTGCGTGGCCAGGATCAGGTGGACGCCCGGCTGGCGGCCGGTCGCGGCGACATCGATCAAAGCGGCCATCAGCTCAGGGAACTCGCGCTTGAGCACCGCAAACTCGTCGACCACGACCAGCAGCGACGGGATCGGATCCTGCGGGAAACGCGCGTTGAAGTCGAAGTTGTCACCCTGGACGTTGGCGGCGTTGAGCTTCTGCATCCGCGTGTTGATCTCGTTCTCGAGCGCCTTGATCGCGCGCGCGATGTAGTTGCGGATGTGGTTCTTGGTCTTGAGCGCGCCGTTGGGTAGCGCCGAGGCGAAGCCGACCGTGTGCGGCAGCTCGCGCAGCAGCTCGAGCTTGGGGTCGCC
>Ga0209573_1002531_pt1 | contig 22979 bp, 20 predicted proteins | sample TNRBio252014_DNA_FD_185870 | JGI IMG/M metagenome (GOLD analysis project Ga0209573, IMG submission 185870) | Wastewater treatment Type I Accumulibacter community from EBPR Bioreactor in Madison, WI, USA - TNR Reactor_6/25/2014_ DNA (SPAdes)... | ecosystem: Engineered > Bioreactor > EBPR >...
TGTTCAAACCCCGTCAAACCGGTCAAAGGTCATGGTGAATTGACCACGCCCGCGAGTCATGCCGCGCAGGTCGGTGATATAGCCGAGCAGTCGATCCAGGGCGCAATCACAGCGAATCACCGTCATCTCCCCCAGAGTTGTCGTCTCTCGGATCACCGCTCGACGGGATTGCAAATCACCCATGACCGTTCCCACATCGCTTTCGGGAACCACCACCTCGGTCGCCATGATCGGGCGCAGGACCAACCCGCCCGCCCGTTGCAGCGCCTTGCGCGCCGCCTCCGCCACCGCAATGCGCAGCGCCTGTGGACTGGACAGCGTGTTGAACAATTCCACCTCCAGCACCCGCACGGTCAAATCCTGCAAAAGCGCACCGGTTGCCGGGCCATTAGCCAGCACATCCCCAACTCCGCCCGCGATGGCCTCCCGCTGCGGCTGAGACAGTTCAACGCCGGCCGGGCGCGCCTGCGGTTCGGCAAGCACCGTGACCCCGGCCCCGCGCAGCAACGGCTCGACCGCTACCTTCGCCCAGGCTTTCATCTGCAGCTTCTTGCCATCGGGCTGCTCGATCACACGATGGAACAGGCTATCGGCTTCAGCAGCGCGCTCTATCGTTTCGCGGGTCACCACGTCGGGCTGGCCGACCCGGATATGGACATTGAATTCCCGCTGCAACCGCTCCCCGGCAATCTGCAAATGCAGTTCGCCCATGCCGCGCAACACCCGTTGCCCGGTTTCCGCATCCTCTTCAACCCGCAGGGTCGGGTCCTCCTGCTGCAACTTGTCCAACGCCTCCAGCAATTTCGCCTCGTCACTGCTGGATTGCGGCTCAATCGCCAGCCCCAGCACCGGCTCGCGGGCCTCAATTCGCTCTAGCCATAACGGATGACCGGGCGCACACAAGGTGTCGCCTGTTGTCGCCCAGCGCAGCCCCGCAATGAGGACAATTTGCCCGGCAGTCGCTTCCTCCAGTCGGACCCGGTGATGCGCGTCAACCTCGAACAACCGGGCGGCCCGCTCCTGCCGCAGGGTTCCATTCGGGCCGGGAATCGCCACTTCATCGCCGGGTTTCAGCGTTCCACGATAGAGCCGGGCAAAAACATGGCGGCGGCCTTCCCACATTTGCACCTTGAACGCCAGCGCCGCCAAAGGCCCATCGGCGACCATCGCCACCTTTTCCTCGCCGCCATCCGGTCGATGCGCCAAACTCGGCGGACGCTCGGTCGGCGCGGGCAACAGCCGAACGATGCTGTCCATAACCGGCTGCACGCCCTGATTGCGCAAGGCGCTGCCCGCGAAACAGGGATGAACCTTGCCCGCTAATGTCGCCTGACGCAGCGCCGCCCAAACCGCTTCCGGCTTCGGCTCTTCCTCAGCCAGCACCACTTCCGCCAGTGCTTCATCCATTTCCGCCGCCGCCAGCAACAGACTCTCCCGCCAGGGCCGCACCTGTTCCCAGGTCGCCTCGTCACAGGGCGCTATTTCAACCTGTTCACCCCGTTCACCGACAAAGCGCAGCCGGGTTTTGTCGATCAGATGAACCACCGTCCCGTCATAACCGGGCGGCGGCGCGGTGACTGCGACCGGTTCGACGCCCAGCCGTGTTTGAATGGTCGTCAATGCGCGCCCGAAATCCGCGCCGGGCCGATCAAGCTTGTTGACGAAAAACAACGCCGGCAACTGAAACCGGGTGCGTTGCCGCCAGACCGTCTCCGTCTGCGGCTCTACGCCCCGCACTCCGTCCAGCACGATGACGCAACCATCCAGCACCCGCATGGAGCGCTCGACTTCAATGGTGAAGTCAACATGACCGGGGGTATCGATCAACTGAATCAGATGCTCCCGCCAGGGCAACCGGGTCACCGCAGCGGTAATGGTGATGCCGTGCGTCTGCTCCTCGACCATATAATCCATATGGGCCGCGCCCTCATGGACTTCGCCGATCTTGTGAGAGACGCCAGCGTAGTACAGCATCCGCTCGGTCAGGGTGGTCTTACCGGCGTCGACATGCGCGGCGATGCCGATGTTGCGCACTCGCGCCAGTTCGGGGGCCTTGGACATGGAAGTTCCCGCTCAGAAAATCCGCCGACACTCCAGATAAAACCGCTTCTCGTCAGCTTCACCCATGGAGAACGTTTTGCGCGGCAGCGCGCCATCGCGGATCACCGTGCGGAAGAAGTCATTTTTATCCAGGGTGGGCAGATAAAAACCGATGTTGCCAGGTTGTGCGCCGAGTCGCTCCAGAGCGTCTTCGCCGTGGATATAGTCGAGTCGGGGGCCGGAGGTTTGCGCCATATACTCATCCAGAAACGCCTGTAAACTGGCGACCGGCAGGGTCAGGTGCGGCTGTTCAATCTTCAATACGCCGCACCGCTGGCCGCTCACAAAAGCGATGGCTTGCCGATCAGGCGATTCCTGCATGGCTTGCCAGGCCTGCCGCGCCGCCAGCCATGACGGGTAATCCAGTACGGTCAACGCCGAACCCTGCGCGGCGCAGAACGCCGCCATCCCGGCCAGCAGATGATCCGCGTCAACGTCAAACGCGACCCGGTGAATAGCCTCGAATTCCAGCCCCTCATCGTGCAAATTCACCAGTTCCACCAGCGCATGACGGGCCGGATGATTCATGATCGCAACGGGATCGGGCGCAGCGCGTTTGAGATTCTCCCAGATGATCTTGGCGGTGGCGAAAGAATGGTTGCCATCGCCCATGGCGTAGAGCAACACCGGTTCATCGGCGACGCCATATCGGGCGTTGAACGCCGCCGGGTCCGCCAACCGGCTCAACTGCTCCACCACCCACTGGATCAGCAACGGGTGATTCAACCGCCAACCGCGCACCCGCCCGCTGTCGAGCATCAGCGAAAAGTCATACAGCAGCTCCAGCGGTTCGGCAAACAGGGGGGCCATCACCATGTGCTGCGGATCGTCAATCAGCACCATGACATGCGGCAGTTCCAGCGGCGCTTGTTCGCGCACCCGCACCCTGGGCGGCAGTCGCTCCATGATCGTGCCTTCCGTAGGCCGGATCAGGGTCTTCGCACCGGGATTAAAGTCGTAATGCTCCAGATCAAGCGCCGCAATCAATCCGCGCCGAGTCCGGCCCCGCGATGTTTCCCGCTCCACCAGGACCATTCCCGGCGGTTGCGGCTCCAGCACGCCCTCGGCCAGATAGCGGCGCATGGCCTCCTGAATAGCGGCGATGCGCAGCGCCTCGTCCGCTGCGCCCAGATACGCTTCTGGCAGGATTAGCCGCAAGGTCGAGGGCGCATCATCGACCAGAGCCTCCACCCGCGCCCAATAATCCGGTTGCGAAGTGTATTGATCGCAGGCCACCACCGCCCACTTCGTGAGGTCCGCACCCGTTTGAGGCAACAAGAGCGTCGGAACCTGTAAACCCATTTGTGAAAAATTCATGGACGGCATGACTCCTGATGATGAGCGGTAAGCCTAAAATTTCGTGCGTAAGCTTAACAAATGGGTCGCGTTGCACAAACGACCCTAAGCAAGGTTCTCTATCGCGGGGTATCATGACCGCTATTCCGAATCAATCCCGAGGATGCTCATCCATGCGCAAACTGATGAATCTCCTGATAACCCTCCTCGTCGTCCTGGCGCTGACGGCGGGCGGCGTCTGGGGTTATCTGTGGTATAGCACGCGGCGACAGGTTGAACAGATCGTCGCCGCCGCCAAGCCCTTTGCAGAAATCAGCTACGGCGGCATCGAAGTCTTGCCCACCGGTTCAACCGGCGTCAAGCAGGTCAAAATCATTCCCCACTTTGTCAATGATGTGATTTCCATCGGCGCCATTCGCCTCAATGCGCCAAACCTCCTGGACCTGCTCAACATCCGCTGGCAACTCAGCCGGGGTCAGGTTCCCGGCGCCATGTCCCTGTCCGTTCATCAGCTCGATATACCCCTGTACGGCGATATTATCGGCTCGAAGCCGCCCCCTCCGCACCAGCGGGCGCCTTTCGACGATCTGCAAACGCTGGGTTGCGGGCCGGTCGCTCACTTCAGCGGCAGCGAATGGCAGGAGATGGGTTACGACCGCCTCTTCAGCAACATGAAAATTGGCTACCGCCTCAACGCCAATCGTATGAATGTATATGTCAATAATGATGCGCGGGACTGGGCGGCGTTGAGCCTGGACATGAGTTTCGCCCTGACCTCGCCCCCCGCCTCCATCATGGAGCTGACCACATCACTGACGCCCAAACTGGCGAGCCTGAACGCCATCTTCCAGGACGACGGCTACAATACCCGCCGCAATAACTACTGCGCGGCCAAGGCCGGCAAACCGATCAACGAATACATTGCTGATCATGTGCGGCTGGTCAACGAGCGGCTGCGCGCCAACGGCGTCAACCTGGGGCCGGGACTGATCGCTGCCTATCAGCGCTACCTGACCGAAAACGGAACGCTCACCTTGACCGCCAACCCTCCTGCGCCCATCGACCCTACTGAATTGCAGTTCTACAAGGCTGAGGATGTGGTTAAATTGGCCGGTCTGACCGTCAAGGTGAATGATCAGGCAGTTAACGATCTCAGCCTGGAGTGGAACGCCGCGCTGGTCGCCAAGGCAATGGGCATTGGCGCACAACGGACGCTGGCCGAGGAGCCAACGGAAGAAGCCAGGGCACCGTCGATGCTGAAACCCACCGTCATCAAGCAGTCCTTTCACCCGATCGCGGTCAGCGACCTCAGCCAACATGTCGGTAAAATCGCCAAATTACGGACCAGCACCGGCGCCAGCTATCAGGGAAAGCTGGAAACCATGACTGAAGGCGTGATCAAGGTTACGATCCGCAAATCAGGTGGCACCGCAACCCTGCATCTGCGCAATGAAGAAATTACCGAGGCGCAGGTGCTTTACTAACTGAATAAGGCCGGGGCGCGCCGCCGCGTCCCGGCCTTCCATCAACGATTCAATTTGCGGTAAATGGATCGCGCAGCACAATGGTGTCAACCCGATCCGGGCCGGTGGAAATCATGTCAATCGGCGTATCGGCCAATTCCTCCATGCGCCGCAGATACGCCCGGGCGTTCGCCGGTAAGTCTTCATAACGCCGCACTCCAGCCGTGGAGTCCCGCCAGCCCGGCATTTCCTCGTAAATCGGTTCACAAGCCGCCAACGCCTCAGCGCCCAACGGCGCGTGATCCAGCCGTTCCGACCCGCACTGATAACCGATGCACATCTGGATGCGGTCCAGTCCATCCAGCACGTCCAGCTTGGTCACGCACAGCCCTGAAGCACTGTTATTCAAAATGGAACGGCGCAACGCGACCGCATCGAACCAGCCGCAGCGCCGCCGCCGACCGGTCGTCGAACCGAATTCATGCCCCCGCTCGGCCAGATATTCCCCGGTATCGTCGAACAACTCGGTTGGAAACGGCCCGCCGCCGACTCGGGTGGTATAGGCTTTGGTGATGCCCAACACATAATCCAGATAACGCGGCCCCAGCCCCGTGCCGGTCGCTGCGCCGCCCGCTGTGGTGTTGGAGGAAGTGACATAGGGATAGGTGCCGTGATCGATGTCCAGCATCGCCCCCTGCGCGCCCTCGAACAGCAGGTGATCGCCGCGCCGCCGATGTGCGTCCAGCAATGCGGTGACATCTGCGATCAAGGGAAGCAACCGTTCGGCCATAATCAGCGTCTCATCGAGCACCTTTTGGCAATCAACCGGTTGGGTCTGAAAATAGCGTTGCAGCACAAAATTGTGGAAATCCAGCACTTCGCTCAACTTGATGGCGAACCGCTCTGGATGGCGCAAATCGCCCAATCGCACCGCCCGCCGCGCTGCTTTATCCTCGTAAGCCGGGCCGATGCCGCGTCCGGTGGTGCCAATCGCCTGATCGCCGCGCGCCTTTTCACGAGCGTGATCCAGGGCGATGTGATAAGGCAGAATCAGCGGACAGGCCTCGCTGATCCGCAACCGCGCCATCACCGCCACGCCCTGCTGCTCCAGCCGGTCAATCTCGGTCAGCAACGCCGCTGGCGACAGCACAACGCCATTACCGATCAGGCAGGCAACGCCCTCGCGCAAAATGCCGGAGGGAATGAGATGCAGCACGGTTTTCTGGCCGTTGATCACCAACGTATGCCCGGCGTTGTGGCCGCCCTGAAACCGCACCACCACCGCCGCCCGCTCGGTCAACAGATCGACCACCTTACCCTTGCCCTCGTCGCCCCATTGCGCGCCAATGACTACTACATTCTTGCCCATATCAAGTTCCTGTATGATTTGCTGAATTCGGCAACGGGATCACGACCCACTTCCCTGCCTGTTGCGCCAGCCTCCGGTCGCATCCCAGACGGCGCGGCTCCACCTCCGCGCCGGGCAACGCCCGAATCACCCGTTCGCCCTGGCGGCGCAACCGGGTTACCTGCTCCTCTAGCGCCGCATCGCCGACGGGCGGGGCGTAAATACCCGTCTGTGCGACCTGCCGCGCTGAACTCAACCGCAGCAGCGTCACCAAATCGGTGCTGAAACCCGTCGCGGGCCGCGCCCGGCCAAACACCTGACCAATCTCGTCATAACGCCCGCCCTGCGCCACCGCCTGGCCTTGTCCCGGCGTATACGCGGAAAACAGGATGCCCGTGTGATAACGATAGCCGCGCAATTCAGCCAGATCGACGTGAATCGGCAAGTCCGGCCACTGTTGACGCAGCGCTCCAATCAGTTGCCGTAACACGGTCAACGCCGCACGGACCTCGGCGCTGCTCGCCGCCAATCGTATCTCTGCGTCATCCAGAGTTTCTGGCCCGCCGTTCAAGGCCGCCAGCGCTTGGAACCCCTCGCGACAGGGCGCCGGCAGCGCCCACTCGGCGAGATGCTGATGGATTTCCGGCAGGGCCTTGCGCTGCAACGCCTCGAATAACACCCGTTCTCGTTCCGCGCTCAACCCCGCTTGCCGGACCAGCGCGCGGAACACCGCGACATGGCCCAAATCCAGATGCGCCTCGTCAATGCCTGCGGCTCGCAGAGTCTCCAGCATCAGCGTGAGCACTTCCAGATCGCTTTCATGGCCGCGATGACCGTATAACTCCACGCCCGCCTGATAGGGACTGCGGGAACCGCCGAAACCATCGGCGCGGGTGCGCAGCACCGTCCCCATATAGCACAGCCGCACCGGCCCCTGGCGCTTGAGCAAATGGGCATCAATGCGGGCCGCTTGCGGGGTCATATCCGCCCGAACCCCCATCATCCGCCCGCTCAACTGGTCGGTTAGCTTGAAAGTTTGCAACTCCAGATCATCGCCCGCGCCAGTCAGCAGCGAGTCCAAAAACTCGATGAGCGGCGGAACAATAAACTCATAACCCCAGCTTTCATAAAGGTCGAGCAACTCGCGGCGCAACCGTTCCAGCCGCCCTGCCGCCGGCGGCAGGATTTCTTCAATGCCTTCCGGCAATAACCAGCAGTCTTCGGAGATCATGGAGGCGGAATACGAGGCAATAGGTAGGTCAAGCATCAATCTGAACAGGCGACTCAGCGGAAAAAATACAGCACGATCAACCCCAGCCCCATACTGGCCAGGCCGGTCCATCGCAATACCCGGCTCTCCAATTGAGCCATCCGCTGCAAGGTTTGCCGAAACGAATCCGGACTGAGAAACGGCAGGATGCCTTCCAACACTAGCATTAGGCCAAACGCCGCCAGCAGTTCATTCCACATGGCAGCGTCTGGTCATTGGCGCAACACCATATAGCGATGGATCGCCATCATCATTGGGCTGGATTGGATTGCGGCGCTTCGCTGGGTTGCGCTTGGTTGAAATAGCGGAAGAATTGCGAATCCGGCTGTATCACCAATATATCATCCCGGCTATTGAAACTCTGCCGGTAGGCGCTCAGGCTGCGGTGGAAGCTGTAGAAATCCTGGTTCTTGCTATAGGCCTGCGCGTAGATATCGGCCGCTTGAGCGTCGCCCTCGCCGCGCTGACGTTCAGCATCGCGATAGGCCTCGGCCAAGATCACCGTACCCTGCCGGTCGGCATCGGCGCGAATCCGCTCAGCCGCTTCCGCGCCGCGCGAGCGGAAATCCTTGGCCACCCGCAACCGCTCAGCCTTCATCCGGCTGAACACGGAACTGCTGACATCCGGCGGCAAATCAATACGTTTGATCCGCACATCGATTGCGGCGATGCCCAGGTGGGTCGCCTGTTCCCGAAGCAAACGGCTCAGGGTCTCCATGATCTGTATCCGGTCGCCCGACACCACTTCCTGAATGGAACGTTTACTGAACTCGCTCCGCAAGCTGTCCTTAACGATTTGATCCAGACGGACATTAGCCTGGATTGCATCGCCGCCGACCGTGGTATAGAACCTCCGCACATCCTCAATACGCCACATCGCAAAGGAATCGACGATCACGTTCTTCTTTTCCGCCGTCAGGAACCGTTCCGGCTCGGTGTCCAGGGTCTGCAACCGCCGGTCGAACTTGCGGACATTATTAATCAATGGCCACTTCCAATGCAGGCCCGGTTTATAGTTATCCTGGACAATTTCGCCCAACTGGAAACGGATCGCCGTCTGCGTTTCGTCCACCGTAAACAGCGACATCGCCAATACAGCGACTAGCGCGCCTACCGCGCCCAGTACGGTATTGCGGGACAGGGGCAATTGTGACCGGGCCATTAGCGCACCTCCCGAGTACGACTCAAATCACGCAAGCGCGTCGCCGCTGCGCTACCATCCACTGATGTCGATGAAGAGGCGGGCAATGTCTCTGGCGCACCGCCTGCGGAACGTCCATCAACCGCGCCGGGCGCCGCCTCTGCGGATTTCAGCGGCAGATACAGCAGATTATTGGTTCCCGTCACATCTACCAGCACCTTGCTCACCCGTGACAGCACCGTTTCCAGCGTTTCCAGATAGAGGCGTTCGCGGGTCACTTCCGGCGCTTTACTATACGCCGCCAGCAACTGCTCAAAACGGCTGGCCTCACCTTGAGCCTGGGCAATGACCTGCTCCTTGTAGGCGGATGCTTCTTGCAACCGCCGCGCCGCCTGACCGCGCGCCCGTGGAATAACTTCATTCGAGTAAGCCTCGGCCTCATTCTTCAAGCGCTGCTCATCTTCACGCGCCTTGATGGCGTCGGCGAAGGCGTCCTGCACTTCCTCCGGCGGCTGGGCGTCTTGCAAAACCACTGTGATGATTTGCAGACCCGCGCCGTAGCTGTCCAGAATGTTCTGGCTCAAGGTTCGGGTATCGGCAACAATGTCGCTGCGGCCTTCGGTCAGCACAAAATCCATGGTGCTTTTGCCGATGGTTTCGCGAGTGGCGCTCTCCACCACCTGCACCAGTACACTTTCGGCATCCTGTACATTGAACAGATAGGCGCGAGGATCCTTGATTTGATATTGCACCGCCAACCGGACATCCACGATGTTCTCATCCTGGGTCAACATCAAGGCTTCCTTCGGCACCGAGCGAATCGCCGGTTGCCGGCCGCCGCTAGCCCCGGAACGGTAACCGATTTCCCGGAAACGGCGCTGCTCAACGTTGACAATTTCCACCCGATCGATGGGAAAGATGCGCAAATGCGGGCCAGGCAACGTGGTCTCCAAGTAACGGCCAAATCTTAATACGACCCCGCGTTCGCCTTCATTCACGATGTAAATACTGGCGATCAGCCAGCCGATCACCGCAATAACGCCGACCACCAGGGCGACGCCAGCGATCCCGGAACCTGAAGCTCCACCGCCGCCGCTACCGCTACCGCCACCGCCGCTACTGCCGCCACGTCGCCCGCCCAGCAGGCTATTAAAGCGATCGGACAACTTACGAACGACTTCATCCAGATCGGGCGGTCCCTGATCGCGACCGCCTCCGCTCCAAGGATCGCGGTTACCGCCTCCCGGTTCATTCCAGGCCATGTCGTACCTCAAAGTTCGTGTCATACGTTTCAAATCATCGGGGCTTCAAATCCTGAACGCACCCACTCCGCCCGCAGGCCATCCCGGCGGCAAAGCAGATCCATATTCCCACGTGAAGTGCGCACTTCGATCAGCGATTCACCAGCGGGACCCGTCTGCTCAGCCACCACGGCACCCAAATGAAACAGGCGAGCGCGCAGACGAGCCGCTGAGGGTGGCAAACAAAGCCAACCCTGCACGGTCCCGCCGCGTAACCGTTCAGCGAGCGCCGTCAACAATAAATCCAGTCCCGCGCCAGTCGCCGCCGACAGCCAGACCGCCCGAGCCTGGCCATCGCCGTCTCGTTCCAGTCGCGGCGATTCGCCGCTCAGGTCAATTTTGTTGAACACCTGCAATTGCGGAACATCCCCGGCGCCGATTTCCGCCAGCACCGCTTCGACCTGGGCGATGACGCCGTCTCGGTCAGGATGGTGGGCGTCGATCACATGCAGCAACAAGCTCGCTTCGCAGGTCTCCCGCAGGGTCGAACGAAACGCCGCAACCAGCTCATGTGGCAAACGACTGATGAACCCTACGGTATCGGCCAGAATCACCGGCTCTGCGCCCGACAACTCCAGACGCCGCAAAGTCGGGTCCAGGGTCGCGAACAGTTGATCTGCCGCGTAAACTTGGGCTTGGGTCAAAGCGTTGAACAGAGTGGATTTACCAGCGTTCGTGTAGCCAACCAGCGAGACGGCGGGCAGGTCCGCCTTCCGGCGCGCCTTCCGCCCTTGTTCACGCTGTCGTTCGACCCGGGCCAACCGCAGACGAATCTGCCGGATTCGGTCGGCCAGTAATCGCCGGTCGGTTTCCAACTGGGTTTCGCCGGGACCACGCAGACCGATGCCGCCGCGTTGCCGCTCCAGGTGAGTCCAGCCACGCACCAGCCGGGTGGATAAATGCCGTAATTGCGCCAGCTCCACTTGCAGCTTGCCTTCAAAACTGCGCGCGCGCTGCGCGAAAATATCCAGAATCAATCCGGTGCGATCCACGACCCGGCATTGCAGGAGCGCTTCCAGGTTGCGTTCCTGACTCGGCGACAACGTGTGATCGAAAATAACCAATTCCGCTTCGCCCTGTTGCGCCGCCTCCCGAATCTCCTCGGCCTTGCCGCTGCCGACGAACAAGCGCGCATCCGGCGTAGACCGGCGTCCCGTGATTAACGCCACGCATTCAGCGCCTGCCGAAGCCGCCAATTCCCGGAACTCAGCGGAATCAGGATCATCTTCGGCTCTATCCAGCGTCAGATGCACCAGAACAGCGCGCTCCCCCCCCTGCGGACGCTCGAACAAACCACCCTCCGCATTCCAGGCCCCGATAGTCAGAGCGGATCACCGCTATTGATGTCGTCGGTCATCAAGCTCAGCCGAACGTTGCGCGCCGGCACGACCGTGGAAATGGCATGTTTGTAGATCATCTGGCTCACGCTGTTTTTCAGCAGCACCACGAATTGATCGAAAGATTCGATTTGGCCCTGCAGCTTAATGCCGTTCACCAAATACACCGAAACGGGAATCCGCTCCTTACGCAAAGCGTTCAGGAAGGGTTCCTGGAGAGAATGACCTTTTGCCATTGCGACGCTCCCTTGTTGTTATGAACCGTTTGTTCGTTTGCTTCAATTCACGCCCGCCAGAGATGGCAGGCGAAAGTTATCAAAGGGTGTTAAGCACAATGCGTGCCTGATTCCCGAGGTCCTCAGCCGGAGAGTGTTCACCACGTTCCCGCGATGTGTTGTCCGTAGGGACTCTAAAATTCCACAGAGCGCTGATCGCCCACTTGGCGGCGACAGCGTCTCGAAAGTTGCGGATATTAACACAGCCGTTCTGTTATGTCGGGAAAAACCCGGTTTCACGCAGGTAGGTAACCAGCCGTTCTACTCCATCAGGCGCTGCGCTGTCCAGCCAGAAAGCGCCAGGTTCCGATCGCAGCCAAGTCAGTTGCCGCTTAGCGAACTGCCGGGTCGCCACGATTCCCCGTTCGATCATCGCCGGGTAATCCAGAGCGCCATCCAGATATTCCCAGACCTGCCGGTAACCCACGGCGCGCATCGCCGGCTTGTTCTGGTCGAGATCGCCTCTGGCCCGCAGGCGCTCTACCTCAGCGACGAAACCTTGTTCCAGCATCGCACAAAACCGCTGTTCAATCCGCTCGTGCAATATCCGCCGTTCCGCCGGCGCCACAATCAGCTTGGCGATCCGAAACGACAGTAATTCGTTACGCGAACCGCGACAAAGTTCCGTCAACGATTGGCCGGTCAGTTCATACACCTCCAGCGCCCGCTGAATGCGCTGCGCGTCGTGCGGGTGGATACGCGCCGCCGCGACCGGATCCACCTGCGCCAACCGGCTGTGCAGAGCAGCGTTGCCCTGTTCAGCCCATACCGCCGCCAACCGGGCGCGCACGGCCGGATCAGCGGCGGGCAATTCCGCCAGGCCCCGCTCCAGCGCCCTGAAATAGAGCATCGTCCCGCCCACCAATAATGGGGTTCGTCCAGCCGCCTGAATGGCGGCGATTTCCCGCAAGGCGTCGCTGCGAAACTGACCGGCGGAATAGGCTTCGGCGGGATCAAGAATATCGATCAACCGGTGCGGGGCGATGCGCAAGGTCTCGGCGTCCGGCTTCGCGGCGCCGATGTCCATCCCCCGATAGACCAGCGCTGAATCGACGCTGACGATCTCGAAAGGCAGCCGTTGCGCCAGTTCCACCGCCAGCGCGGTTTTACCGGAAGCGGTCGGCCCCATCAGGAACAGCACTGGCGGGCGGGGATCGGCGCAGGTCATTTCAGCAACCACGATTGTATTAACGCCCGCGTCGGAACAGTCGATCCAGTTCGTCCAGGGTCAACTGAATCCAGGTAGGCCGACCATGATTGCACTGACCGCTACGATCGGTGCGCTCCATATCGCGCAATAGAGTGTTCATTTCCAACAGATTGAGCGGCCGGCGCGCGCGCACCGCTTCATGACAGGCCAAACTGGCCAGCAGGGCTAAAATGGCCGTTTCCGTTCGATCACTGGTCTCGTGCGCCACTAAATCAGCCAGCATATCGCGCACCAGTCCCACAATATTCGATCCGGCCAGCAAAGCCGGGATTTGCCGCACGGCCATCGTGTCCGGCCCCAGCAGGGTCAGTTCCAGCCCGGCCTTCGCAAACAACGCGCTATGTTCCTCAACCTGCCGCTGCTCCTGCGGACTGACGGTCAGAGTAACCGGGGTCAATAGTGTTTGCGTCTGGATCGCGCCTTCGATCAGCGCCGTTTTCAGCCGCTCATACAGGATGCGTTCGTGGGCGGCGTGCATGTCCACCACCACCAACCCCGCCTCATTTTCCGCGATGACATAAACGCCATGCAGTTGCCCGAGCGCATAGCCCAGTGGCGGCGCTTCCGCCACGGTTTCGGGCGGCGCGTTGGCAGGAACAGGTTCGGATACGGCGGAAGACGCATGGAGTTGACCATAGGCCGTCATGCGCTCTTCAACGTGGCTGGGGCTGGGCGATCTGGCCGCGTCTAAACCACCGCCGAACAGACCGCCTGACCATAACCGTTCGCTGGCCTGGGGCGCGGGCGGCGGGGCCGTTCCCGGACGCACTTCCGCCAGGGTGGTCTGCACCGTGCGGCGAATGAAGTCGTGAATGGCCGGCGATTCGCGGAACCGCACCTCGTGCTTGGCGGGATGCGCGTTGACATCAACCGCCGTAGGATCGAGTTCCAGATAAAGCACCGCCGCCGGTTGGCGATCCTGGTAGAGAATATCCTGATAAGCCTGTCGCAGCGCATGAGCAATGACCCGGTCGCGCACCGGCCGCCCATTGACGAAGAAGTACTGCAAGTCCGCTTGAGCGCGGGACACCGCCGGCAAACCCAGCCAGCCCCAGAGCCGCAACCCGCGCTCGCTCCGGTCGAAAAATACGCTGGCGGCGACAAACTCCCGGTTGCACAGTTCCGCGATCCGGCGCGCCCAATCCTCCTGAGTCGCGGCGGGTTCCACATTCAAGACCGGCTTCTGGTCGCGCCACAGGCTGAACCCGACCTCGAACCGGCTGAGCGCCAGGCGGCGGATGCTGTCCTCAATGTGACCCAATTCGGTGCGTTCACTGCGTAAAAACTTGCGGCGAGCGGGTACGTTATAGAACAGATCGCGCACTTCGACCGTACTGCCCGGCGGATGCGGAGCCGGCGTCGGCTCATCCACCGCCTCGCCGCCATCGCCGCTGACCCGCCAGCCGGTCTCCTGGCCAGCCGTGCGGGAAGTCAGGGTGAGCCGCGCTATCGAAGCGATGCTGGGCAACGCCTCGCCGCGAAAGCCGAGGCTGGCGACCTGTTGGAGATCGTCGAAACTGGCGATTTTACTGGTCGCATGGCGGGCCAGCGCCAGGGTCAGATCGTCAGGCGAGATGCCGGAACCGTTATCGCGCACCCGGATCAGCCGGACGCCGCCCTGCTCCACTTCAACCGTGATGCGGGTGGCGCCGGCGTCCAGACTGTTCTCCAGCAGTTCCTTGACCGCCGAGGCGGGGCGTTCGACCACCTCGCCTGCGGCGATCTGGCTGACCAGTTGCGGCGGCAGACGCTGGATGCGAATGTTCAACAAACCAACGAAGGACTACTTAAGGGTCTTCTGCAACACGTCCAGCACTTGCTGGGCGCCCACCGAACGGTCCGGCTGGTCGTTGCTGTCGCGAACTACGACCAGGGTTTGCGCGCCCTGCCCGGATAGACGGACCCGATAGCGCGTTCCCGGCGGCGGCGCTTCCGGCTTGCCGCGCCAGAAGGCCAGTTTGGACAACCAACCGTCATCGCCCGATTTTTGGTTTTCCAGTTCGGGATCGCGGTACTCGACCACATACAAACCCTGAGCGCGGTTTTGTTCTTCCACTGCGTAGTTGCTGCCATCCAGCGCCAGACCGACCAGTCGCCAGGAGCGGGAATAATCTTCGCTGATCAGCAACCGGCTTTCGCCGCCTCCTTCAACCAACTGGACGCGCGGCGCGGATGCGGCCGCCGTCCCGTCCTTGGCCTGCTGGACCTCGGCGCGTTTCTCCGAAGCCCCCAGATAAACAGTCATCCGCTTGAGCATTTCGGCTTCCAGTTCCGGGCTGGGCGGGCGCTGCTGCCACCGGTAAGTGCTCGTGGTGCTGGCCCCGGAACCGCCAATCGCTACTTCCTCGACGCCATAGTGGGTCAAATAAACCGCCGTGTTCCGGTCATCGGCGCTGCGCTCCAGCCGGGTGCGGAACTTGTCGCGGGTTGGCGCGGAGTACAGGACATCCAGATACTTCTTCAGCAGGCTGCGAACGCCATCCTGGGGAATGTCGGCGCGATTCTCAACCCAGTCGGTTTCCATAATGCCGATGGTCGGATCGTCGCGTTTCAACGCAAAGCCGGTGCTGATCCAGAACTCCCGCACCTTGGGCCAAACCTGATCGGCAGGCGCAGTCACCACCAGCCAGCGCTGATTGCCGTCCTGTTGCACAGTGACGCCTGGTTGCGGCGGCAATACCGCTTCGGCTTGTTGCGCCTGCGGTTGCGGACCGCCGCGTTCCTTCGCGTAAGCGGACAAGCTGGCTGAACCAGACGGACTGATCTCCGGCACCACCAGGGTATCGTCAATGGTCGATGCGGTCAGATCGGGTGGAATTTCCAGCGGTTGGGAAACGGTGCTTTGCCGGTAATCGGGCCGTCGATCCGGCAGCAGGGTGTCGAAGCTTTTGGAGCAGCCCGACAGCGCCATCGCTGCGGCGGCGAACAGCGCGGTCGTGCGCCATGGAAAGTGCGAAATCTGCGTCATCATGGGCATCAAAGCACCCCCGCCTGTTGCATCGCCGCTCGCACCGCCGGTTGGAACTGCTCGGACAGCGGCGTGAGGGGCAGGCGGATTCCTGGGGGAATCAGGCCCAGTTGGCCGACCGCCCACTTCACCGGAATGGGATTGGATTCGAGAAACAGCGCCTTGTGCAACCCGGCCACTTGATGGTTGACAGCTTCGGTGCGGGCGCGATCTCCGGCCAGAGCGGCGACGCACATCTCATGCATCAGGCGCGGCGCAACGTTGGCGGTCACTGAAATATTCCCCTTGGCGCCGCTGAGGATCGCTTCGGCGGCAATGCCGTCGTCGCCGCTGTAGACATCCATCCGGTCGCCGCAGCGCCGCACCAGTTCCTGGATGCGCTCCAGGGTGCTGGCTTCCTTGATGCCCACAATATTCGGCGTATCGGCCAGCCGCTCCACGGTTTCCGGTTGCATATCGCAGGCGGTGCGGCCCGGTACATTGTAGAGAATCTGCGGAATCGGCACGCTGTCAGCGATCAGTTTGTAATGACGGTACAACCCTTCCTGGGTAGGTTTGTTGTAATAAGGGGTGACCAGCAAGCAGGCGTCCGCGCCGGCTGCCATGGCCCGCTGCGTCAGATGCAAAGCCTCGCGGGTAGAGTTGGCGCCAGTGCCGGCGATGACCGGAATCCGCCGCCGGACCAGTTCCACCACCTTGCCCACTACAGCGATGTGTTCTTCAAAATCCAGGGTCGCCGATTCGCCGGTGGTGCCGACGGCAATGAGGGCGTCGGTCCCGTTCTCGATATGAAACTCCACCAACTGCGCCAGCGCCGCAAAATCCAGCGCCCCATCCGCCTGCATCGGCGTCACCACTGCCACCATGCTGCCACGAAACATGCTCTTCTACTCCCGATGAACCCGCAATCGCCGCATGGTACGGATCGCGGGCCAGCTTGACAAGCGCCGGCCCGGACGCGATGGCTTGCCCCCCTCCATCGCATCTAAGCGCCTTTCATGTCGGCAAAGATCTCGTTTATCAGTTCACAGTTGCGGACAGTCAGATCGGTTTCGATTTCCCTGACGATCTTCATGAATAGTTCCGCAGCGGGCGAAAGCATTCGGTTCCTGAGATAGATAAATCCGTAATCCAGCTTTAGCCAAGGTGCTTTGCAGGGCAGGACGCAAAGTTCCCCACTGCGGAGCCACGGCTCAATCTGCAATGGCGTTGCCGCGCCAAAAGCATCACTCACCAGAATAATGGCGCGGGCGCTCGCGACATCATCCACTTCTATATGCGGGATTAAGTCGCCCGTTTCTGCATCCAGATCGCTTTTGCCAGGAACGAGACTCGCCCCGCGGGGTGGGATACGGATCGATGCGAGCGGAAAGGCGTCCAGATCGGCTTTGGCGACGGTCTCGCGCTCCAGCAGCGAGTGTCCGCAGCGACAATAGAAGACCATTTCGTGTTGTCCGATCGGTTCAATCCGCAGTTGCTCGACAGTTGTTAAATCACTGCTCTCCGCGACGCCCAAGTCAACAGATCGCGCCAAGACCCGATCCGCTACCTCCCGCCAACTGCTCAGGGTGAGCCGACAACGTACTTGCGGGCGCCGCCGAATCAGCTCTCCCATGGCCTGACTGCCCGATAGTTCAGCAGCATAAGCTCCCATGGCAACCGCCAAGTGGCCGGCTTCAAGCCCTTGGAGCAGCTCGATTTCTCGCTCCAGTTCATCCGTTTCTGCGAGGATGCTCTCGGCGCGTTTCAACAGCGCCTCGCCGTAAAGAGTGGGTGTGACCTTGGTAGTCTGGCGGTCGAAAAGCGGCGCCCCCAACCCCGCTTCCAAATTGTGAATACTTCGCGAGAACGCCGGTTGGGAAAGGTGTTGCGCTTGGGCCGCCCGGTGAAAATTACCGTGTTGCATCAGCGCCAAGGCGTGGGCAAGTTGTTGTAACTTGATCATATGCATTTAGGGTATCAAAGTGAGAGAAATAATGCATTGGACATAAAGTGATTTACATCCTATAAATTTTTGGTATGGCTTAGCACTCGGCGGCTTAGATCCATCGCAGTGCTGGACAGTTTGAAAATGCAATCTTTGATGGAGACTGTGATGACCATAAAACGGCAATTACGCACGGTGATGTTCCTGGCGTGCATGACGCTAACGGTGGCGTGGGGCAACGCGGGTGCGGCTGGCATCCCCGTAATCACCGGCGAACACTGGACCACATCGTCGGAAGAAGCGCAGAAGGCGTATCTCATCGGCATCGCTAATTTAATCCAGGTCGAAACCGCCTACTACGCGGGGAACCCACCGACCCACACCCAGAACTTCGTCCCGCGTTTCGCCGAGGGGTTGCAGGGCCAGACGCTTAATAGTCTGCGGGAAGGTCTCAACCGGTGGTACGCCGAGAATCCCAATCAGTTGCAGCGCCCGGTCATCGAGACCCTCTGGTTCGAAATGGCCGTGCCTGGACTTCAGAAAAACAAATAGCGGAGACGAAACATGAAACGACTTGAATGGATGATAGCCATCGTGGCAATAACGAGCGTGATGGGATGCACGGACATGACGCCGCAGCAGCAGGGAACCCTGAGCGGCGCGGCCATCGGCGCCGCCGGCGGGGCGGGCATCGCGGCTATTTCCGGGGGCAACGCCTGGACGGGTGCGGCCATCGGCGGCGTCGCTGGCGGCGTCGCCGGCAACATTAAGGGTGGCCGGCGGTAATAGCTGAACGACCCATAGGCGATCATCAATGAAGGTAGCTATTGCCTGCTTGGCTGTGGTGGTCGCTGGACCGGCGGCAGCGCAGAACTCCGACTGGAGCTTCGCGCTCTCGCCGTATGCCTGGACGCCGGGCATCACGAGTTCGGTCGAGACAGCCTGGGGAAGGGTTGAAGTTGACAAAAGCATCGGCGACGTACTCTCCGATCTCGATCTCGCTTTCATGGGCGCATTCGAGGCGCGCAACGGCCCCTGGAGTCTAATCGCCGATCTCTTCTATTCCGATCTCTCGCAAAGCCGCACTACCCCGCTCGGCGTACTCTTTTCACAGGTGCGGATTGAGACCGAGACGCGGGCGCTGAGCGGCTACGCTGGGTATCGCGTCCATGAGAACGACCGGGTGGCCGTCGACCTGATGGCGGGCTTCCGGGTCAATTCCGTGGACCTCAATGTATCGCTCTCGCCCGGCCTGCTCCAGGGCCAGCGCTTCGGCGCGAGCGAGACCTGGGTCGATCCGCTGGTCGGCGTCCGCGCGCGTTTTGCGATCACTGACCGCTGGTTTGCCACGGCCCTAGCCGACGTCGGCGGCTTCAACGTCGGCTCCGACCTGACCTGGCTGGCTTTCGCGAGCTTCGGCTACCAGATTGACGAGCGCTGGTCGATCCAGGGCGGTTGGCGTCACGTCTCGATCGACAAATCAATGGACGGACGCGATGTCGAGATCGATCTCAACGGTCCACTGCTGGGCTTCACCGTGCGGTTCTAATGCACGCGCGGCTGCTGCCTCACCACCCATTTTCTCCACACCCCTAATCCTCAAAGCGAGAAATCGATGCGCATTCCCGTCGTTCCCATCATTCCCCTCCTGGTCGCCGCGTCAGTGCCAGCAGGTTATGCGCTGGCCGCCGAAACGACTGCCAACGCGACCCAGGAGCAAACCTTCACCTTGAGCCGCGGAGAAACCCTTTCCGGGGTCTGTTCCCGCATTCGTGCAGGGGGTACCGCGATTGCAACTCCCGATTGCGTCAAGCAAATTCTCTTCGTCAACCGGCAATGGTTCGATGAGAACTTCGGGTATGTCTGGAAAGATCCAGATTCCGTTAACCTCGATTCGGCCATTCGACTCTGGGCCGGCGTTGCTTACCAAATGCCGGCGGAGTTTGTCCAGGCGAACCTTAATGGACTGGATGCGCAAAATCAGGCAGGATCCGCGAACATCACAGCTACCCCCACCCCCGCTCATCCCGGACATTTCGATCCCAAGGGTAAGCCACCGTCGCCATACACGATTGAAATCCTGAATCAGGCGCGGAAGTCCTTGCCCTTCTCCGACACCCGGGATTTCGACGAAAACAAGAAGGGCCTGATCGCGCCAATGACCGAGATGCAGATCAAGGCCGATGCCGGCAATGTTGCCTGGGATATGGAGCAGTTCCAATTCCTCGATCAACAGGATGAATTCGACAGCATCCATCCATCCCTGCATCGCATCGCCAAGCTGAACAATAATTACGGACTCTACGAAATCATCCCTGGTTTCTATCAGGTCCGTGGCTTCGATCTCACCCAGATCTCCTTCATCCGGGGCAAGACGGGCTGGATCGTATTCGACCCATTGGTCTCCGCTGAAACGGCCCGTGCGGGTCTCAAGCTCTTGCAGGAGCACGTCGGCGAAGGCCGGCCCGTCACGGCAGTGGTCTATTCCCATGACCATGCCGATCACTGGGGCGGCGTGCGCGGTATCGTCGATGAGGCGGACGTGAGAGCCGGCAAGGTCCAGATCATCGCCCCCGATGGTTTCATGGAAGCGGCCATCTCCGAAAACGTCTTTGCCGGTAATGCCATGAACCGGCGGCTCTTCTACCAGTACGGCGTACTGCTGCCCCGTGGTCCCAATGGTTACGTCAGCCAGGGTCTTGGTCAGGGCGTCTCAGCCGGGTCCGTGGGCCTGATCCCGCCGACCAAACTGATCACCCAGCCCATCGAGGAGATCACGGTGGACGGCGTCAGGATGGTCTTCCAGCTCACGCCCTTTACCGAGGCGCCCACGGAGATGAACACCTGGTTCCCGGACACCAAGGTGCTCTGGATGGCCGAAAACGCCATCGCCGGCCTGCACAATATCTACACGCTGCGCGGCGCGCCGGTGCGCAATCCGCTGAACTGGTCGAAATACCTGAACGCCTCGCTCCAGCTCTTCGGGACCCGGGCCGAGGTACTGTTCGCGTCGCACCATTGGCCGCGCTGGGGCAATGAGCGGATTCAGGAGGTGCTACGCGCCCAGCGTGATCTCTACGCTCACATGAACAACCAGGTGCTGCATCTGGCCAACCAGGGTGTCACCATCAACGAGATTCAGAATGTCTATGAGCTGCCGAAGAGCCTGCAGCAGAAATGGTATACCCGTGGCTATCACGGCTCTCCCGAGCACAACAGCCGGGGCGTGATCCAGCGCTTCCTGGGGTTCTGGGACGCCAACCCGGCCACGCTGATCCCGCTGTCGCCGGGCGACTCGGCGCCGCTCTATGTGGAGATGATGGGCGGCTCTGAGAAGATCCTGGCCCGTAGCCGGCAACTCATCGATCAAGGCGCCTATCTCTACGCCAACGAAATCCTGAACAAGCTGGTGCAAGCCGAACCGCAGAACCAGCCGGCCAAGGAGTTGTTGGCCGACAGCTTCGAGCAACTGGGCTACCAGCAGGAAAACCCCGGCCTGCGCAACAGCTTCCTGGCCGGCGCCTACGAATTGCGTAACGGCATTCCGCAAGGGGCGACCGCCAAGACCGCCAGCGCCGACACCATCCGCGCCATGTCCACCGGCATGTGGCTTGATTTCCTCGGCATCCGCATGGACAGCCGCAAGGTCGAGGGACTGCGCTACACGATCAATCTGGTCACCCCGGACAACGGCGAGAAGTTCCTGATCGAGTTGGAAAATGCCACGCTGACCAACATCCAGGGCTTCCAGGCGGATAAACCCGACCTGACGCTCACCATCAAACGGTCGGATCTGGAGCAGACGATGATGGGATTGAAGACGCTCGACGAGCAGATCGTAGCGGGCGCCGCCAAAGCAACGGGCGACGCGGGAATCCTGCAGAAAATCGCCGCAACCCTAGTCGAATTCGACCCGCGCTTCGAGATTATGCCGGGCACCAAAGCCAGAACGGCAGAGGTTAAGCCGGCGAATCCCTTCAAGGCCGAAATAGGCAAGGAGATTGCTGAATAGACGAATAGAGCGATCCTGGATGAGTACAACGGGCTTAGGATTGCTGTAGAAGATGTAAACTGATGGTGGGCGCGATCTCCATGGCAAATCGCGCCCACCTCTATTTGCGGCTCAATATCAAGGTTCAGAGGTATCGGAGATCCCGGATGACAATCGACCGAATAGTTTGTTGTGCCGCTATCCTGGTTCTGACACTCACCGTCTCGCCGTGGGTCGAGGCCGGCGAGGTTTTGGATAGTGTGAAGGCCCGTGGGCAACTGCGCTGTGGAGTGAGTGAGGGCATTCCGGGCTTCTCCGAGCGCGATGCCGACGGACGCTGGCGCGGGTTCGAGGTGGACTTCTGCCGTGCAGTAGCGGCGGCCGTCTTGGGCGACCCGGAAAAAGTGGATTTCGTGCCGCTGCGCGCCTCCGCACGGTTTCCCGCGCTACAGACGCGCCGGATCGATTTGTTGCTGAGCGGCACCACCTGGACCCTCACCCGCGAAGCGGTGTTGAAGGTCCAGTTTCCGGGGATTCTGTTCTACGACGGCCAGGGCTTTATGGTCCCGACCGCAGCTCATATTACGACGCTCGCCGACCTTGATGGCGCGACGGTCTGCGTGGAGAGGGGAACGACGCACCAGCGCACCCTGACCGCTTATTTCAAGGTGAAAGGCTGGTCGGTTGAGCCGCTGGTCATCGACTCGGCCCCCAAGGCCGCAGAGGCGTTCTTCGCGGGCCGCTGCCGCGCCTACACCTCGGACACGGGCCAACTGGCCGCCATGCGTCTGCAAGCGCCTAAAAATCCGCAGGACTTCGTGATTCTCCCCGAACAAATCTCCAGGGAACCCCTCAGCCCCGCCGTCTGGGGCGGCGATCCGGAGTGGACCACGGTGGTCCGCTGGGTCCTGAACACCCTGATCCTCGCAGAGCGACACGGCGTCACCCGCGACAACCTCGATGCGGTCATCGCCGGGCAGACCAACCCCTTGGTGTGGGCGACCGACGACGACCGGGAACTGCTCGCGCAATCAATGGGTATCCCGATCCGCTGGGGAAGGCGGGCACTGAGGGCGGTCGGCAACTATGGCGAGATGTACGAGCGCAACGTCGGGCGCGACAGTCCGCTCCAGATCGAGCGCGGCCTCAACCAGCTCTGGACCGAGGGCGGACTCCACTATGCGCCACCGATTGACTGAGGGACACGGTCATGACTGACCTGCAGATTTATTTAACCATCGCGGTCTTTGCCGCAGTGATCCTGCTGATTGCGTTCGACCTCATCGACATGATGGTCGCTGCCCTGCTCGGGGTCAGCGTCCTGATCGTGTTCGGGATCCTTGACGGTAGCG